>JACCDI010189729.1_pt1 | contig 11711 bp, 10 predicted proteins | sample 7442791 | NCBI WGS metagenome assembly JACCDI01 (sample SAMN15323434, study PRJNA562643) | freshwater metagenome | isolation source: river surface water | place: USA:Blue River Watershed | collected 2017-08-15
GTTGCTGGTCTAGCAGGACGATTGATCTTGCTCATAGGACTCATTGAATTTTCATTTTTAGGAGCTAGTGGGTCGAACGCAGATTTTTCTTTCTTGCCTTCGTAACCTGTTGATACTTTATCTTCTTCACGTTGCTTGCGAATACGAGATAGATAGCTTTCGCCGTATTCTTTAGCGGCTTCTTTTGCGCCTGGTTGTTCTTCTAGTTCATCATTGCCGATTAGAGGGCTCTTGCGCTTAGCTAAGCCGTCAAACTCGTTTGCGAATGTGTCGTTGCCGTCTGCGCCGATCATGCGAACTAAGTTCTCGTCGTGACCTAGTAGCTTGGCTAGTTGTTTGATCATTGCTTCAGTAGCTGGGTACTTGAACTCAACGTCGAACATTGTGACTGACTGATCTTTTAGACCTTCGAAGCCATAAGGGTCACTTTGAATCGGTGTTGACTTAGGCTCACCGATTGATACAGGGTCATACTTCTGTAGATTAGCACAGAAGAGTTGAATGAATGTTTTAGGAGCATCGCCAGCAACCTTGATTTTGTATTTGTAGGTTCTTGCGCTTTCCATTAAGTATGTGCGAAATGATTTCATAGGGGAATATTCCAGTTATATCTTATTTATCATTTTCAGGCGGTTTAGATTGCGCCGCTTCAGCATCGGCCTTACTTTGTGCTAGAATTTGTTTGATTAAGTCGTTTCTATCAAGCACTTGACCTTCACCTAGGGGTACGTCTGGCGTAGCTTGGGGTGCGTTTTTCTGCTCTTGATATGCGATTTTGCGATCAAGGTCGGCCTTCTGTAGCTGTAACTGAATCATTTTCAGTTTCTTGTTAGTCTTAGCTACTTTCGCAGTGATAGCGTGACCTAGCATCGAACTTGCTGAGTTGAAGATTTCACTTGCGAAGCGTGAATCTACTTGCATACCAAGGTCCATGAGATTGTCAAACGCTCCCTTAGCAGCCAGGCTAAGTTCGTCCATCTCTTGGTCAGAGGCTTCTAGTCCCTTGACTGCTGGTAGTGCTTGCTCAATCTTTTCGATTTCGCTTAGTGTCTCTTCGTCAATAAAGGCTTGAGGTACAGTTTCATGTACCTTAGGACTCTCGGACACATCGTCAGAGTCGCCTTCATCAGGGAGGTTAAAAAGTTCCTGTAATTGTCTGGTCATAGCAAGTATTTATTTACTTGCCACCATTTCGGAACAAATCATTTTCGGTGATTACACGGAACGTAACGCCCATGCGCTTACAAAAGTGGTGGGCCGCTTGCCACTTAGCATGATTGATTGCGATAACAGCACGAGTGCGCTGACTTGGTCGCTTGTTGTTTTCTAAGAGGGTTTCTTTTGCTGGCTTGATCTCGACCATTTCGGCAACTTGCTTGCCAGTTTTGTCTTGATACACTACCATGAAGTCCGGCACATAGATAGTTTGCTTGCCGGTTAGTGGGTTTCTATACGGGATTCTAACTGACTCACTTGCCCACTGTAAAACGTTAGGGTTGTTGTCACAAAACATCATAAAGGTAAGTTCCCAGCCACTACGATAACGAGGCTTACCTAGTCCCACATATTTTTGCGGGTTCTTTATTTCATAAATTCCCTGAGCGAATGCCATTATCTAATGATGTTGCGAGTGACAAATTGATTTGCTTGAATCTCGTTAGCAACGCCATACATTACTGTCTTGTCACTGAATGTGTTCAAGTAGTATGCTAAGGTTAAAGTCATTCTGAGTTTATCAGTGTCTTCAAATGCTTCTAGCAACTCCATGACATCGACACCAGATTGTGCTGATGCTCTAAACAAGTTCTCAGTAAATGTGTTTGCGATTTTTGAATTTGATGTACGCTCAGCAAAGAATGAGAATACAATATCGTATGTTGCCGCATCGATTGATAGATTTGTTTTGTAGAAGTTGTTTAAGATGTTGACTTGATCTGCCATAAGATTCTCCAGCAGATATTTATCAAGGAACAGTAGCAGTAGGAGATTGATTGCTTGGTGTTGAGCCGTTAGCTGTCTTAGTGCCTGTTAGTGCTGGGAATACTCTGCCATTAACAACTGATGAGGCCGCATTGTTTAGACCCGATACAGCAACACCAACAACTTCTTGTGTAAGTGCTTTTGATAGATCCATCTTCTTGACTGTCTTGGCTGCTGTTGTAGCTTTGATTGCCGCGCCTAACCAGTTGCCGTTGCTGATATCATTAGCAATACCGTCTGCCGCGTCTACTAAGCCACCAGGGCCCATGATAGTAGCATTACTACCAGGACGAGCAATAGGACTGAGTGTAGTGTCGTACACTTCTGACTTGCCGAAGCCCATAACTTTAGCGCCTGGATTAGTACCACTGAGCGCACCGTCTTCATAAGTTACAGTCTCGTAGCGAACAGTCATACGATTCTCCATCGTGCCTGTTGCTTGTGAGTAATCATATGTATCATGCTCAAAGCGTTCGATGATGGGGTTGATTAAGGTATAAAGACTGTAGTTGTGCTGATTGAAGCCGTAGATTTTGATTGACTTGAAGAATGCAGGCTTAGGTTGACCAACAGCGCCGGCGGCTGCTGATGTACTAGGCTCGCCTAAGTAACCCCAGTTTTGTTGATTGCCTAGAGCGTTCTCGTATGTGTTTCTAGTGTTGATCGTTGTCTTGTTTGCTGAGGCAGTGCCCGCATCGTTATAGTAGTAGTTGTAGAAACTATTCCACACGTGCTTGACAGCGTTCATACCATCATCGTGAAATGTGATAGAGACAGGATCGTAGTTGAGTTTTGTTTGAATGTAACGCTTACGATTGTACTGATTCATCTCTGCTAGAGTGACGTTGTACTTAGGTAAGGTGATATTTTTTACAAGAAGACCAGGCAAGTGCGCTTCGGGAAAAGCGGCAGAGTTTGTGCCTAGTAATGCGTCATTGATTTCAAAGTATACATGAAACAGGAACTTCAGCTTGGGCGCATTTTGATAGCCGTTTGTTGTAAACGTCTTTGATGCGTGTTCGTAAGTTCTTAGGTTGGGTGGATTGGTTGCCCCCTCGATCACCCCGCCTAAGTACTGCTGGAAGAATCCTGCCATGTTGTGCTATTAAGATGTAATGCCGCTACCTGCTACGCTTAGACCGAAGTTGTAACCAGCGTCACCGATACGTGAGCCTGTACCATCATACTGAATAGCGTTATCGTAACGAACTGTACAACTGATTGTTACTGGTTCGTTTGTAGCATAGTTTAGAGCATTGTAGTTTACAGCACTTAGGTAGCAACCATATAGTTCCCACTTTTCTAGTACGTTTACTGATGCGCCTGAACCACCATCTAGGATCTCAATGCCCATTGAGAACTTGTAATCGATACCAGCGGCAGCACTTGCTTGCTCTTGGAAGTCCATTTGTTTCTGAACTTGATTACCGATTTGCTTAGCAACGTTACCATCAACATCATCACGAACGTTGAATGTAATTGGTTCCCAAGTTGGTTTACCTGATAGGTATACACGACTGTTGTAAATCTCAATTGGAATTTCTGGGAATGATACGTTTGGTCGTGCGATATCGATGATTTGCTTAGTTACTTCTAATGGTTTATCATCAGAGCCTAACTTAGTGAAAATCACACGAAAGCGATATTGTAGTTTCGGCATTAGTAAGCCGACTTTGCCGCCTGCTGTACCGTCAGAGCCTGGTACTGACATTGCGTTTAGAATACTTGCGCCTGTTAAAGCCATTTTATTTCTCCTGTTAATCTTATTTATCTAGAATGGAAGACAGCTTTCGCTGTCTTCCACCATTTCTATTATCCACCGATCTCGCCGGTATTCATAATACGAACTGGGATATAGATAAACTCGATAGCCTTGACTGGCTCAATAGCAATATCGATCCAGAGTTCGTTACGGTCGATACGAGCCGCAGTGTTGTTACTGTCATCACAAACAACTAGGTAGTCATAGATACCACGCTTAGCTTTAATGTCTGCGAATAAGGTAACGATTACGTCACGTACTTGACTGCGTGTTTGCGCATCGTTAGGTTCAAAGATGAACGGACGTACAGCTACTTGTAGTCTGTCACGGATGTAACATACTAGACGAGCAACGTTTGTACGATCTAGAGCACTTTGACTGTCGTAACTGTTCTTGTTACCGTAGTTCAAGATACCAACGTTTTGGAAGTAAGCAATTGGGTTAATGAAGTTACTGTATTGAACGTCACGTAGAGCAACACGGTTCTTAGTTGTTTGGAACTCACCACTGTCCGCGTCGATATAACCGATGTTAGTCACGTTATTGATAGCACCGCGGCGCATACCGGCTGGAGCGAACCATGGATAAGCAACTGTGTCGTTGTAAATCATTGTACGTAAGATCATGTGTGATGCTGGTACAACAACTTCACTACCGGTTAGGTCAGTTGTGATAGCACTTGGGTAGTAAACGCCCAAGTATGTGTTGCGTGTTACGAAGCCGTCGTCGCCGGTGCCTGTAGCGCCCTTAGCATTAGTTGCCCATGCTGTCAACGCATTAGCATCGTTAGCTAAGCGTAGTGGTGTGTCACCAACGATGTACGCAGTGTTATTGCGATCATTGTTTAAGGTGATCATGTTAGGCTGTAGTTCAGCGTAACCAGGTGCGGCGATCAAGTTGTAGAATGTTGCTTCTTCACGTAGCTCACTACTACTGTCAACTGCTGCCTTCATTGCTTTTACTACCATAGCACGTTGTGCTTTGCGACCCATGTAAGGTGAACCGTCACTCTTGTTGCCGCTTGCTGTTACCCATGCGTACTCAAATGCTGGGCGGTTAGCGATGTTTGTAGGTGCTGATGAGTTGTAGTCACCTGCGTCTGGGTAAGCACTTGATGTAAAGTACTTAGTTACAAACTTCTTAACTGTGTAGCCACTACGACGAGTGTTGAACAAGATTGTACCTTGTGGATATAAGGAAGCATCAGGTGCGTCTAGATCAACATAATTACTTGTTGTTAGACTTACGATTGATGGGATAGGATCATTGACTGGGTCGATAGCGCCGCTTGAACCCCAACGAGCGTCGGCGAATACGATACCTTTTTCAGTTGTTTGATCTGCGTTATCGATCTTGACCCACTGTGCAATACCGTCAACTGTAGCACGACGATATAGCATTGGGTAGTTCTCTAAGTCGCCACTGTCTAGCCAAATGTCGCCATTTACTAGATCGCTACCACTTGGTTGTTGCTCTGGCTCACTAGCACTTACGATTACACCGTTAGAGTAGATTGCGTTTGAACCTGTACCGTATGCGATGCCGTTTGTGCCGAACTGAGCGTTTCTGTAACCGACCCATGAGCCGTTTACTTGAACCATCAAGTCAACTTGGTTAACTACACTGTGGAACCATAGGGTGCCATCAGCTGGATTCTCTACTGGCTCAGTGTCGTCTGCTGTGTATTCAAACTGTTCCCAAGCACTTAGTTGAACTGCGTACTCTGGTACTGCTACGCCACTTGCGTGTACTACGCTTGATACGCCGCCTGAACCATCTACGCCAGTTACTTTGACACCGAAGTTTGTGCCGTTGTATGTAACTGTTAGCACATCGCCAACAACATAGGCTGCGCCTGCTGCAGATACACCAAATGTAGGTGTGAAACCGCTTGTTGTCAAAGTGAATGTTGCGCCTGAACCTGTACCGCCGGTTGCTAGAATACCTGCGCTACCTAAACGAACAGTGGCACTAACTGTCTGATATTCACCTTCTTTGGCACCTGGAGTTCCTGTTGATGTGCCTGTTGCAGCGTCAAACATATATGGTGTGAAGCCAGCAATATCTAGTGGACTCGCGGCACGGATCGCTGCAGTTGTTGAATTCAAACTTGGTGAATCGTACAACATGATTACGCCGCCCTCAGTGTGCTCGATAACGATAGCACCAGTGATGCTGTCTGTGTAGCAGTCTGTGTAAGGGATATTAGCTGCCAACCATGCGTCAACGAATGTTGTAGCATCGTTAGCACTAGCTGTTGCTGAACCGTTGATTGTTACAACATAAACACTTGTTGTAGCAGTTAGTTCGCTACTACCTGGTGAACTTACACGAACACCGATTTGTGAGCCGTCAACGAAGCCTGTAGGAGCACTTACTGTACCTGTGAAGGCACTTGCGCCTGTTTGAGCACGATAGAACAACTGTAGTGGTGCGCCTTGTGCCGTGTTGTACTGAGCATACACTGTGTTTAGAGGAATACTCTTGCCGCCTGTACTGTCTAGTGCCGCGTTTACTGCTGCATCACTTGTAGCAATAGTAACTGACTTACTTGCGTAAGCGCCGGTTGTTGTACTGTACTGACCTAGAGATAGACTCATGCCGCCGTTTACAGCGTTAGTCTTGACCCATACACTGCCTGTTGGGCGTGGTGTACTGTCTGTTGTTCTCCATAGTGGCTGATTAGCGTTAGTGCCATAAGCGATTGCTGGAGCACGTTTTACGCCGCCAGTAATGCCTAGAGCTTCTAGTGTTACTGAGTCGCCGCCGATGTTGATCTCGCCGCCCGCATCTGTTACGTACATATTGATACGATTGTCAATGCGTCTTACTGTTAGGAACGGTACTCGTGCCGCGTTGATAGCAGTAATGATTGCAGCGATTGTATTGCCGCTACTCAAACTGATTAGTGATGCGTGTTGACCACTGAATGAACTTCTGTAGCCGTTTACTGTACCAGCAGGAACATACTGTGGGGAGCCAGAGATAGTGTAAGTACCGGCGCCGCCTGTGCCTGTGCCTAGAGCGGTAATGTATGTGCCACTAGCAATAGAGATAGTTGCTGTACCTGTACCAGAAGTACCTGAGCCAGCACTTGTTGTTGTGAACTGTGTACCTGGTGCTGGTTGAATTGCGAAGCCTGCTACAGGTGCGTTACCTGTGCCTGATACTTGACTGCTCAACTTGTAGATACCGCGGCCGCCTAGACCGGTAGTAGTTGTTGATGTTACTGGTGAGTAGAATGTCAACTCTGTTGTAGTAGTGAAGCCTGCTGTGATTGCGTTACTCAATGTGATTACGCTACCAGCAATGTTGGTGATTGTTGTGCCAGCTGGGATGCCTGCTACAACTGATGTACCAGCGTTGTTTAGTGCTAGAACTAAGTCACCTACACTTAGACCTGTAACAGCGTTTAGTGTTAGTTGTGTATCACCTGCTGTTGCGGCTGCTGCAATCTGTAGACTACTTGATGTCCACTTCCAGTCTTGCTGAATGATATATGTGCCGTTGTTTACTGTACCGCCAGTTACATAGCGACCTGCACCAAAAATGCCAGTGCCTGAATTTGAAGGTGTAGAAGTAACAACCATCTGAACTGCTGTAACGACTGCAGCACCTGTGCCGCCTTGACTTGTCATAGCACTGAATGTTGAACTAGCAGTAGCACCTAAACTTGTCCAGTCAGTAGAACCGACTGCGCTAATAGTGTATGTAACGCCACTTTGTAGTGCCGTAGCTGCAACTGTGTCTGAAGTACCAGTGATTAGTGTGCCTACTGATAGAGCACCACTTGTAACGCCAGTTACTGTTAGTGTGTTGCTACTAGCACCTGCGGCGCCGATACTTGCTGTTACTTGCGCAACGCTTGCACTTACTAGAGCACTTTGACTCAAGTGATATGTGCCTGTAGAACCTGTACCAGTGATTAGAGCATCAATGTATGTGCCTGCTGGAACGCCTGTGCCTGTGATTAGTGTGCCGATTTGTAGAGCAGTAGCACCAGCCGCAACTGATGTTACTGTTAGAACACGACCAGCAACTGTGCCACTTGTACCGTCATTGATTGTACCTGTGATTGTAGCTGTAACGCCGTTTCTAGAGATTACTAGGTTACCAGCAGTAGTACCAGTTAGTGCTGGTGAAGTTACTGTTGATTGAACGACTGGCCATGCGCCTTGCCATTCAGGTGAACCGATTGCTACCCAAGCTGTTGTAGCTGGTGTAACTGATGCGTCTTGTGACTTGTACCAGTAAGTTGAGTAACTGTCTGGTGCGCCTGCTGTAGTTGTTAGAACAACAGCATAACTACCAACAACGCCTAAACTTGAACGTGGTGCGCCACTTGCGTCAATATCGTTCTCAGATGTAACGATGATTGGTGACTTGGCTGTGAAAGCGCCTGTTGAAGCGTTGAATTCAAATACGCCCCATGTACTTGAGCCAGTGTCTAACCACCATGCGCCGTTAGCAGGAGCACTGCTTGGGCGGCTTGTCTTGCCTACTAGAGCACCTAAGTCAATGTCTGCGCGGAGAGCGTAGATTAGGTTAGTGCTGCCTAGAACTGAGTAACCAGCTAGTAAGCCGTACTCGTTCAATTCGTAACCGTGAATAGGTGTACCGTTTGTTGTCTTGTAGAAGAATGGGTTACCGAAGTAAGTAACCAAATCACGCTGACTTGTGATTTGATATAGCTTGCCAGCGTTGGCTTTTGTTGTTCCAGAAGCTACACCTGTGCCACTAGCATTGATTTTGTTTTGTGCTGTAGCTAGAATAACTAGTGGAATAGAGTTTGGCGCGGCTGGTAAGTATTGACTTTCATCAATAATCGTTACCTGGGAACCTGGAGATACTAGTGCCATTTTTTGTTTCCTTTATGTCTAAATAAATGTGTGAATCATTTCACTATTGATATTTAGCGTAAAGCTGTCAAAAATGGTCTATATCAGCCTCTACTAGTAGAGTTGGTCATAAATACGCTTATGAGACCAATATGTACCGTCTGTAATAAGAATCCAAGAGCGCCTGCGTACTATCGCAACGATAAACGATACTATCGTAGTCGATGTAATAGTTGTATTCGCAAAAATAAGAACTTGATGCCGCAGAAGCCGCGCTGGGAACTAGACGGGTATAAGAAGAAGGCCGTTTGTGATATATGCGGCTTTAGAGCGGCGTATAGCAGTCAGATGACCGTGTGGCACTTGAACGGCAACCTGAACGACAGTGCTATGTTGAACTTGCGCTCTGTATGTCTCAACTGTGTCGAGGTCGTCAAGCGCAAGTATTTTACGTGGCGTCCGGGTGACCTAGAAGCTGATTGACCTTTGCGTGTAGGTCGTCAATCGTACCGTTGTTGTCGATATGATGGTCATATTTGAGGCCGACTGAACTGTACTCCGAAGCGTGAATGCCTAGTTCGTCTAGCTTTCGCTTAGATACTGCCCACTTTGTGTTGCGAAGTTCGCCCTTGTTGTAAGCTACGGCCGCATCATGCCAGTCGGGTAGAGGGCCTCGTGTCACACGGATTGTAGTGCCGCCACTGTTTTTGATAGCATAGACCTCGTTTGCGAATCGGGCGTCAGTGATAACAACATCGTTCTTAGATTGTCTGAGCCGGTTCTCTACTGAGGCTACCCAGATGTCCTGATGAAAGTGATTTCTAAACAACTCGGTGCCCCAGTTTTGTAGCACCCAACGCGGCGTTAGATGAGGCATGTCTAAGCGTTGTGCCCACCATGTGTCTACTTGCTCTCGCCACTCTCTTGAGGCTTTTGTTGAGCCTTCGACCATCTCTCTGTCCCAGCCAAAGATTGATGAGGCGGCGTCTTTGAGAGCTCCTGCGAATGATACTCGCTTGAAGCCGTGATGCGTACAGAGATAGTCTGCTACTGTGTCTTTACCGCTTGCGATAAAGCCTGAGATTGATATGATTCGTGGTTGTGTCATTTGATTCGTCCGATGTTCAGATGGCGAAACGCCTTCTGTAGCATCACAACTTGATTTCGGCAGTCGTCGAGGGCAATGTGACCATTGACTGTTTTATCGCCAAGGGCTTCTTTGGGCACTAAGCGATAGACAGTGCGGGCATCCATTACGTCCCAGAATTTCCATGGTAGTGGTAGTTTGTAGGAATCATAAGCATGTTCAATCATAGGATAGTCATAAGTGATGCCTTTTGACCAGACTCTGCGACACGTTCGCATCATTACCGACAGTTGAAGTAGAGCATCTCTTAGAGGGACTCTGCCTTCCTCTGAAAATGCGTCCTCTTGCGCTTCTGGTGATTGACTTGCCCACCAACGAATAGTGCCTTCGTCTGTAGTTCTACCCATAGCTTCTTGCTCGTCAATCTCAATACGAGCGTTCATGTATGGTAGATAGTGGGCTTGGGTGACTGGGTCCCATTGTGGCTCGGTGATCCAACCTTGTTGTTCAACATCAAATAGTTGTGCGCCAATGGTCAAGATAACCGAGTGGTCTTTCTTGCCAAGTGCTTCAAGGTCTACCATCAAATCCATTTTGTTTGCCGTTTTAGTTAGTGATATGTTATTGTATCACTGTTGCGGCCAAAAGGCAATAGATTTTGGATGTTTAGCCTTGTACCCAAGTTAGCGGCATTGAACCGTCAACATATGTTTTGAGTTCGAGTAAGAGGTCTTCGTGCATCTTAGCACCTTCGGCCTTCATTTGTGCGCCGTTGAGTGTTGTGCCGCCGCTAGGTCCTGCGATTGTCGAGAACTTTTCACGAGCTTCGCCGATCATCATCTTACACTGACCGATTGTCCAGGAATACATCCATGGTCCGATAGTAGGGTCTTGTAAGAGTGTGATTTCAGGTTTGAGGTTGTCTGTCCACAAGAGGATTTGTTCGCCTGTGCCCTTGAAGTCACGAACAAGTTTGAGTTCTTTAGTGACGGGGTTGTATGTGTGAATAATATATCCGCCGAACATACGAGCCGCAAGTTCAATGTAGCCTGCGTAGAAGTCATAGGTTGCTAAACCGCCACTGTAGTTGTAGTTGAGCAAGTAGGTGTTTAGAATCGCTGATGAGAAAGGGTCGAATGAGGTGGCACCTGGGCCTGTTTCTAGGCCGATTGTGCGTCTGAATACTTGACGAACACGAGTGATTTCTTGCGGTAGCACATACACGCTTTTGTCTTTTTCAAGCGGTAGTAGTGAGTATGACTCTTCGTAAGCGTTAGCGCCTCGTTGTCTGTAAGTTGCTAGAGCATACTGATACGCGGCCTCATAATGTTCAGGGTCGAGTTCAATGTCGACCATACCGCCGCCTAGACGGAGTTCGACGTTTTTGAACAGTTGTTGCTTGAGTTCTTGTAGCGTTGCCATGTAAAAATACCCTATATGTAATAGGGTATTTATCTCTTAGAGGTCGCCGTCTTGTCTGTTCTCTGAATAATGAGCGTCGAAAGAGCCACCTGGGTAGCGAGATTCTAACTTCCTGACGTTCTCGGCGATAACATCGTTAGGGTCTAGATTGAGTGCTCTACAAGCATTGATCCAGTACCACATCACATCGCCTAGTTCACGTTTCATGTGAAATACATTATCGTCTGTTAGAGGCTTGCCCTGAAAAAACATCTTTTTAGGAATCTCACAGAACTCACCCGTCTCCGCGGCGAGACCTAATGCGGCGGTTAGTAGAAGAGGTACATTGATATCAGGGCCGTGTTTATTTGCCTCTGAGTCATAACTAGCATCTAGTTCATCACAACGATTCATAAATGTTGTGAGGTCATTTGAGGGTTTAGAGGTCACTGCCTCTACGAAGTCTTGATATTTGTTTAAGTCAATCATAGTTTAGAACGCCTGTAAGATAATAATATTTTCATTGAATGCCGTTTCTTTGTTCATAATTTTCGATTGCGGCAATAATTTCAGATACTTGCTCATCGGACATAAATGTCCTTAGTTTAGGCAACGACTCTCTGACTTTTTGATACCACTCATA
>JACCDI010716314.1_pt1 | contig 11711 bp, 9 predicted proteins | sample 7442791 | NCBI WGS metagenome assembly JACCDI01 (sample SAMN15323434, study PRJNA562643) | freshwater metagenome | isolation source: river surface water | place: USA:Blue River Watershed | collected 2017-08-15
CAGTTGGCTGCGGATTTCCGCCACCATGGTGTCGGTCATCATGGAGCTCAGCAGGTTCATATCAGAGCGATCCCAAGCATCTTGCAGAGTGACAAAGTTGCGTTTAGCGGCTGCCACGAAACCCGCCACATCAAAGTCGGCAGGGATGCCCCAAGTTTGGCTGCCCTGCAAGGCGGCACCGATCATCGAGCCGGTGCTGGCTTGCGCGGCCGAGCTGTCAAAACGAGTGTTTTGAGACTCCCAAGGCCGTGCGGAGGCGTCGTTGCCGACGTTTTCAGGGTTGTACTGCTTCAGCGAAGCGGGTTGGTCCGCCGATGCCCCAGCGCCTTGGTAGGCAAAACCGCCTTGGTTCCCCGCGGCCGCATTGCGGCGTGAACGCAAGAAGAAACCAATCAAGGCCATCACAGCGACCGCGATCAGGAGGAACATGAGCACATTGCCAAAGGCCTCGCCCATGCCCAAAGAGTGCGCCAACCAAGCCAAGCCCAAGCCTGCAGCCAAACCGCCCAACATGGCACCCCAAGGCTTCTTGGGCGCCGCAGCAGCAGGAGCAGGAGTTGCCGGCTTGGCCGCATTGGTGGGGGCGGCATTTTGTGCAGGCGCCGCAGGGGCTGGAGGCACCGCATCGCGTTTGGTGACCTGATTAGATTGTTGTCCAATGGATTTGCCACCGCCCATGCGTCGAGCGGCTTCGGCGTTGAGGCTGCCCAAGGCCAAAACGCCTGCCAGCATCAGTGTCATCAACTTGTTCATGGTCTCTCCAACTTCAGACAAAATTAAATCCGGTGGGCCTCAACATTTGATGCCCATGTGTAAGGCTACCACTCCAGCGGATAAATTGTGAAAATCGACATGGCCAAATCCGCTGTTTTTCATAAGGGTTTTCAGCTCTTCTTGGTCGGGGTGCATGCGAATCGACTCGGCCAAATACCGGTAGCTGTCCGCATCCCCTGCGACCCATTTGCCCAGATTGGGCAAGATTTTGAAGCTGTACCAGTCGTAGGCTTTTTCCAGCGGCTTGGCGACCTTTGAAAACTCCAACACCAGCAACTTCCCGCCCGGCTTGAGCACGCGGCACATTTCTTTCAGCGCCACATCTTTGTGCGTCATGTTGCGCAGCCCGAAAGCCACGCTGACCAAGTTGAAATGGTTGGAGGGAAAAGGCAGCTTTTCGGCATCGCACACCAAGGTGGGCAAGACCAAACCCTGGTCGACCAAGCGGTCACGCCCCGTCGAGAGCATGGCCTCATTGATATCGGTGTGCACCACGCGCCCTTGCGGGCCTACTTTTTTGGCGAACGCCATTGACAAGTCGCCCGTCCCCCCCGCGATGTCCAGCACCTGATCACCCTGTTTCAGGTTGGCCACCTGCACGGTGTAAGCCTTCCAAACCCGATGCAAGCCCATCGACATCAAATCGTTCATGACGTCGTATTTGGAGGCCACCGAGTCAAACACGCCCCGCACGTGTTGGGCTTTTTCTTTCTCGTCAACGGTCTTAAAACCGAAATGGGTGCTGCTCATAGTGCGCAATCAGTGGTGATGTCCGCAGGCGCTGCCTGCTTTTTCGGCCATGGGGGCATCGCGGCTCATGCCGGCCGCTTGTAAACGGTCTTCGTATTGCTGCCACAGGGCCTGTTGCTGGTCGCCCAAGAAGTAAAGGTACTCCCAGGTGAACAGGCCAGACTCGTGACCGTCTGAAAAAGTGGGTTTGACCGCGTAATTGCCGACCGGCTCAATCTCGGCGATCGTCACCTCGCGTTTGCCGGTTTGCAGCACTTCTTGGCCAGGCCCATGTCCCTGCACCTCGGCCGAAGGCGAGTACACACGCATCAGCTCAAAGGGAATACGGAAATGGGCACCGTCAGAAAATCCGATTTCCAAGACCTTGCTTTGACCATGCACGGTCAAAGATTCAGGGGTCGGCGATTCTTTTTTCAATCCAGCCATGGGTCTGCTTTCGTGGTTTAGACCAGCACGCGTTCAATGCCGCCGGCATTGGCGGCGCTGACGTATTCGGGCATCCAGTTCTCGCCCAAGATGTGTTTGGCCATTTCGATGACGATGTAATCGGCCTCCAACAAGCCATTTTTCATGTCATCGCCATAACGCGACAAGCCTTGCAAACAGCTGGGGCAGCTCGTCAAAATTTTGACGTTGGCTTGCGGGGCCAAGGCACCAGTGGCGCGCAAAGCGGCCTCGCCCTTGAGCAGCTCTTCTTCTTTGCGGAACCGAACCTGCGTCGCAATGTCGGGGCGTGTGACCCCCAAGGTGCCCGACTCACCGCAGCAACGGTCTGACTTGAGCACTTGATCACCCAGCAAACCCTTGACGGTTTTCATGGGGTCTTGCAGCTTCATGGGGCTGTGGCAGGGGTCGTGGTACAGATAAGCGCCTGCGGCATCGAGCTTCATGCCTTTTTCCAGCAAAAACTCGTGGATATCGATGATGCGGCAACCCGGGAAAATTTTGTCAAATTGATAGCCTTGCAACTGGTCATAGCAAGTGCCGCAACTGACCACCACGGTCTTGATGTCCAAGTAGTTCAGCGTGTTGGCCACGCGGTGGAACAAGACGCGGTTGTCGGTGATGATTTTCTCGGCCTTGTCAAACTGGCCCGACCCTTTTTGCGGATAACCGCAGCACAAATAACCGGGTGGCAACACGGTTTGCACCCCCACGTGCCACAACATGGCCTGAGTGGCCAAGCCCACTTGACTGAACAGACGCTCAGAGCCACAACCGGGGAAGTAGAAGACGGCCTCAGACTCCGAGGTGGTCGCTTTGGGGTTGCGGATGATCGGCACGTAATCGTTGTCTTCGATGTCCAACAATGCACGAGCTGTTTTCTTGGGCAAATTGCCCGGCATTTTCTTGTTGATGAAGTGAATCACCTGTTCTTTGATGGGCGCCGTGCCCACCGATGCCGGCGGTGCGCTGGTTTGTTTGCGCGCCACGCCTTTCAGCAAACCCGCCACAAAACGCTGCGCGCGCATGCCCACACCCACCATGGCCGCACGCGCCAGCTTGATGGTTTCAGGGTTGGTGGCGTTCAGCATGAACATGGCCGCGGCGTTACCGGGGCGGAAGCTCTTTTGGCCCATCTTGCGCAACAAATTGCGCATGTTCATGGAGACATCGCCAAAGTCAATATTGACTGGGCAGGGCGTCAAACATTTGTGGCACACGGTGCAGTGGTCGGCCACGTCTTCAAACTCTTGCCAGTGCTTGACCGAGATGCCCCGGCGCGTTTGCTCTTCGTACAAAAAGGCTTCGACCAACAAAGAGGTAGCCAAAATTTTGTTGCGTGGGCTGTAGAGCAAATTGGCGCGTGGCACGTGGGTGGCACAAACCGGTTTGCACTTGCCGCAACGCAGGCAATCTTTCACGCTGGCCGCAATCTCGCCAATATCAGACTGCTGCATGATCAGCGATTCGTGGCCCATCAAGCCAAAGCTGGGCGTGTAGGCGTGCGTCAAATCGGCCGCATGCACATCGTCTCCCAAGCCCGCCAGCGCAACGCCCCGCAGCAACTTGCCTTTGTTGAAGCGGCCTTGCGGATCGACCTTGGCTTTGTAGGCTGTGAAATTGGCCAACTCGGCATCGGTCAAAAACTCGAGTTTGGTGATGCCAATGCCGTGCTCGCCAGAGATCACGCCATCGAGGCTGCGGGCCAACACCATGATGCGGGCCACGGCTTCGTGCGCGGTTTGCAGCATCTCGTAGTTGTCAGAGTTGACCGGAATGTTGGTGTGCACATTGCCATCACCCGCGTGCATGTGCAGCGCCACCCAGACCCGGCCCTTCAGCACGCGTTGGTGAATGGCGGTGACTTCGTTCAAGATGGGCTGAAAGGCCGAACCCGAGAAAATGTTTTGGAAAGCCGGGCGAATTTGGGTTTTCCAGCTGGCCCGCAAACTGTGTTCTTGCAGCTGCGGAAACAACTCGTCCACTTGGTTCAACCAACCCTGCCATTGCGCTTGAACCTCGCGAACCACCGTCAGCGCCTGCGCGACGCGGTCTTCCAGCAACTCGGCCGAAGCGATCTCGTGCGCATCGTCTTGCTTGCCCAAGGGCAAATTGCCACGCTCTAAAAAATCTTCCAACTCGCGGCACAGCTTGAGCTTGTTGCGCAGACTCAACTCGATGTTGATGCGCTCAATGCCGTCGGTGTACTCGGCCATGCGAGGCAAGGGAATGACCACGTCTTCGTTGACCTTGAAGGCGTTGGTGTGGCGCGAGATGGCCGCGGTTTTCTTGCGATCCAGCCAAAATTTCTTGCGCGCTTCAGGACTGATGGCAATGAAGCCTTCACCACTGCGCGAATTGGCAATGCGCACGATTTCTGAAGTCGCCTTGGCCACATCGTCGGCGTTATCGCCTGCGATGTCGCCAATCAGCACCATCTTGGGAAAGCCCCCGCGTTTGGACTTGGTGGAGTAGCCCACGGCACGCAAATAACGGTCGTCCAGATGCTCCAGGCCGGCCATCACGGTGCCGGTGCGCTTTTGCTCGGCGAACATAAAGTCTTTGATCTCGACAATGCTCGGCACGGCGTGGCGGGCATGGCCAAAAAATTCGAGGCACACGGTGCGCGTGTGCGTGGGCATGCGGTGCACCACCCAACGCGCGCTGGTAATCAGGCCATCGCAGCCTTCTTTTTGCACGCCCGGCAAGCCTGACAAAAACTTGTCGGTCACGTCTTTGCCCAAACCTTCTTTGCGGAAAGTTTTGCCGGGAATCACCAGTGTTTCGGTGCGAATGGGGGTCTTGCCGTCGGCTTTGAAATAACGCAGCTCAAATGTGGCCACTTCGGCATCGTGGATCTTGCCCATGTTGTGGTCCATGCGCACCACATCCAGCCATTCGGCATCGGGCGTCACCATGCGCCAGCTGGCCAAGTTGTCGAGGGCCGTGCCCCACAACACCGCTTTTTTGCCGCCTGCGTTCATGGCGATGTTGCCGCCAATGCAGCTGGCCTCTGCCGAAGTGGGGTCCACGGCAAAGACATAACCACCGCGCTCGGCCGCATCGGCCACGCGCTGGGTCACCACACCGGCTTCGGTGTAGATGGTGGGAATCTTGTGGGCGATGCCCGGCAAGTCCACCATCTCGACCTCGGTCATGGCTTCGAGTTTTTCGGTGTTGATCACCACACTCTTCCAAGTCAAGGGAATCGCGCCGCCGGTGTAGCCCGTGCCGCCGCCGCGGGGCACGATGGTCAAGCCCAAGTCGATGCAACCTTTGACCAAGCCGGCCATTTCCACTTCGCTGTCGGGGGTCAGCACCACAAAGGGGTATTCGACCCGCCAGTCAGTGGCGTCGGTCACGTGGCTCACGCGCGAAAGGCCGTCAAATTTGATGTTGTCTTTGGCCGTCAAACGCCCCAGTGTCTTTTGCACTTGGCTGCGCAACTTGGCCATGCGGACAAACCGCTCACTGAATTGGGCCACCGCCTGCGTGGCCAAGGCCAACAGTTGCCCCACCAAAGCATCACGCGCAGCATCGGCTTCGGGGGTGCGGCGTTTTTGCACTTCACCCAAACGGTGCTGCAACGCTTCAACCAACAACTTGCGGCGGCCGGGGTTGTCCAGCAAATCGTCTTGCAAGTAGGGGTTGCGTTCGACCACCCAAATATCGCCCAACACCTCGTACAACATGCGCGCTGAGCGGCCTGTGCCGCGCTCTTGGCGCAATTGGTTCAACAAACCCCAAGCCGACTCGCCCAGCAATCGCACCACAATTTCACGGTCAGAGAAGCTCGTGTAGTTGTAGGGAATCTCGCGCAAGCGCGGCGCATCGGCGTCGGCTTGCATCAAATGTTGGAGCGTGGTGGGTGCATTCATAGAGAGGTGCGCGGTCAAATGCGTTTAAAAAAACGCGTTCAGCCAGACCTCGACAGGGGGTCAAACCGGCTGAGGGTGAATGTTACCGCAGTGCAACAAACACGCACCCACGGTGGGGCCACCCCCATTGAAAGGGCCAAAGGGCATGGTGCATACTCAAAAACATGCCCTTCTCCGCCCACCCCAACCCTGCGGACTGGCCCTATCCGCGTTGGATCGCCCACCGGGGGGCCGGGAAGCTCGCGCCAGAAAACACACTCGCCGCTTTACAGTGGGGTGCCCGATTCGGTTACCGCATGTTCGAGTGCGACGCCAAGCTCAGCGCTGATGGCAAGGTGTTTTTGTTACACGACGCCACTTTAGAGCGCACCACTAATGGGCAGGGCGTGGCGGGCGAGCTGGCTTGGTCTGCGCTGTCTCAGCTGGACGCAGGCGGCTGGCACTCCGAGCCCTTTCGGGGTGAACCCTTGCCGGACCTCGAGAGCATTGCCCGTTTTTGCCTGGCTGGCGGGCACCTTTTGAACATTGAGATCAAACCCACACCGGGCACCGAATGGGCCACCGGTGCGGCGGTGGCCCAATTGGCCCAGCAACTTTGGCAAGGGGCCCCCGTGCCGCCCTTGTTGACATCTTTTCAAGTGGATGCGCTGGCCGCCGCACAGTTGGCAGCGCCCTTACTCCCACGGGGTTTGCTGCTGGACACCCTTTGGACGGGCTGGCTAGACAAGGCACTTTCGCTGTCATGCTGTGCCGTGGTGGCTCACTTTTCGCTCTGGAACACCGCCACGGTGTCCCAAGCCCATCAGGCTGGCTTGCGTTGCCTGAGCTACACCGTGAACGACGAGGCGACCGCCCAACACCTGTTGGCCTTGGGCACAGATGGCCTCATCACCGACCGGGTGGACCTGTTCCGCCCCGATTGAAGCCCGAGGGCACAAAAAAACCGGCTTGAGCGCAGCGTTATCGGCGTTTCCAGCCGCGTTGCATGAGCCATTCGCCTGTCGCGGCCACCAAGACCAAGGCCATGTACGTGCTCATCTTGCCGTCATTCCCGTGCAGCGCCAGCCCGGCCGCCAGCACGGCGATCCCCAAGAGGGCGTGTACCCCCATCCGTCTTTTGACCGACCAGCCCCCAGTACCAATGACCCATCGACCGGCCCATGGCATCAACACCGCCATGAACAGGGCTGGCAACACAAAATTGAACAAATGGAGAGTCAATTGCCAAACGGTCATAGGGCTTGAGCGGAGGGGCAGAGCAAGGTCATCGCGGCAAAAATGCCCAACAATTGTGCACCGAAAGTCAGCCCACACGCAGGGCCGCGCATCGACTGGGGGGTGGCTTTCTATAATTGGCGCATGGCTGTTTGGACCCTGGGCTTGAATCACACCACTGCGCCGCTCGATTTGCGCGGCCGGTTTGCCTTTGCCGTGGACCAACTGGCCCCGGCCTTGCAGGGCTTGCGCTCCAATTTGGCACTGAACACGGACCAAGCCACCGAAGCGGCGATTTTGTCCACCTGCAATCGCACCGAAATTTATTGCGCCGCCGAGCAGGCCGCCACAGCGGACACGTTGCGCTGGTTGGCACAAACCGGCGGTGTTTCACCACAAGAGCTGCAATCGCATACTTATTTATTAGAAGGCGATGCGGCTGCCCGTCACGCCTTCCGGGTCGCCAGTGGTCTCGACTCGATGGTGCTGGGGGAAGCCCAAATCTTGGGCCAACTGAAAGACGCCGTACGCGCAGCCGAACAGGCTGGCGCCTTGGGCAGCACGCTCAACCAACTCTTCCAGCGCAGTTTTGCAGTGGCCAAAGAAGTGCGCACCGCCACCGAGATTGGCGCCCACTCGATCAGCATGGCCGCGGCCTCGGTGCGTTTGGCAGGCCAATTGTTTGAAGACCTCAAAGGCATCAAAGTGCTGTTTGTGGGCGCTGGTGAAATGATTGAGCTGGTGGTGACGCACTTTGCCGCCAAGCAACCCAAAGCCATGGCCATCGCTAACCGCAGCTTGGAGCGCGGGGAAAAACTGGCCGGTCGATTCGGCGCCGAGGTCTTGCGACTGGCCGAATTGCCCGAGCGCTTGCACGAATTTGATGCCGTCATCAGCTGCACCGCCAGCACCCTGCCGCTCATTGGGCTGGGTGCCGTGGAGCGGGCCTTGAAGAAACGCAAATACCGACCGATGTTCATGGTGGATCTGGCGGTGCCACGCGACATCGAGCCTGAAGTCAAAGGTTTGGAAGACGTTTACCTGTACACGGTCGACGACTTGGCCAGCGTGGTGCAAGCAGGTCAGGCTCAGCGGCAAGCCGCTGTAGCGGATGCCGAAGTGATCATCGACAGTGGTGTGCAAAGTTTTTGCCATTGGTTGGACCAACGGGATACGGTGCCGCTGATTCAGCAATTGCACAGCCAAGCGGACAGCTGGCGTGATGCCGAACTGGCCCGCGCCCGAAAAATGCTGGCCAAAGGGGAAGACCCCGAAGCCGTACTCGAGTCTTTGGCCAAAGGCCTGACGCAAAAAATGCTGCACGGCGCACTGGCCGAATTGCGCGGTTCCGACCCGACGCACCGCGAACAGACCATGCAAGCGGTGCAACGCTTGTTTTTGCGGCAAGGGCGTTAGCGAACACCTGCCTGTTCGTGATGGTGTTTGTTTGGGCACATACATAGCCCACTGCCAATCGCCAATCGCTCATTGGAGCCCTGCCCCTAGTGGCCATGACCGCCTTGCCCTGACTTCTTTTGTCCGCATGAAACCTTTTCTGATTCAACAACTCGAGCGCTACGCATTGCGGCTGACCGAGCTGGACTTTTTGCTGTCGCGAGAAGACATCATGGCCGACATGACCCAGTTCTTGAAGCTGTCGCGCGAGCATGCCGAAGTCAGTGCTGTGGCCTCACGGTTTGCACGATTTCAACAGCGCAGTGCCGATCTCACGGCCGCGCAAGCCATGTTGGAAGACGCCGATCTGCAGGCCTTGGCGGAAGAGGAGATGAGCAGCGCCTCCGCCGAGTTGCAGACCCTCGAAGACGAATTGCAACGCATGCTGTTGCCCAAAGACCCGGACGATGCGCGCCCCGCCTTTGTCGAAATCAGGGCGGGCACCGGGGGCGACGAATCGGCACTTTTTGCCGCTGATTTGCTGCGCATGTACATGCGATTTGCGGAAAGCTCGGGCTGGAAATGCGAGATCGTCTCCGAGTCCATGAGCGAATTGGGGGGCTACAAAGAAGTGGTGGTCCGCATTGAAGGGGAGCAGGTTTACGGCGCGCTGAAATTTGAGTCGGGGGGCCACCGGGTGCAACGCGTGCCCGCCACCGAGACCCAAGGTCGCATCCACACCAGCGCCTGCACTGTCGCCGTTTTGGCCGAGCCAGACGAGGCCGAGGCCATCAAGATCAACCCGTCCGACTTGCGCATTGACACCTTTCGGGCCAGCGGGGCGGGTGGGCAACACATCAACAAAACCGATTCAGCCGTGCGCATCACCCATTTGCCCACGGGCATCGTGGCCGAATGCCAAGACGGACGCAGCCAACACAGCAACAAAGCCCAAGCACTGAAAGTATTGACGGCCCGCATTCAAGAAAAAGACCGCTCTGAGCGCGCCGCCAAGGACGCCGCCGAGCGGAAAAGCCTGATTGGCAGCGGGGACCGTTCAGACCGTATCCGCACCTACAACTTCCCGCAGGGCCGGCTGACCGATCACCGCATCAACCTGACGCTCTACAAACTGCTGACCATCATGGAAGGGGATCTGCAAGATGTGATCCATGCCTTGCAATCTTATGAGGCCGCCCAACAATTGGCAGCGCTTGAAATTGGAGCCACCGCGTGAGGCCTGCTCATCCCCCAGGTCTGAACGTCGCGCAATGCCTCGGCCAAGCCCACGGGCTGGGGTTGGCGCGCCACGATGCGCAGCTGCTTTTGCTGCACTGTCTGGGCCAAGGTCGGCATGACCGTGCGTGGCTGCTGACGCATGACACCGAGGTGTTGACCGAGGCACAACAGACCCACTGGCAACGCGCGCTAGAGCGTCGGGTGAGTGGCGAGCCTGTGGCCTACATCACGGGGCTGAAGGATTTTTTTGGCTTGACGCTGAGCGTGGACGCGCGTGTGCTCGACCCCCGCCCGGACACCGAAACCTTGGTCGAGTGGGCCTTGGCGCTTTTGCCTGCCGAAGCGCGGCTGAGGGTGCTGGATTTGGGCACCGGCAGTGGCGCAGTGGCGCTGGCGGTGCAACACCAACGGCCCCATTGCGAGGTCTGCGCGGTCGATGTCAGCCAAGAGGCACTGGAGGTGGCGCGGGCCAACGCACAACGCCTCAATCTCCCTGTGCAATTTGTGCACAGCCATTGGTTAGACAAGGTGCAAGGCCGGTTTGACCTGATCGTCTCCAATCCGCCCTATGTGGCGGAAGGCGACCCTCACATGCCGGCGCTGCGGCATGAACCCCGGCAAGCCCTGACCAGCGGCCCCAGTGGCCTGCAGGACATAGGCCACATCGTGGCCCATGCCCCTCAATACCTTCAACGCGGCAGCTGGTTGCTGTTGGAGCACGGCTGGGATCAGGCCCAAGCGGTGCAAAAACTTCTTTCAAATGCCGGCTTTTCGAACATCCAAACCCGTCAGGATTTGGCCGGCGTAGACCGCTGCACAGGCGGGTGCTTCGATTCAGAGAGATAATGCACCCCATCCGAAATCGTCACCCTTTGGAGTTAAAACCATGAGCGATACCCAACAACGCATTGACGAACTCGTCAAAAACAACGAAATTACCCTGTTCATGAAGGGCAGCGCCAGTTTCCCAATGTGCGGTTTTTCAGGACGAGCCATTCAAATTTTGAAAGCCGTCGGCGTGGACCCCAAAACGGTCAAAACCGTCAATGTGCTGGACGATGCCGAAATTCGCCAAGGCATCAAGGAATACAGCAACTGGCCCACCATCCCCCAGTTGTATGTGAAAGGGGAGTTCATTGGCGGTTCGGACATCATGATGGAAATGTACGAATCGGGTGAATTGCAACAAGTCATCAACGGCCAGAGCTGATGGTCTCCCCGGTCTGAAACGACCAGGCCGGCGATCGGAGCGGGGCTCTGCCCTACCTCTAGCAGCCACAAAAAAAGCCAGTCAATCGACTGGCTTTTTTGTTGGGCGGCTCAGGACTCAGCGGAAGCGAGACTGAGGAACCACTTTCAAATCGCCTTCCAAAGAGCCGATGTAAGAAGACATGGCTTTCAGTTCGGCGTTGGTGAATTGCTTGGCGATGCCGCCCATCACGCCGTTGTTGCGGCCCCAAGTGGACTGGTTTTCAACTTTGTAAGATTTGAGCGCCACAAACAAAAAGTCTTTGTGCTGACCGGCAATTTTGGGGTAGCTCGGGTCGATGGGCTTGGAGAAATTGTCGCCGTGGCAAGACACGCAAGCCCCCTTTTGCAACAGGGCGGCCACTTTGGCATCGGGTGCTTTGGGCGACTTGGCAACGGCTTCGGTTTTGCCATGTTGTTCGTAGTAGGCCGCCAAATCAGCCATGTCTTGGTCGCTCAGGCTGTCGGCAATGCCGCGCATGGTGGGGTGCTTGCGCTCGCCTTTTTTGTAGGCATTCAGGGCAGAAACAATGTATTTGGCGTTCTGGCCAGAGATCATGGGGACGCGGTAGATCTCAGGAAAACTGGCTTGGTAACCCTGAATACCGTGGCAGCCGATGCACATGGCAATCTTCTGCTCAGCAGCTTTGGCATCGCCCTTGATCTCTTGGGCATGGGCGGAAAAAGCGGTCACAGAGGCGACAGCCAAGGCAAACATCGAGGTCAGGAGCTGGTTCATTTTGCTTACACAATCCAATTGATTGATAA
>JACCDI010778945.1_pt1 | contig 11711 bp, 12 predicted proteins | sample 7442791 | NCBI WGS metagenome assembly JACCDI01 (sample SAMN15323434, study PRJNA562643) | freshwater metagenome | isolation source: river surface water | place: USA:Blue River Watershed | collected 2017-08-15
CCATCACCAGCCCGATCTGGGGCTGCACGATGACTCGACCGCTTTCCTCGTCGTCCTCGCCTTCGAGCATGGATTCCAGGGTGTCGGTCAGATCGGTCCAGAAGTCGGTTTGCACGGAGGTGCTGATCTGTCCGCCGCCGCCCCCGCTGGCACCGCCCACGCCACTGGTAGCGCCCACTCCGCCGGTACCCCCGAGACCCCCGACACCGCCCAGTCCGCCGCCGATGCCGCCACCACTCAGTCCGCCGGAAAGACCACCCGTCTGCCCGCCTCTGGCAGCGCCTCCGCCACCACCGCTCGTGACCTGCACACTGGAGCTGCCGGTGCGCTGCACGTCGAGATAGTCGATGGTGAACATCTTCGTCTGCAGCGTGGGCGGCTGGATCTGATAGATATTGCCGCGGCGCGTGATGCTGTAGTCATAGGCCTCTTCCACGGCCTGCATCACTTCGTCGATGGTGACATTGGGCAGGGAAATGCTGATCTCGCCGTCGATGTCCGGACTCACCAGCACACCGTACTGGGTGCCGGCCACCAGATTGCTGAAGAACTGACGGGCATCTTCCTGATTGGCGGCGATGTTGAAGCGCTCTTCCACCGGCTGCAGCACTTCGTCGGAAATGCTCAGGCCGGGCATGAGTTCGTCCACGGCGGCCACGGCAGTCTGCTCGTCCAGCACATTGGCATGGCCGCGCTCGCCGCGCTCCAGAATGTCCTGGATCTCATTGGTGATTTCCGTGTTCGGCTGCTGCCTGGGGCCGGTCACGGAACAGGCCATGACGAGCAGGCACAGTGCCGCCAGGCTGAGCGCCCGACCGGCTGCAATGACACGGAGGCGTCTGGGTGTTGGTCGTGCCATGAAATCCTCACGCACTGAATTCATCAATTGGCAGAGCTCCTGAAACCGGCCCTGAATGCATTTATTTCCACTGTCTGACCTGCCACGTCCAGCGTGACGCTGTCCGTGCCGATGGCCTGCACGGTGGCGCCGTCGACGCTGTCGCCGACCGTCACCAGGGTGCCGTTGATCACTGCCGCGCTGCTTTCGCTGCCGGCCCGGATGAAGGTGACCTCGTAGCCACGACTCGTGGCGTTATCGGCCCCCGGCACCTGCACGACGTTCGCACGCGGCGGACGGGTCGGGTCGCGGAACGCTTCCCCGTCGATCAGCAGGCCGCCCTGCCCCTGCGCGGACGCAGCAAGCAGACTCAGGCCACAAGCGAGAAGGACTCTAGATGCCAACGAAGCTCTCCTCGGGACTCAACGCGCTCAGCTCGATACGGATGGCGGAGGTCGGCCACTCGCCCGGGGTGATGCTCAGCGATTCCCAGAAAAAGTTTTCCTGCAGACTCTCCAGGTACACCAGGTACTGCAGAAGACTCAGATAGTCGCCTTCGAATTCGAGTATCAGCCCGTGCCGGAACATGCGCTGGGCCGCCTCGGACAGCGCGTCTCCCACGAGGGGCTCGGCGGGGCGATTCTCCAGCCGCACCAGACGCAGACCCTCGTGGCGATCGAGCACCTCCGACAGCAGACGGTTCATGGTGGTGGCGGAAATCACGCTGCCATTGATCTCGTCGAGCTGGCGCCGCGCTTCCGTCTCGGCGGCGACAAGCTCCACCAGCTGCTCCCGGGCGAACACGTTCGGGTCGTTCTCGCCAGCCTGGCGCGCCTCGGCCTGGCGCGTCTGCAGCGCCGTGATCTGTGCCTGTGCGGTCAGGATCTGCTGGTCCAGCGCATTGACGGAGGCGGCCAGCGGGTCAGAGACCCCCACCACATAAAGTCCGGAGATCACCATCAGGGTGACCGCCAGCAGAATGCCTTTCTCGGCACGCGGCCGCGCCTCGTAGCGCAGCTGCAGATCACTGATTTGCTGCTTCAACGTCATCAGCGGGCCTCCAGCACGAAGCGATAGGCATCGTTCGACGCGGCCACCGGTGCGGGGGTGGCCGCCTCGGTTGCGCCCAACAGGGCCGCGACGTCTGCGGCGGCCGAGGTGGCAGCGGAGGCGGCTGAGTTGACCACGGCGGCAGCGCTGGATGTCTCACCGGGCGCCATGCCGCTGATGTGGGAGAACTTCCAGCCCTCCCCCTCTTCCCAGCCACTGCTCAGCTTCTCGATGAACGCCGGCACCAGTGCACTCTCCTGGGCATAACCTTCCAGCAGCGCATTCTGACCGCCGTTGCTGATCACGATCCGCGTCAGCCAGAGCCCCTCGCTGGAGGCGCGCGACAGATTCTTCAGATACGTGGCAAAGCCCAGCAGATTGCCCTGGTTCACCGAACGCAGTGTTTCCAGCGTGGCATTGAGCGTGGCGACGCTCTGTTCGCGGGCCGCCACTTCCTGCACCAGATTCTGGTCGGTGGCGCTGTCGATCAGGGCGCTTTCCATGCTTTCAGCGATGGCGATCTCCTGGGCAATCAGGGCTTCCAGTGAAGCCAGCGTCTGCTGGCGCTGGCTGCGCTCCCACAGGCCGTTGGCAGCCAGAGCGACGACGACGCCGATGCCAAGCAGCACCACCAGCAGGAAACGCTGCCAGGACAGCCAGTCGACACGCGGCCGCAGCTCCGGCAGGTACAGGTTCACGCTCTGGTTCAGAAAATCGCTCATGCTGTTCTCGTCAGCCCCCCAGGTCATGGCGCAAGGCGCCGCCGATGGCGAACAGGCAGTCATGCTTGTCCTGGGCAGTGATATGGGCCGCACCTTCCAGACGCTGCTCGTAGCTGAGCATGCCGACCTTCAAGGGCAGCACTTCCTGCAGACTGGCCGCGAGCATCTCCCCATCGGGACGCGGCGCGAGCAACAGCTCCTTCGCCGGCGGCTGCGCCATCTGGCTTTCGTAATAGTCCAGCGAGCGCTGGATCTCGAGCACCAGGCGATCACGCAGGCTCGGCCACTCGTTCATGCCCATGACATCCGGAGGCACCTGGGTGTTCACGGTGCGGGCCAGGTAAAGATCGCCGTCACGACTGATGTTCATGATGCTGCCGTTGGCCTTGAGGGCGATGAAGGCCTGACTGCCCCGCTCCTCGGAAAACTGCGTCAGCATGTTCTTCATGACCATCTCAGGAATGTCAATCGCCGCCAGCTCCAAGCGTGCGCTCTTGCACAGATCGATCACGGCATTGAGTCGGGAGCGGGCGGCAACCACCACGTAGAGCATGCGGTTGCGGCCATTGAAGGCATCCTCAGGCACCGGGAAGACGTCGATGGCGGCGTCTTCCAGGGGCATGTCCAGCAGGTCCTTGACCTTCCAGCGCACGGCAGCGCGCATCTCCTCGGGCTCGACGGCCGGGGCTTCCACCAGGTAGAGACTGTAATCCCTGGGCGCCAGGACGGCGTTGCAGGGCGTTCCCTGCAGACCGAGGGTCTCGATCTGCTCCGCCAGAGCGTCGCGCAGGTGCTGGGGATTGCGGAACTCCTGCCGTGTGCACTGAGCCAGGAAGGGCAGGTCGCGGTCGCGCGTGACATTCGCAATGCCAAAATGGCGCTGGCCGAATGACACCGAGGTCAACCCGCCCGCCTGCGACTTGCGCTTGAAAATCTGCAACACGTAAAGACCTCAACCTGCCTGCCGATAAAGGCAATTTAGATCATTAATTATACAAGTTAAGTGTCGAGAATATATAGCAAAAAAATGAACAACGGGTATATTTGGGGACATTTTGATCACCTTGTACGAGCCCGCCCGTGCTGCACATAGCGCTCTATCAGCCTGAAATTCCACCAAATACCGGAAACATCATTCGCCTCGCCGCAAATACGGGCTGCCAGCTGCACCTGATCAAGCCGCTGGGCTTCGCGCTGGACGACAAGCACGTGCGCCGCGCCGGACTGGACTACCACGAGATGGCCTGCGTGCAGGTGCACGAGTCCTGGGAGGCATTTGTGCAGGCGCGACCGCCGGGGCGGCTGTTTGCCTTGAGCACGAAGGCGCAGCGGCCGTACGCCGAGGTCAGCTTCGAGGAGGGGGATGTGGTGCTGTTCGGACCGGAGTCGCGGGGACTTCCCCAGGAGATTCGCGACAGCCTGCCGCAGAATCAATTGCTGCGCGTGCCCATGCGCGCGGGCAGCCGCAGTCTGAACCTGTCCAATACGGTGGCCGTGGTGGTCTACGAAGCCCTGCGCCAGCAGGACTTCGCGTTCGGGGAATGAGCGCTTGCCGGGCCGCAGGCAGCAGCCCGGCACTCACACTCAGTTGGCAGCGGGCTGACCGGCCTTGGCGGCCGCTTCGGCAGCCTGGCGCTGCTTGGTCTGCAGGTACAGGGCGTCGAAATTCACCGGCGCCAGGTTGATCGGGGGGAAGCTGCCCTTGATGATCAGGGAATCCACCGCCTCGCGGGCATAGGGGAACAGGATGTTCGGGCAGACGGAAGCCAGCACGTGTTCCAGATCGGCATCGGTCAGGCCGACACAGGAGAACACCCCTGCCTGATGCACTTCCGCCAGGAAGGCAGCGGCGTCTTCGACCTTCGCTTCCACCGTCACCGTCAGCACAACCTCGAAGACGCCTTCGGCAATCCGGGCACTCTTGGTGCCGAGATTGAAGCTCACCTTCGGCGTCCACTGGTTCTGGAAGACCACCGGGCTGCGGGGAGATTCGAACGAGGCATCCTTGAGGTAGATGCGCTGCAGGGCGAAGGCCGGACCGGGGTTGGCCGCCTGCTGTCCATTGGCCGCACCGGCTTCCGGCGCTGTCGGGATGTTCTGATCGTTAGTGTTCTCTGCCATGTCGATTCCTGCATCGTTCGTGAGTGATTGAGAATGGTTGCCTTGCGTTCCTTGAGGAATTCCTTGTCATTGCACCAGTGGCAGGCCCTGCGTGCGCCACTCGGTCATGCCGCCGGCAAGACGCAGCACCCGGGTGAAGCCTGCGCCGCGCAGCACCTTGACGCCGTCGACGGACTGCGGCCCGAGTCGGCAGGCCACGATGACGGGGACGCCCTTGTACTTGTCGAGCTCGGCCACACGCGTGCCCAGCTTGGTCAGCGGAATGTGGAAGGAGTCGACGATGTGGCCGCTGTCGTAATCCTTCTTGTCGCGAATATCGACCACCACCGCATTGGAGCGGTTGATGAGCATCACGGCCTGCTGGGCCGTGACGGCTTCGCCGGAGGTCTTGTTGCGATGAAAGATCAGGGCAATGACCAGACCCACCCAGAGACTGGACAGCATCCAGTGATTACCAACAAATTCAATGAACTGCGCCATATATCCCCGTGTATCCGGCCGCCCGCACCGCAGCGGCGGCTGCTTCGCGCCAGGCCGCAGCAGCTGCCACCGGCGCGCAAAAAAGGTGGGCAGTATACACAGCATTCCCGGGCATAAGAAAGTTCGGGCCGCCCGCGCAGGCTCGCCTTGCCCGTGGCTTTCCGGGATAATGCGCGGCACTTGCGTCCACCCCTACCGGAAGACCTGTTCCCATGAGTTCACACACTGCTCCCCGTCGCTCCACCACCCTGCTGCTCATTCTCGATGGCTGGGGTTACCGTGAAGAGACTGAACACAATGCCATAAGCGCCGCCCGCACCCCCGTCTGGGATGCCCTGTGGCAGCGCTGCGCCCACACTCTGATCACCACGTCCGGCGAAGCTGTCGGCCTGCCCAAGGGGCAGATGGGCAACTCCGAAGTGGGCCACATGAACCTGGGCGCCGGCCGCATCGTCTACCAGAACCTGACACGCATCGACAAGGCCATCGAGGACGGCACCTTCTTCCTCAACGAGCCGCTGGTCGACGCCGTGGACAAGGCCATTCTCAACGAGAAGTCCGTGCACATCATGGGTCTGCTCTCGCCAGGCGGCATCCACAGCCATGAGGACCAGATCCTGGCGATGATCGACCTGGCCAGCCAGCGCGGCGCCGAGCGCATCTACCTGCACGCCTTCCTCGATGGCCGTGACACCCCGCCGCGCAGCGCACTCGCCTCGCTGCAACGCGCCGAAGCGCGGCTGCGCGAGACCGGCTGCGGTCGCATCGTGTCCATCATCGGCCGCTATTACGCCATGGACCGCGACAATCGCTGGGATCGCGTGCAGGCCGCCTATGAGTTGCTGACCGAGGCTCGAGCCGAATTCCACAGTGCCAGCGTCGAGGACGCGCTGAATGCCGCCTATGCCCGTGGCGAGGACGACGAATTCGTCAAGGCCACCGTGGTGGCCGGGCCCGGGGAAGCGCCCGTGCACTTCGAGGACGGCGACACGCTGATCTACATGAATTTCCGTTCCGACCGCGCGCGCCAGCTGACCCGCGCCCTCTGCGACCCGGCCTTCAAGGGTTTCGTGCGCCGTGTGCAACCCGCACTGGGGGATTTCGTCACGCTGACCGAATATGCCGCCGACATCGACGTGCTGTGCGCCTACCCGCCCCAGACCATGGACAATGTGCTGGGCGAATACCTCGGCGCGCTGGACAAGACCCAGCTGCGCATCGCCGAAACCGAGAAATACGCGCACGTGACCTTCTTCTTCAGCGGCGGACGCGAGGAACCCTATGCGGGCGAGACTCGCATCCTGGTGCCCTCCCCGCAAGTGGCCACCTACGACCTGAAGCCGGAGATGAGCGCCTTCGAAGTCACCGACAAGCTGGTGGAGGCCATCGCGGCCGGCACCTATGACGCCATCATCTGCAATTACGCCAACGGCGACATGGTCGGGCACACCGGCAGCTTCGACGCCGCCGTCAAGGCTGTTGAAGCCCTGGATGTCTGTCTCGGCCGCCTCGTGGAGGCCATCGAGGCCCACGATGCCCAGTGCCTGATCACCGCCGACCACGGCAACGTGGAGCAGATGGTGGACACGGAATCCGGTCAGCCCATGACCTCCCACACCAGCGGCCCCGTGCCTCTGGTCTATGTCGGCAAGCGCGGCTGGACTTTCCGCAGCCCCGGCAGCCTGTGCGACATCGCGCCCACCATGCTTGCCCTGATGGAGCTGCCCGTCCCGGCAGAAATGACCGGCCAATGCCTCGTGCACAAGAACGCCTGAGCCCCTGTCGGCACGCCGCCGCGCTGCTGCTGAGCGTCGCGCTGCTCGGCAGCCCGGCGGGCATGGCGGCCGAGGAGCCGCTGCCGGAGGAACAGCTGGAGCAGGTGGGCGCCGCCATCGCGCAGATCGAGGACTGGCTGCGCACGGCCGCCAGCGATCGCACGGCCCTGGAGCAGGCGCTGCGCGACAGCAGCACCGCCATCGCCGCCAACCGCACGGCCATTCTCGACACCGAGGCGCAGATCCTGGCGCTGCGCGAGGAGCTCCAGCAGCTTGAACACCAGCAGAGCGAACTGGAACAGGCCCTGGCCAGTCAGGAGGCACTGGTGCGCGAGGCGCTGCGGGCCTCCTACAGCAGCGGTCGCGACAGCTATCTGAAGCTGCTGCTGACCCAGCAAGACCCTTCCCGCAGCGCGCGCATGCTGCGCTACTACAACGACTTCAACCGCGCCCGCCTCGAGGGCATCACGGCGTACCGCGACACCCTGGAATCCCTCGACGCCACCGCCTTGCGACTGCTTGCCACCGAGCAGTCCCTGGAAAATTCACGCCAGACGCTGGAGGACGCGCAAGCCGCCCTGGCGCTGGAGACGACACGCCGGGAGACATTGCTGACGGAGCTGGCGCAGGAAATGGCCACCCGCAGCTCAGAACTGGACCAACTGCGGGAAGACCAGCAACGCCTGGAAAGCCTGGTGCAGCAGATCCGCGACGTCGTCATCAACATCCCGGCACCCGAGGATCTGGCGCCCTTCGCCGACGCGCGCGGCCGCCTGCCCCGCCCCGTGGACGGCGAAGCCCTCAATCGTTTCGGCGAGAGCTACAGCGACGGGAATCTGCACCGCCAGGGCATCGTGCTGGGTGCCGCCGAAGGCAGCCCGGTGCGTGCCGTGCATCCTGGCCGGGTGGTGTTCGCCGACTGGCTGCGCGGCTCAGGCCTGCTGGTGGTGGTGGACCACGGCGCCGGCTACATGAGCCTGTATGCCAACACGGGCGGCTTGATCAAGCGCAACGGCGACTGGGTCAATCGCGGCGAGCCCCTGGCAACGGCCGGCAGGGATGGCGGCTCGGGTCAGCCCGGTCTGTATTTCGAGATCCGCCACAACGGCCAGGCCCAGGACCCTGCCCAGTGGTGGCAACCCTGAAATTCACGGCACCTCTGTGGAGCCGCGAGAGCGCCGTGCTATGCTCGGCGCCACACGAGAATTCCTCATCATCTGCGCTGCCCGTGACACGCATTCGGAGAGCCCATGAAGACACGACGCCACACCCCCGCTGCCATTGTCCCGCGCCGACTGCTGCCCGGCGCTCTGGCCCTGGCACTGTGCACGGCATTCGGCGCCCAGACGTTTGCGCAGGAGGCGGCGCCCGCTGCCCAGCCGCTGCCTTTGCCGCTGGAAGAGGTCCGCATCTTCGTCGAGGCGCTGGAAGCCATCCGCAACACTTATGTCGAGCCCATCGATGACAAGACCCTGCTGGAATACGCCATCAAGGGCATGCTGTCCGGCCTCGATCCACACTCGGCCTACCTGGCTTACGAGGAGTTCGACTCCCTGCAGGAGACGACCACTGGCGAGTTCGGAGGTCTGGGCATCGAGGTGGGCGAGGAGAACGGCTTCATCAAGGTGATCACGCCCATCGACGACTCGCCGGCCCAGCGTGCCGGCATCCTGCCGGGCGACCTGATCGTCGAGATCGACGGCCGCCCCCTGGTGGAGATGCAGATCGACGACGCGGTGGAGCTGATGCGCGGCGAAGTCGGCACCTCCATCGTGCTGGGCATCATGCGCGAAGGCGAGCCGGAGCCGCTGGAGATCACCCTGGTGCGCGACATCATCGAGGTCGCCAGCGTGCGTCACCGCGAACTGGAACCGGGCTTCGCCTATCTGCGCATCTCGCAGTTCAAGGTCAACACCGGCGAGGAAGTGCTGGAAGCTCTGGAAGAGATCAAGGCCGCGCAGCCCGAGCTCAAGGGCCTGGTGCTGGACCTGCGCAACAATCCCGGGGGCATCCTGCAGGCCTCGGTGGAAGTGGTGGATGCCTTCGTGCGCGACGGCCGAATCGTCTACACCCAGGGCCGCGAAGGCGAGATCGAGATGGAATTCTTCGCCACCCCTGAAGACCCGAGCCTGGGCGTCCCCCTCGTGGTGCTGATCAACTCCGGTTCCGCCTCAGCTGCCGAGATCGTCGCGGGCGCGCTGCAGGACCACGGCCGCGCCGTGATCATGGGTACGCGCAGCTTCGGCAAGGGCTCGGTGCAGAGTGTCATGCAGCTGGCCGAGAACCGTGCCATCAAGCTCACCACCTCGCTTTACTTCACTCCCGAGGGGCGCTCCATCCAGGCCCAGGGCATCCAGCCGGACATCCTCATCGAGGAAGGCCTGGTCACCCGCACCACGGGCCGCACCGGCTACACCGAAGCCGATCTGGCTGGTCACCTGCGCAACGGCAATGACCTGGACGACATCGACGGGGAAGAACGCCTGGCCGAAGTCACTGCGGAACAGGTCGTGTCCACTGACTACCAGCTGCAGGAAGCCCTGACACTGCTGCGCGGACTGAGCATCCTGGAGGGCGCCCGAGGGCGCCAGAGTGGCTCCGGCACGCCTGTCACCCAGGCCCCGGCCGCGGGAACCGCGCAGCCTTGAGTCAGCGTGACCCTCTGCTCGAGGCCATCGCCCGCTACCCCGCGCCGTTGATCATGACGATCGTCGGTCTGGTGGGCATGCCATTGACCTTGTGGCTGTTCGCGCCGGAACGCGCGCCCGCACGCCCCGAGACGCCTGTCGTGATCAGCGCCAGTGCCACGCCCACCGCAACGCCGACGGGCACCCCCGTCGCGGCCACTGCCGCCTCCATCCAGGACATCGCGCCGGCGCTGCCGGAGCAGCGCCCGGCAGAGAGCCTGACCGTCGATACACCTGCCTCGGCGGACACTGCGACCCGTGCAGAGCCTGCCGCCGCCGAGCTGCTCGAGGACGGCTCCGCCACTGTGCCAGCTTCGACGACAGCGACATTGTCAGCGCCCGGCTCCGCGAACTCTGCGCCGTCCCCTGCGCAGAGTTTCGTGCCGACGCCCGGCACCCACTACATCGCGCTGATCATCGACGACATCGGCTACGTGGACGACCTGGGTGCACGCGCAGTCGCGCTGCCTGACGACGTGACCTTCGCCGTGCTGCCGCACACGCCTCATGGCGTGGCGCTGGCGCAGGCGGCCCATGGCAATGGCAAGGAAGTGATGCTGCACGCGCCGATGAGCAATCTGGGTGCGATGCCGCTGGGCCCGGGCGGCCTGACGCCGCAGCTCACGCGGGAGGAGTTCGTGCAGACGCTCACCGCCGCCCTCGACGCCGTGCCCCACCTCCAGGGCCTGAACAATCACATGGGCAGTGAACTGACAGCTCAGGAAGAACCCATGCGCTGGGTGATGGAAACGCTGCAGGGTCGCGAGCTCTACTTCGTCGACAGCTACACCACGGCCAGCAGCGTCGCCGGACGCATCGCCCGGGAGCAGAACATCCCGACGCTGACCCGCAATGTGTTTCTGGACAATGTGCAGACGGCCGAGGACATCGACCGGGAATTCCAGCGCCTGCTGACGCTGGCACGGGAGAAAGGCTTCGCCACCGGCATAGGGCATCCCTACGCCGCCACCCTGGACTATCTGGAGAAGACTCTGCCCACCCTCGCAGCCCTGAACATCGAGCTGATTCCGGTGTCGCAGATGATCGCGCTGCAGCAGCAGGCTACAGACGCATGGTGATGCCCTTGTCGGCCATGTAGCGCTTGGCCTGGGGAATGGTGAACTCCCCGAAGTGGAAGATGCTGGCAGCGAGCACGGCATCGGCGTGGCCGATCTGCACGCCGTCCACCAGGTCCTGCAGCGTGCCGACGCCGCCCGAGGCGATGATGGGCACCGACACGGCATCGCTCACCGCCCGATTGAGCCCCAGATCGAAACCGCTCTTGGTGCCGTCACGATCCATGCTGGTCAGCAGGATCTCGCCGGCGCCGTAACTCACCATGCGGCGCGCCCATTCCACCGCGTCGATGCCGGTGGCCTTGCGCCCGCCATGCGTGAAGATCTCCCAGCGCTCGGTCTCACCGGGCTGACTGACCTTCTTGGCGTCCATCGCCACCACGATGCACTGCGAGCCGAAACGCTCGGCCGCCTCGCGCACGAAATCCGGATTGAACACAGCGGCGGTGTTGATGGACACCTTGTCGGCACCGGCATTGAGCATGGTGCGGATGTCTTCCAGCGTGCGGATGCCGCCGCCCACCGTCAGCGGGATGAATACCTGTCCGGCGATGAGCTCCACCGTCTGCACCGTGGTCTCGCGGCCTTCATGGCTGGCCGTGATGTCGAGGAAGGTGATCTCGTCGGCGCCGGCATCGCTGTAGCGCCGCGAGATCTCCACCGGATCGCCGGCATCGCGGATATCCAGGAATTTCACGCCCTTCACCACGCGACCCTTGTCGCAGTCCAGACACGGAATGATTCGTTTGGCCAGCGCCATGGCTTGTCTCTTCCTGTTCAGGTGGTCGCTTGCGCGCGGGAGGCCTCGTCGCAGAAGCGCTGCGCGGCGGCCAGGTTCAGTGCGCCTTCGTAGATGGCGCGGCCGGTGATGGCGCCGGCAATGCCGCCGCCCGTCTTCGTCTTCGCCACCGCCTGCAGCGCGTGGATGTCCTCGATGCGGCTGATGCCGCCCGAGGCGATCA
>JACCDI011973712.1_pt1 | contig 11706 bp, 9 predicted proteins | sample 7442791 | NCBI WGS metagenome assembly JACCDI01 (sample SAMN15323434, study PRJNA562643) | freshwater metagenome | isolation source: river surface water | place: USA:Blue River Watershed | collected 2017-08-15
CTCTGTCCCGGTTTCACTCGTACCGAGTTTCACCAGCGAGGTCGAATGAAGATGAAGGGTTTGCCAAAATTTATGTGGCTTAATTCTGACCAGTTAGTCGCTGATGCGTGGTCAGATGCCCAGTCAGGTAAAGCTGTAAGCATCCCGGGATGGCAATATAAACTTTTGGTCGGAGTAATCTCCAGCACACCACGTCGATTCGTTCGCAAGATCGGAATGAATCTTCGTAAACGCCAACGCTGACTCTCACAGGAATTTCACTGATTTTGCCTCTACCCTAGATAGAATTACGGGATCATCTACGGAGGTATTTCATGTTTCGCAAGGTTCTGGCTGCATCTACTGCCGCACTACTAGTTTCCCTCACCCTCAGCGTCGCTCCGGCAAGTGCGGCTGTGAAGAACGGAACCCCTTGCTCCAAAGCAGGAGCCACGACTAAATCTGGTGGTACTACCTTCAAGTGTGTTAAGTATGCGCTGGTAAAGAACTCAAAACTCTCATGGCGTACATCAGATTGCATCACAACAGTCAACACTTACTTAAAGGCTAACTCTGCCGTTACTGCAGCAAAGGCTCAAACGACTTTGACTGTTGCAGCCTTAGATGAAGCGATTGCGAGCCTTCAGGAGTCAGTAACTGCACTCACTCCAGTAGTTGCAGCAGATGTAAAAGCTGAACAAGATCGAATCGCGGCAATTAAGGTCAAACTAGATGCGATGAAGGCCGATACTGCAAATTTGACGAAGAATGCAAAGAATATTAAGGATTATGAGACTGCGATTGCTTGGCGTGAAATCACAGTTAAGCGTCTAAATAGCCAGATCACTGCCTTCGCGTCAAAAATTAAGAAAATGCAGAGCGAAAAGAATGCTGCAAACAATAATCTCAAACTCATTGAATCCTCAGCGAGCACAGCGCTAACGACTGCACGAACTATCTGCGGCTAGTTAACCAATAGTCACTACTGAAGCAGTTGCCTTAACAGGTAGCTGCTTCAGTGCTGTTGTGGCGGGTCCAACAAGATTCTTACCAGCCAGGGTGAATGTGGCTCCGTGTACATCACACTGCCACTGGTTCCCAGTTTGAAAAAGCTCTCCCCCTTGATGAGTGCAGAGTAAATTCACCGCTGTGTAGCCCTTGGCCGATGTACGCACGAGTGCAATTGATTTTCCTTGCACATCATCGACGCGAACTACACCTCCAACTTTCTTGAGGGCAGGATTTGATTTAAGTGTTACTTGAACTTTCCCATTTGCAAGGACTTTTACTCCTGTTGCAGCGGCTGCACTCTCTGGTCTGGCGAAGATACCCACACTAATGAGCGAGAGAGCGCATAGAGCACTTCGTCGTGTGATTTGATGCTTTTCGTCCATCTCTGGCTTCCCCTATTCATTAGCACTGTCATAGCTATAAGACTTCTTCGGGTGCGAACTTACCCGATCATGCGGTGGAGTGCATTAGGAATTTTTATTATTCACCTCGGAATCAGGATCACTCTTGATGGCCCGCATATCTGGGTAGATCTTGTTGGTTACAACCTCATCGCTCTCGTGGCATGTGTCGCACTCTTTACCTCGCCACGACATAACGATCCGCTAGCGATCGCTTTCTTAGTCTGCGCCATCGCCAGCTGGACATGTGGATCGATGCTTTCAAGTACTGGACAGTTTTATACCATGTCTTCATCGGTTGAATATCTGGCCAATATCTCTTACATACTCTTCTATCCATTCGCACTCTTAGCGATTCCACGGATCTTGAATAAAAGAAAATCGCTCTCGATCACCGAAATGCTTGATGCTGCAATCTTTGGCCTTGGACTAACATCGATTGCAACTGCCCTGATCTTCTCGCAAGTTATCGCAGTTGGTAGTGGGCAGGATTTCTTTGAGCTCTTCTATCCGATCTGTGACTTAGCGCTTTTGATTACCTTAGCGATTGCCTCAATTACTCAAATCATTAATCGTCGATTTCTACTTCTTGCTCTTGGATTCTTTATCTATCTTCTCTGTGATTACCTCTATCTTTGGAATAGTTTTCAAGGGAGTTACCAATTTGGAACAGTCTTCGATAATGGTTGGCTTCTTGGAATCATTCTGATCTCTCAATCACTCTGGCTCTCACCTGCCTTCACCCGAGAATTTCTCCCAATACATCCGGCATTTATCGCACTCTCAATCTTTATCAGTCCATCGTTACTTGCGATGATGGCGCTACGTCCAGGGATATTCCCTTCCTACATAGTCTTTCCTACGATTGCCACGCTCTTTCTTGCCTTTATTCGCATGACTGTGAGTTTGCGCCAAGCGAGTGCACTCACCGATGAAAAAACTTTGGCACGCACCGATGAGTTAACAGGGCTACCCAATCGCCGCAGACTTATTGCGGCCCTTGGCGAATTCTCTGAAGTTGAAGGTGCGCTGATGTTGCTTGATCTCAATGGTTTCAAGCAGGTGAATGATCGCTCAGGTCATGGAGCTGGCGATCAAGTGCTTATTCAAGTAGCGGCAAGGTTTGCTCGAGTTCTCCCTGAGGGGGCTCTTCTAGCAAGACTTGGTGGGGATGAATTTGGAATACTGCTAGCAGGGTCAAGGAGTGCTACTCAAGAAATTGTGCACGCGTTGCAGGCGTGTGTGAGTTATCCATTCTTGATCGATGGCGAGAAAATTTCAGTAGGTGTAAGTATTGGACACGTTGATAACAGTGAAGGTGGAGATCTCTTGGCTAAGGCAGATGCTGCGATGTATCGCGTGAAGAGATCGATTAACTCTTAGTTGGCTTCACTGGTTGTTCCGGCTTATCGGCCTTGATCTCTTGCAAGCGAGCAAGTGATTCAAGACGTTCAAGTGCATGGTCAACAATCCGTTCTGGATAGCCATGTGAGTAACCATCAAGATAAAGCCATGGCTCGTGAATCTCAGCGGCAGAGAGATGGGCTAGCTCTGGAACATACTTGCGAATGTAAGTTCCATCTTCGTCAAAGCGGCGGCCTTGTTCGATGGGATTAAAGACTCGGTAATACGGTGATGCATCAGTACCGGTGCCGGCAGTCCATTGCCAACCATGGGCATTAGATGCAACATCGTAATCAACAAGGTGTTCAGCAAAGAAACGTTCACCTAATTGCCACTCGAGATGTAGATCTTTCACAAGAAATGATGCAACGACCATTCGTGTGCGGTTATGCATCCAACCTTCACGAAGTAATTGGCGCATCGCTGCATCTACAAATGGGTAGCCTGTCTTACCTTCACACCACGCCTTAAATTGCTTTCCTGGCTTGTCATAGCGCATGGCTTTAAATTGTGGCGCGTAGTAATCAGTATCTGTATGTGGGTTGTTATAGAGAACATCCGCATAAAACTCACGCCAGGCAATCTCTTTACGGAAGGTATCGTGGGCTTTGCTATCACCAAGCCCTGCAAGGAGCGTGCGCGGATGGATCTCACCGAACTTGAGATATGTACTCATCTTTGATGTTCCATCGATGCCCGCCATGTTTCGAGCCTCGTCATAACTATCGAGCGCCTTTTTAGAAAACTCCTTAAATCTCTTCAGCGCTGCCGTTTCGCCTGCTTCAATCACTTCAACACCTGCCGGCATTGGAAAATCCGGGAAAGCGCGGTACTTATCTGGTGGAACTGGTGCGTTAATTTTCTGCGGAGTCTTTGCCGGTGATCGCCAACCATGTACGCACCATGCGCGATAGAAGGGTGTGTAGACACGGTATGGAGTGTCATCACTTGGCTTACGTACTCGGCCAGGTGCGACAGCATATGGACTACCTGTACGAACAAGTTTGATTCCTGCAGCTTCAACTCGTGCATCTCGTGCAGCGCCGTAGCGTTCGTACTCATCTGAGATGTGAACCTCTGTCGCGCCATAGAGGTTGATCAAATCGGTAAGAACTTCAACCTGATCTCCTTCAATAATATGAAGGCGGTTACCGAGCGACTCATCAAGTCTTCGTAATGATTGACCCATATAGGCAAGTAACTTTGCGCCCGCTTCTTCTATTTGAGATTTATCTAAGATGAAGACGGGCACCACTTCATCACTTGATTCAATCGCTGCATTGAGTGCGGGATGGTCACCAATTCTGAGGTCACGGCGAAACCAGATGATGCTCCGCTTTGGCGATGTCATGGCATGATTTAAGCACTATGAAGGCAATTAAGCAGTTCCAAGTTCGCGGTATTCCAGGTGAAGTCTCGCGCGTCAGCATCGGTGATCGCATCGTCGACTACTGGGCTCCAAAAACCCCTACAGATACCCTCCTGATTGCCCATGATGGACAGAACGTCTTTGATGGCAAGACAAGCACCCATCGCAGAAAAACCTGGGAGCTAGGGCAATCTGTTAATCGTGTAAGTGCCGAACTTGGATTGACTCCCCCTTTAGTAATTGCAGTATGGAATGGAAACAGCAAGGAGAAGCCGTACGCGCGACTTAAAGAGCTCGCTCCTGAAAAAGTCTTTCGTGCTGGAGTAAAAGTTATTACTAGCGATGTAATTCCAGTGACCGTTAATGACCTTTACGGTGATCAGTATCTCGAGGAGATTTTTTCTCAGATTGTTCCTCAGATTACTCAAGAGCTAGATATTTATTCAATACCCGAAAATACCGCGATGGTCGGATCAAGTATGGGAGGACTTTGTACCCTTAATGCCATTGCAGAATATGCCGATACATTCCATACCGCGCTATCTCTTTCAACGCATTGGCCTATTGGAGGCGATCCGCTCGTTGAGGCACTGATTGGAAATCTTCCAGCACCTGGCAAACATTCAATTTATATGAGCCATGGCACTAAAGGTATTGATGCTTTCTATGAGCCGTTTCAAAAACTTGCCGATGAGTTAATGTTAAAGAAAGGCTACCGCCAAGGTGCTGACATGCTCAGTCGCGTACACGTGCGTACTGGACATAACGAAAAATCGTGGGCTTCTTATATCGACGAGCCAATATCTTTCTGGTTAAAGAAAATATTTATTTAACAATCCAGATGCCTTGTGTGGCCACTGTGCTTGAGATTGAAATAGTCTTTCCCTTAGCTTGGATGCCGAACAAGGTACGTTCAATCGCGAAGCCAAATGGAGAAAGATCAATCGATGTTGTGACTCCGGTACGAGAGATAAAGACAAGCACCTTCTCGCGCTTTGATTCACGAATGAAGAGAATGTAATCATCCTCAACGACTAACCAGCGGAGTCCACCTTCTGCTAGGCCATGTCGGCTCTTGCGAATCGCCACGAGGCTGCTGACAGAGGCGAAGAAATCGTTATCCCACGACTCTTTCTTATCCCATGGCATTGGACGGCGACCGTCCTCTCCCCATGCACCTTCAAGGCCAATTTCATCACCAGCGTAGATGGATGGCACCCCTGGGTAGGTAAGGAGTAATGCCATAGCGCTTAAGTGACGATTGCTGTCGCCGTTGACAACTGTGCGCATACGCGCAGTGTCATGTGAATCAAGAAGCACCATGCTTGAAACAAGTGAGCGCCATGGAATCGAAGCTGTAAAAGATTTCATGCTCTCAACCATCTGCGATCCTGTAATGCGCGGCATCGCAAATGGAAGTCCTTGGAAGCCGCCACCGATTTCAGAATTTTGATTAATCCAGTTCCACAATGGGCGCATGAATCCTTGGTAATTCATGGCACCGTGCCAACCAAGACCATCGAGATCGGAAGCAAAAAAGTCACCATTTTCGGCAACGAGCCAGGCTTTTGGATTTGTTTCATCCATCGCCTTTCGAATTCCATGCATTACTTCATCGTGAAGATCATCTTTGCCGAGTCTTCCAGTCATATTTCCAACATCGATACGCCAACCAGCCATACCAAACTTTGGCGATAGCCACTTACGTACAATCGAATTCTTTCCTTCATACATCTCTTTGCGCAACGCCTTTGAGTTGAAGTTCAACTTAGGAAGAGATGCGTGGCCCCACCAACCCACATAGCCATGCTTAACAGATTTATCCCAGTAAAAATAACCATGCTCTTTAGAGTTCTTATCTTTCTTCGCCTTAGCCAGCCATGGATGGCCCGCGCCGCAGTGATTTGATGTCAGATCTCCCATGATCGCAATCTTTGATTTACGTGCAGCTTTAACTAGTGAGAAGAGCGCTTCGTTTCCACCTAGGAGCGGATCGGCGTGATCAAAACTTGAAGCGTCATAGCGATGGTTTGATCGTGCTGGAAAAAATGGTGTGAAGTAGATGCCGTTGATACCTAGGACCTTGAGGTGATCAAGGCGCTGCTCAACTCCCTTGAGATCACCGCCAAAGAGCTCAGTACCAGTAGTTTTATCTCGTCCACGAGGAGCATCGTCCCAATCACGAGGGTGAGCCCAATCTGGAATCTCCTTTTTGATATCTGACTTTGCAAATCGATCCGGAAATATTTGATAGAAGACAGATGAACGGATCCATCGAGGATATTCAGGGAGTGCAACAATCTTGAAATCATCATTTGTATGCACATCGTGATCGCTCAGCCCACGAGCATTGAGCCATTCATATTTACCTTTGGAGATAAAAACAAAGCGATATGAAGTCTTGAGATTAACTATCTCAATTTTTACCTTCCACCAACTCTCAACTGTGCTTCGCTTTTCAAGTTTCAACTCATACGAGCGAGGTTCTCCATCTTCATAAATTCTTATGAAGGCTTTAGCAAATTCATATGAATTCGGCACTCGGACACGTAATGTGATCTTCTCTCCGATTTTTGGAGCGCTATCACTAATATAGATTTCACTTCCATCATGATGCGGTGCGTGAGCCATCTGACTACTTGTTGATGGCTTCAATTTGTTTGAAGGCAACTTTCTCTCCCTTGATATTGAATGCGGTTGCTCTAATCGTCACTTTGCTGCCGTACTTGTATTCACTTGGTGAGAGATAGATGCGATATGGGCTATTGAAATCTGTTCCAGCGTTGACCCACTTTGTGGAACCTTCTGCCTTCACAGAAAAATCAACACGGTTCAAACCTGTGCTCTTGAGCGGCGCCGAAATTTCAAGCATTCCGGTAAGGAAATCCATTCGAGTTTTGAGATTTGCTGGTGCAATCTTTGCTGCAGACATTACTGCAGAGGATTGCAAAACTACGGCATCAAAGGCGGGAACAGTAAGTGTTACTGATGTGCCTTTATTTGAGAATGTTGATCCCCCCAAGAGTGGCTTCCACTTTGCCGTACTTGATGTGTTTACAGTTACTTTAGATGGTTGCTTACTGTTATTGAAAGCAACGAGATATTCGATCTTCTCCACTGGATCCCATTTTGAAAGCACAAGAGTGGTTCCTTTGGCAGAGCGAATCTGCATCTGACCATTGGCTAGAGCTGGGTATGAAGCGCGGAGCTTTGCTAATTCGCCGAGATAGAGAGCTATCGGATGGTTTGCTGCATTGGTAAATGAGTTGCCATCGCCTATCGGCTCTGAACCGATACGTGTTTCGCTCTTCCAAGCGCTGATCTTTGTCTCAAACATATCTTGGCGGGCTCGCTGATCGCCGCCATTGCCTGAGCCAGTCATTCCCACTTCATCACCGTAATAAACACTTGGAATTCCACGCGAGAAGTACATCAGTGCGTGAGCCAACTTGGTTCGCGCTAGGAGATCATCTTTAGCCCGTAACTGTGCCGCCGGAATAAGGAACCCAACTCGACCCATATCGTGATTACCTAAGAAGGTAACAAGATTTGAAGCGCTAGATGTCGCTGTTGTGTACTGATCATCAATATCAAAAAGTGTGGCAAGGACCGAAGCATCTGAATAGCCTGCGACAAACTGAGTTGCTGTGCGTTGAAAAGCAAAATCTAAAACCGTTTGAATCTTTCTCTCGCGCACAAAGTTGACTAAGTTCATTGGATTTACATCATAAACTTCACCAAAAATCGTGAAGTTGTTGATCCCAGCGCTCTTCGCTGCGCTATCAATGCCAGGTGACCAATTCTTAAAGAAATCGTTATCTACGTGGCGGGCGGTATCAACGCGGAAACCTTCAAAGCCGTACTTCTTAATCCACTCGGAATACACATTAACCCAACCTTGGTAAACCTCTGGTTTTTCAGTGGCTAAATCATCAAGGCTATAAAAGTCACCGATTTGGTCACAGCGTCCAACTCCCCAACAACGATCAACGCTTCCTACATTGTGATAGTTATCTAACTTATTTAGCCAAGCAGGATTCTTTGCACTCTTTTGACCCTCAGGGATGAAGGCAGTCCGATCTGCATATTGAATGACATCACCAGTGTGATTGGTGACAACATCAAGAATGAGTTTGAGCCCAAGTTTTTTTGCGCACGCGGACAAGGCAAAGAGATCTTCATTTGTACCTAGATGAGGATCAACGTTTAAGAAATCCTTGCCCCAGTAGCCGTGGTAGCCGGCTCCACCACTCGTGGCATCGACTTGAGTTACTAGTGGTGTCATCCATACTGCGGTAAATCCAAGTGCTTTTATACGCGCTAGGCCATCATCTCCAGGCTGGCAGGTTCCCGTGAGACCTTTTAAATCGCCTCCGTGAAAGTGGGCGGTACTTGTTGGGTCATAACCGAAAGTTGGATCCGAGGTCTTTCCGCCAGCTAAATCATTTGTTGCATCACCATTGCGATAGCGATCTGGAAAGACAAAGTAGATTACATCTTTAGAGAGTCCGACCTGAGGCTTAACAATATCTTGAGCAGTTGCAGAGTATGGAATTACCACCAAATAGAGTGCAATAACTGCAATTAACTTCTTAAGCATTAGCCTTTTACAGATCCGGCGGTGAGGCCGTTAACAATGTACCTCTGCAGACTAAGGAAGATAATCACAATTGGCACTGAAGCGATGATTGAGCCAGCTGCAAATGGGCCCCAGTTTTCAGAGTACTGACCGCCGATAAATTGTTGTAGACCAACAGCTACAGTGCGAGATTCCATATCAACAAGGAAAAGTCGCGCAAGAATAAACTCATTGAAAGTTCCTATAAAGCTCAAAAGAGAGACAACCGCTAGAACTGGTGCTGCTAGCGGCATAAAAATCAACCAATATGTCTGAACAGCAGATGCACCATCAATCTTTGCGGCTTCATCGAGTTCTTTAGGAATTGAATCCACAAAACCTTTAAGAAGCCAGATATTTACACCCATTGCGCCGCCGAGGTAGATCAAGAGAAGTCCCGCTTGTGTTCCAAGTCCAAGACTTGGAGCAAATGTGTAGACCCGCTCCATAATGACGTAGACCGCAGAGATGGCAAGGATGGCTGGGAACATCTGCACTAAAAGCAGCATCTGAATGCCAGCCTTTCGTCCCTTGAAGTTCAGACGGCTAAATGCAAATGCGGAGGCAGAACCAATCGTTACCGAAAGAACCGCTGTGGCTCCAGCGACAACAAGTGAATTCTTTACCCAGATCATGTAAGGAATAGTTGGGTCGTTAAAGAGTAGCTTGTAATTTGCGAAAGATATCTCGCGCGGAATAAATGAATCTAGACGCAAACTTCCGGTTGAATTAAAAGAAGAGATAACGACTAGATAGAGCGGAAAGAGAGAGAAAAGACAGACTGAAATAATTAGTGCGTGACGCCATGCATTAGTACGTAGCCAGGTACTCATTGAAAACTCTCCAATACCTTTGATTTACGAATGCCATACATAGAGATAGATGCGACGAGTATGAAAATCACGAGTGAGATTGCACTTGCCAAACCGAGATCCTGAACTGATGATCCGAAAGCAATCTTGTAGGTAAAGCTAATCAAAATATCTGTCGCCCCAGCCAATTCACCATCAAGTTCGGCACGTGGTCCACCGCCGGTAAGGAGATAGATTAAGTTAAAGTTATTGAAATTAAATGCAAAAGATGCAATCAGCAGTGGCGAGAGAATCTGAAGAAGTAGAGGCAAAGTAATTTGTCTAAAGATCTGTCGTGGATTTGCGCCATCGATAGAGGCAGCTTCAAGAAGCTCTGATGGGATCGCTTGCAGCGCACCACTTGAGATGAGATAGAAGTACGGGAAGCCCAACCACAAGTTAACTAAGATGATGGCAAATTTGGCGAAAGTCGGACTTTGGAACCATGCGATATCGGTACCTAATAGATTGTTAATTGCACCGAATTCGGTGTTAAACATTCCACCCCAGATCAGAATCGACATGATGCTTGGCATCGCATATGGCAAGATCAAAATTGAGCGGTAAACGCGACGTCCACGGATTGGTTTATTAAGCGCTAAGGCAAGCAGCAGACCCAGTGCAAATGTTGTAAGCACAGAAAGAGTTGCAAAAGTAATCGTCCAGATGAAGACACTAATGAGAGGTGCACGTAGTCGTTCCTCAGTGAATAGATTTGTGTAGTTTTCAAACCAGATTGGTGCGCGCCACCCCGGCTCGAGGTATTGATCTGGACTACCTTCAATCGCAAAGTTTCCACGACCATTATCGGTATATATTTCGCCAGAGATTATGTTTTTAAATTGATCCTTCGCTTCATCAAATGTAAGAACTTGTCTGGAAACAATGCCGACTTCAAAGCCTTCGAGAGCGATAAAGAAATCATCTTGATACTTGAAGCGCTTCAGTGAATAAACTCTATCTGCCGTCGACATTTCGGCGTCAGTAAGCGTCTCAAAGTTGGGCGCACTTTCAGCAACCCCATACTCATTTATTGTGAGATCAGCAGCGATAAGTGGAATTCGATTGTTTTCAGTTGAGATGAAATACTTACCATTGATCGCATCTGAGACCAAAATGGCTTCCTGCATCTCATAGCGGCCAATTTTGATATCAAAGGATGTTCCATTGGCATCAGATTCAAATCCACGATTTTTGATCTGCTCAATCGCTTCGCCTTTAGAGATGATGTTGCCGGTCTTGTAGTTATAGCTCGACATCGTGACTGTGTAGAGAATTGGAGAAAGCACAAATGCGACAAGCAAGAGGATGCCAGGTAAGAAGAATTTAAGCGGTATTGAAATCTTTGTGAGGTAGGTCAAAACCAGCAAGAGAATAGTGATCGCGAGAAAGCCAGCGATGAAGTATTCCTTCTGAGCGAAAGCGCTCTGTGTCAAAGTAACGAGAACTGAGGAGAGAAGCAGGACGACAAGGAGCTTTATGGCAAAAGAAACCTTGCCGGTAAAGAATGAAGTCATTGTGCGGAGTTCCCTCTCGGTCTAATAAGAACTAATGCGGGCGAATTGCTTCGCCCGCATTAGTTTATAACTTACTGATTCTCTTTAGAGATCAGCCTTTCCTGCAGATGTATTTGCACGCCAGATAGCTGCGAGCTTATTGCCCTCAGTCACTGGATCTTTTCCATCTACGAGAACTGCTGTCCAATATGCTGGAGCTGAATCCCAGTAGTTAGCGCCACCTGCATTGTTATTTAGGAATGCGCCAATCTGTGGAAGGCTTGAAAGTGATGCAGCAGAACCGAATCCGCGTTGTGCGGCGGTAACGGTTGCATCAAGTCCTGCACCCTTTTCTGCTGGTGGACGTCCTTCGTACTTCTGGTACAAAACTTGACCTTCAGTTGAACCGAAGAAGTTTGTAAGAAGTGACTTAGCACCAGCTTCCACTCCGTGCTTTGCAGCATAAGTGGTGAGGAGCGCGCCAGAAACTGAACCAAACATCTTGCCTGGCTTTCCAGCGACAACGCCTGGAACTGGCATGAGGTTCATGGTGAAGCCCTTAGCTACATAGTCTGAC
>JACCDI010355353.1_pt1 | contig 11703 bp, 10 predicted proteins | sample 7442791 | NCBI WGS metagenome assembly JACCDI01 (sample SAMN15323434, study PRJNA562643) | freshwater metagenome | isolation source: river surface water | place: USA:Blue River Watershed | collected 2017-08-15
ATTGGGAATTGGGAATTGGGAATTGGGAATTGGGAATTGGGAATTGGGAATTGGGAATTTTTCATAATTTAGTAGGTTTTAAAATTAAAGTACTAAATTAAAAATAAATTTTTACAAAATACAATTGACTATTAAAAAGTATTTTTGTAAGTTTGCTTTTTTTCAAAAAGTTAAGCAAAAAAAAGAGCCTCACATTGGAGACTCTTTTCTAATTTTTAAGCTTCTGCTAATTCTTTGATTCTAGCTTTGATTTTGTGTAGGAAATGACAATATTTTATGATTTTATACATTTCATTAAAATGACAAATAAAACACAAAAGGCAATTAGCTCAAAAAAGTACAACCAATTTTTGTAAAAGTATATACCTTCTGTTCTTTTGATTAAATGGATGATTGACATTAATATTAAGTTTGCAAAAACAAAAATATAAAAGTAAATAACAAAATAGACTATTGCATCACGTGGGTTATTGTAATTAAAAAACCAATAACATGATACTAATAGAAGTACAATAAACCCGAAATAATTTAATCTTTTTAAACAAACAAATTGATCTTTTTTAATATCTGAAAAAATAAAAAATAAGTATAGTGATAGAATGAATATTAGAAATATTAAAAATTGAAATGCTCCAAAATATCCTTTTGTATCAAAATACATTAAATTAAAAAAATAATCTATCAAAGCTAAAAGAATAGACAAACTTCCTGTAATTAAAAAAGTTTTTTTTAAAAAAGTTATATTTATTTTCATAATGATTTAATTACATCCTAAATCACTAATTGGTATTTCTCCTCTCAAAACTTGTCGTACTTTATACCAATCAGGACGCCAAATAACGTTTGGACTTGAAGATAATGGTTGAGCACTTCCATTATTATTTTGTACAAAATTAAAAATTTTAGTTTTTAGACTATTCCATAAAAGGTCAGGATTATCAAAAGGGCTTCCTAAAAGAATATTTCCATTTTGTCCAATTATTGATTCAATACCATCTGTCATTCTATCGACACCTCTAGTATAAAAAGTATATGTGCCGTTTGGATTTTGTGTTAATCCAAATTCTCTGTTACCACTTACCGGATGTATACCATCAGCATTACTGTTGGTTGGTTTCCACGGTACTTCAATTGTTGTGAATATCCAATGATTATTATTTGATTCTGAACATACAACTGAACCATCACCTGCTGGAAAAGGAATATCAATATGAATTAATGCTCCAAGAGGATTTGTAGAATTCCAAATTTGAGCTTCATTATAACCAGTATTTAAGGTTGTTGGACTAAAATTTGAAAGAGATGTATCTATAAAACTATTAATATTTAACCTAACATAATTTAAAAATTCTGTAGGAGTAAATTGTATTCCAATTGTTGGGTTTATTGGCAATGAATTTATAGTTACTGGAAAATAGTCTAAATTTATTGCAGCGCCGCTTGCATGTTCCAAATATTGAATTTTGTAATCGGTAAGCATTGATTGATTATCAAGTGTAGTTATTTTATTTTTTACACTTGTTGGTATTTGAAGACTAATTAAAGCTTGCCATTTTGGTATTTCAGAACAAGGAATATTTAATAACAGACTTGGCGTCGCTTTTAATTGGGTTTTTAATGCTAAAATTATTTTTGCTTGTTTATAAGCATTCAATAAAACACGAAATTCCTCATAGCTAGTTACGGTTCCAAATTCGATACCGTCAATAATAGAAACAACAAAATCTTTGTTAGATTGAGTATCGCCATCTATATTTAAAAATTCTAGTAACCCCTTGCTAATCTCTACATTTGTTGTGATTGCAACTCGTTGAAATTCATTAAAATATTGAAATGGGAACTTTTTTGTTAAAGCTATATATGTTTGCTGACCATTGTAGTTGTAGGAATAACCATAATTAGTTCCGCCACCACTACTAGCCCAAATATTTGAAATTACAGTTGCTCCAGCGTTTGATCCAGTTGCGGTTCCAAAAGAAGCACCTCCACTACAAGAACACTCTGTATATGAAATTATAGGATGGTCACAGCCGCTGGGCGCATGTGTAGTGTGGCATGTACAATCCGAGACAGTTACCGTGCAATAGCAATCAATGTCTTTTACTTTTGATGTTTTTGAAGTTGAAGATGAATAGACAAAATCATAAGAAATAGATTCTTGTGTTCCATCGTCTTTTAATTGTAAAATGTTCAGTTTGGTATTAATAAAATCATCATTTATGTTTATTGATATGGAGTATATATTACTATCTCTTGCATTAGAACTTTTATAAGCAGGAATAATATACACCGCTTGACTTATACCGTTTTTTAAGACCATAATATTATCAGTGTCAAAATAATACTCTGACGAACTTGTTTTAGTTTTTTTATAAGAAGCTGTCTTAAACATAGAAATTGGATTGTTTTTAATCAATTCAATTAGCTTTAAATCTCTACTGCCGATTTTATTTGTTAATTCGTTGAAATCGGCTTTTTCGGTGTAAATTCCAGTCTTGTTAACTGATTCTGTTGTTAAGTCTTTGTTTTCATCACAAGCGGTAAATGTAAAATTTATAAAGAACAGTAATGCTAAAAAAACAAACCTAAATTTTAAATTTTAAATTTGGGAATTGGGAATTGGGAATTGGGAATTGGGAATTTTTCATAATTTAGTAGGTTTTAAAATTAAAGGACTAAATTAAAAATAAATTCTTACAAAACACTATTGAGTATTAAAAATTATTTTTGTAAGTTTGTTGTTTTTCAAAAAGTTAAGCAAAAAAAGTCCCGCATTTGCGAGACTCTTTACTGTTTTTAAGCTTCTGTTTCTTTAATCTTGGCCTTGATTTTTTCTTCTAATTCATCTGCTAATTCTGGATTGTCTTTGATTAAGGCTTTTACTGCATCACGGCCTTGTCCTAATTTGGTTTCGCCATAACTAAACCAAGAACCTGCTTTTTTGATGATTTCAAATTCAACGGCCAAATCCAAGATTTCTCCTGTTTTTGAAATTCCTTCGCCGTACATAATATCAAATTCAGCTACTTTGAAAGGTGGAGCCACTTTGTTTTTTACGATTTTAACTTTGGTTCTGTTACCCAATACGTTTTCACCATCTTTGATTTGAGTGGAACGACGAATATCCAAACGAACGGAAGCGTAAAATTTTAAGGCATTTCCTCCTGTTGTGGTTTCTGGATTTCCGAACATAACCCCAATTTTCTCTCTCAACTGGTTGATGAAGAAAACCGTACAATTGGTTTTGCTGATAGTTCCTGTCAATTTTCTCAAAGCTTGCGACATTAAACGAGCATGAAGACCCATTTTAGAATCACCCATTTCGCCTTCAATTTCACTTTTTGGAGTCAAAGCGGCAACCGAGTCAATCACGACAATGTCAATGGCGCCAGAGCGAATTAAGTTCTCGGCAATTTCCAAAGCTTGTTCCCCGTTGTCCGGTTGTGAAATGATTAAGTTTTCGATGTCAACGCCTAATTTTTCGGCATAATTTCTGTCGAAAGCGTGTTCTGCATCTATAAAAGCAGCAATTCCTCCAGCTTTTTGGGCTTCGGCAATGGCGTGCAATGTCAAGGTTGTTTTTCCTGAAGATTCTGGACCGTATATTTCGATCACTCTTCCTTTTGGATAACCGCCAACTCCCAAGGCCAAATCGACTCCCAAAGACCCGGAAGAAATGACTTCCACTTCTTCAACGGCTTTGTCGCCCATTTTCATCACGGTGCCTTTTCCGTAGGTTTTATCTAGTTTGTCAAGGGTAAGTTGTAACGCTTTTAATTTGGCTTCTTTTTCTGAACTCATCTTTTCTTTGATTTATTTTTGGTACTTATCTTTTGTAAAAATACTTCTTTTTTTGGAAGAAGCAAGGGGAATTTTTTATAGCTTTTAACCGCAGATTCGCAAATTATTATTTTGTTTTTGGCCGCAGATTCACAGATTTTATTTTTTGAAATCTGCGAATCTGCGGTGAAATATTTTTTTTCTAAACAAACAACGCCTTCAATTCAGTGGCATCGTGAGGATTCATTTTTCCAGCCAAGACCAAGCTTAATTGTTTTCTTCTCAAGGCGTCTTCATATCTGTGTTTTTCGAGTTTGGTTTCGGGAATGATGTGCGGAACTTCAACCGGTTTTCCGGTGTCGTCCACGGCAACGAAAGTATAAATCGCTTCGTTCGATTTGATTCTTTCGCCAGATTCTCGGTCTTCAATCCAAACATCGATATAAATTTCCATCGAAGTTTTGAAAGCTCTCGATACTTTGGCCTCAATAATAACAACACTTCCCAAAGGAATAGCCTTGTTGAAAGCTACGTGATTTACCGAAACCGTTACCGAAATTCTGCGAGAATGTCTTCCTGCTGAAATACTGGCAGCACGATCCATTCGAGCCAATAATTCGCCACCAAAAAGGTTGTTCAAAGCGTTGGTTTCGCTTGGCAAAACTAAATCCGTTAGTATCGTCAAGGAATCTGAAGGATGTTTTGAAATCATAATTAGTTTATTTGCCACGATGGCACAAAGTCACAAATTTTTTTATTTTTTTTGCCATTGAAATTGTCATTGCCATTGAAATTGATTGTGTTCTAACTCAACAACAAAACCGCCATAACGGCTGGTATAAAGTAAATGACTATGGTTCTTGCTCCGTCATAATCTTTCGCCAATCGTTGTCCAAAAAGGAGCATTAACAAAGTGATACTCGAAAAAACGGCGCCATACAAACCAAAGGTTCTTCCGTTGCTTACAAATAATTCGATGGCTCCAACTACACATAAAATACCAGAAATTAATTCTAAAATTAGAATATTCAGTAAGGCTAAACGAACCAAGTTTTTCAACTGGGTTTTGGCAAAATGCCCTTTTAACCAATCGAGATTGTCTTTCCAATAAAACAGTTTGTCATAACCAGATTGGATAAAGGTGATGGCCAAAAAAGCCAAAAGCAAAATAGAAGCAGCATTATTCATAAGCTTATTTTTTATGTATTAAACGTGTAAGTTTTATAGATAAATCGGTTAGGATTATTTTGGCATTTCCGTTCCGCTCAATGTGGTAAATCGCATCAGACAATTCCTGGAATATTTCATGAATGTTATTTCCGTTTACAAAAGGGGCAAATTTCTCAATCGTGAAATTTTCAACCGCTGGTTCGAAATAAACCAAACTCGGCGTTTCATAATTGTGCATCAAAGCCTGCCGGAAAATATCGATACAATATTGCAGAAATTTCTTTTGGGTTTCTCTTCCCAAAGCGGCAATTTGTTCGCTCCACTGAATTAAATCAGCAATTACGGCAGCATTTTTTTTAGCTTGGAAAGCGGCGCGAACCCAAACCACAAACCATTGTTCGAACGGAAATTCATCGTGGTCTTCTTTAATCAAGTTCAAGGCTTTATTAAAATTCCCTTGTGCTTGATGGGCAATTTTTGTGGCCAGTTTTGGTTCGATATTTTCTCGTGAAATTAAAGCTTCTGCAATAACATTTTCGCTCAATCCAATGAAATGTAAAATTTGACAACGAGAACGTATGGTTTGTATAATTTCTTCTTCGTTTTCAGAAATTAGGATGAATACGGTTTTTTCTGGTGGTTCTTCCAGTAATTTTAATAATTTGTTTGAGGCGGCGGTGTTCATTTTATCGACCATCCAGACTATCATAATTTTATAACCGCCTTCATATGATTTCAAGGAAAGCGATTTTAGAATTTCTTGTGCATCATCCACCCGAATTTCGCCTTGTTTGTTTTGAACTCCTAAAACGGAATACCAATCGAACAAACCGCCATAAGGATTTTGCAGTATAAACTCTCTCCAATCGGCAATGAAATCGATGCTTTTTGGTTTTGTTTTTACATCTTCGGTGCTTACCGTTGGATAAACAAAATGCAAATCAGGATGAGAAATTTTTTGAAATTTAAGATTGCAGCTTTCATTGGCGCCAAAGTTTTCTCCGTTTTGATTGTTGCACAAAATGTATTGCGCATAAGCAATCGCCATCGGCAACGTGCCACTTCCTTCGGGCCCGACAAACAATTGTGCGTGGGGAATTCTGCCCAAATCGGCACTTCGTGTCAAGTGATTTTTGATGTGTTCTTGCCCTAAAATTTCTGAAAACTGCATAAGGCAAATATAGCATAAAAAGCATCAAAACCACAATGCTTAATTGTGATGAAAACTTAGAAAACAGTTTTTTTTAGGTTCAATTTTTGCATTAATCGAATTTCAGTATCAAGGGTAATCAAACCTCTTCTGGGGCGATCCAAATCTAAGGTGATAAAAATCACGATACAAACAAGAAAGCAAAAACCAGTTATAAATTTGGTGTTTAATTTTTTCTCTAATCCTGAATTATAACCAATAAAGAAGGAAATGACTATCGAAAAACACAATAATAAATAAACAATGGTTTCGGGGACTTTAGAATTTAAAACCATATTCGATTTAGATGCGCTATCAAACATAGTGTTTAATGCTGGCAACATCATATTCGAATGAATAAAATAATCTTTGTCTTTGGCATAAAATGTAGCTCGACTCCACAATTTTTCACTTGCTACAGCTGATTGTTTCAAAGAGTTACTGAGTTTCTCTTCTTCGTTATCCAAAAGATAATAATCTCTTCGGGAAATTAAATACGCTTGAAAATCCTTTTTGAATTCATTTTTCAAACTATCTGGATAAATATCGGAGCGCAAAAGAGCTGTTCCAATGCAGTTGGCCTCATCGATTAAATTGTTTATTCGATTCTCATAACGTGAGCCAGCCATTGCAAAAGTAAAACCCAAGATTAGGGCTAACAAACCTAATAAAGAGGAAGAAATTTCGGAATTTTTGTTTTCTGTTTTCGTTTTCTTAAGGCCTATTTTGTAACCGATCCAAACTGCTGCCAGCATTGAAAAAAACAAAATAGTTACAATCAATAAAGTGTCCAAATCATTTAATAAAGAATTTGTCATCGGTTTAGAGTAAAGAATTAAAAGAAATTTTATTTTTAATAAAAGTTTGTATTTTTTTAATTGATTATTAAGAAGGAAATAAATTTTAAGTTTTACAACGTTTTCGCCAATGTGTTCCGCTAATTTTTAAACTATTCTTATTTTTAAGTTCTTGAAAAGTTATATATTTGTTTTTCATTCAAAAAAACATAAAAATAATATAAAAAACAGCTAATGAAAACAATAAACGATTTCAAAAATAAAAAAGCCATAATTCGTGTTGATTTTAACGTTCCTTTGGACGAAAACTTTAATGTAACTGATGCTACGCGTATTGAAGCGGCAAAACCTACTATCGACAAAATTCTTGCCGATGGTGGAAGCGTAATTTTGATGTCTCACTTGGGAAGACCAAAAGGAGTAGATAGAAAATATTCATTGGGTCATATTATAAAAAAAGCAACAGAAATTTTGGGTCAAGTAGTTTACTTTTCTCCCAATTGTATTGGTAATGAGGCACGAAAGGCAGTAGCCAATTTGCAACCAGGACAAATCTTAATGTTAGAAAATTTACGTTTTTACGAAGAAGAAGAAGCTGGAGATGTTGCTTTTGCAAAAGAATTAGCTTCATTTGGAGATATTTATGTGAACGACGCTTTCGGTACAGCTCACAGAGCACATGCTTCGACAACTATTATAGCACAGTTTTTTCCAGAAGCTAAATGTTTCGGATTATTATTGGCAAAAGAAATAGAAAGTTTAAATAAAGTTTTGAAAGATTCTCAAAAACCAGTTACCGCTGTTTTGGGAGGTTCGAAAGTGTCTTCGAAAATCACGGTTATCGAAAACATTTTAGATAAAGTGGACCATATGATTATTGGCGGAGGAATGACTTTTACATTTGTTAAAGCTTTGGGCGGAAAAGTAGGTAATTCTATTTGCGAAGATGACAAACAAGAGTTGGCATTAGAAATCTTGAGATTAGCCAAAGAAAAAGGCGTTCAAATTCATATTCCTGTTGATGTTGTTGCGGCAGACGATTTTTCGAATACAGCCAATACTCAAATTGTAGATGTTCGTGAAATTCCTGACGGATGGGAAGGTCTAGATGCGGGTCCGAAATCATTGGAAAACTTCAAAAAAATAATTTTAGAGTCTAAAACTATTCTTTGGAACGGACCACTTGGTGTTTTTGAAATGGAGACTTTTGCTAAAGGAACTATTGCACTTGGTGATTATATTGCCGAGGCAACTGCCAACGGAGCCTTCTCACTTGTAGGTGGTGGCGATTCGGTTGCTGCGGTAAAACAATTTGGTTTTGAGGACAAAGTAAGTTACGTTTCTACTGGCGGAGGAGCTATGTTAGAGATGTTAGAAGGTAGGATTTTACCTGGAATTGCAGCAATTTTGGACTAAAAATTCCGTTTTTAGCAATATTTAGTGTTTTTTTTTGTTGTAACATATTAAATTTGCAACAAACAATTGTTTTGTAATTGTTTGTTGCATATTATGTTAGTATAAAATTATGAAGATAAAAAATATAGCCCCACTCTTATTTTTGTTTTTATCCTTTCAATCGTTCTCCCAAAAGATTGCGGAAAACAAAACGATTTCAAAAACAGAAACCCAAAACTTCTATTTAGATTCCATCAAAAAAACATTTGTAAAAGACGAACTCGCCTCTTGTGTTGATAGTCTGTGGTTGAAGGAATTAACAAATCTAGATTTATTTAATACTATTTCCGACGATATAAAAAACATTGATATCGACGAAAAAGTCGATTATGAATTATCTACCGAATTGCTGAAACAGCGACTAGCTGCAATGGATACAAAATCTCCTTTTAACATAGAATACAATCCTGGTCTAGAAAATATTATTAAGTCCTTTTTAAAAAACAGAAAAAAATCATTTGGACGATTGATGGCGATTTCAGAATATTATTTTCCAATATTTGAAGAAGCATTGGCTGCCAAAAATGTACCCTTAGAAATCAAGTATTTGGCAATTGTAGAATCGGCATTGAATCCTAAAGCGGTTTCTAGAATGGGAGCTACAGGACTTTGGCAGTTTATGTACCATACTGGCAAACAATACAACCTTACTATTGATTCTTATATAGATGAACGAAGCGACCCTTTAAAATCGAGTGAAGCTGCCGCCGAATATATGAGTAAAATGTATGCGATTTTTGGTGATTGGGACTTGGTTTTGGCATCATACAATTCGGGACCTGGCAATGTTGCTAAAGCCATTCGTCGTTCGGGAGGACAACAAAACTTTTGGAATATTAAAAAACATCTTCCCAAAGAAACCCAAGGATATGTTCCTGCTTTTTTAGCCACAATGTACATTTATGAATACCACAAAGAACATGGAATTAAGCCAGAGAGAGCCCTAAAACAACATTTTTTGACAGATACAGTTAGGGTTAAAAAGGAGATGACGTTCAAACAAATATCTGATTTGCTTGATATTTCGGTAGCACAATTACAACTGTTGAATCCTTCTTATAAGATGAATGTGATTCCATTTTATGATAATCAGATGCATTTCTTGAGACTTCCAACAGATAAAACAGCCGTTTTCACCTCGAATGAAGATAAAATTTATGCTTATATTCAGCGTGATTTGGATTTTCGTGAAAAACCATTTCATGTTCAAAAAGCCATTGTCTTGAATGACACTTTGAACGATACCGCCCAACGAGTAAGAGTTTCTAAAACTAAATATTACACCGTAAAACGTGGCGATAATTTAAGCGAGATAGCCGATAAATACAGCGTAACGGTTTCTGATATCAAAAAATGGAATAAACTAAAAGGAAGTTCAGTTGCTCGTGGAAAAAGTTTGAAAATCATAACCAATGAAAGCGTAGTTCAAACGATTAAAAAAGAAACAAAATCTGTCAATCAAAGTATTGTGGTTACAGATACAAAAATAAACAAAGAAGATAAAACCAAAAAAGATATAAAAGCTGACACCTTATCGGCTGATTTAGCCACTTATTATGTAGTTCAAAAAGGGGATAATTTGAGCAACATTGCAAAGAAATTCAATGTTTCTATCGAAGAAATCAAAGAGTGGAATAATCTTTCGAATGCTTCAATTAAGTTAGGCACATCGTTGCAAGTGGCAAAAAATGAAGAAGGCACCAAAGAAGAATTGGCAGTTGCTCCAAGAATGGAAAATGTAGAATACATCGTTAAAAAAGGAGATAATCTAGGAAATATTGCTAAAAAATTCGGCAGTACTGTAGACGATATAAAGCAATGGAATAACCTACATGAAAATACTATTGCACAGGGAATTACTTTGATAGTTGCAAAAAGCGAAGTTGTTACAGAAAACAACACTGTTGCTACCACATTCAATAAAAAAGAAAGTTTAGCTTCTAATTCAAAAAGCAAAAACTATGATTATTTAGTCAAAAAAGGAGATTCATTGTATAGTATTTCAAAAAAATATCCTGGAGTAAGTGTTTCAGATATTGAAAAATGGAATAATATAAAAGGGAAAGAACTGAAACCTGGAATGAAACTTAAAATTAACGGATAGTATAACAATCTTCTATAACTTTGAGCTTTATTTATAATGGAATTATAATGAATAAAACTCGATTTTTATTTTTTTTTCTTGTTGTCTTCTTTTTTTCATGTAAAAAACAAGAGGATCATTTACCCCGAAAAGCAATTGGTAAAATCAACACTATTTCTATAATTATCGATGATCAATTGTGGAACGGTGAGATTGGCGAAAGCATTCGAAATAGGTTTGCATCTCCAGTTATAGGTTTGCCTCAAGAAGAACCTCTTTTTACGATAAATCAATATCCTGCTCAACTTATGGAAAGATTTATGACCGATAATCGAACGATTATTGTAGTAAAAAAGGAGAATCAAACCCAATTCGTTATTAAGAAAAATCAATATGCATCCCCTCAGAATGTGTTTTATATTTCGGGCAAAACTAATGGTGATATTCTAGAAATCATCGAAAAAAATTCGCCTCAAATCATTCAAATCATAAAGAAAACTGAAATTGCCGAAAGCCAAAGAATCAACAAACAATCCTTGATGAATCCGATAATTATTCGGAACAAATTTCAGATTTCTTTAGAAATTCCTACTGGGTATTCCTATGTGCTTCAAAAAACTAAATTCCTTTGGTTGAAAAAAGAAATCATTAGCGGAAATACCAGCCTTTTGATATATGAAGTTCCCATAAATTCGATTAAAAACAATTCTAATAGTATTACTAATATTGTCAGAATCCGTGATTCTATTGGTAATTTATACATACGAGGAACCGAATTAGACACTCCAATGATTACCGAGGAAGGGTATTCGCCTTATCTTTTTAAAATGAAATTAAATGGGAAAGAAACATTCGAAACTAAGGGAACTTGGGAACTGAAAAATGATTTTATGTCTGGTCCATTTGTTAATTATGCCATTGTAGATGAGGAGCATAACCGAATTCTGATTTTGGAAGGATTTTGCTACTCTCCGTCTAAGGAAGAGCGAGATTTGATTCAGGAATTAGAGTCAATAATTAAATCGATAGTTATTTTAAAATAAGAGTAAATAAATGAAACACCCATGACAATAGTTGTTGACACTGGGGGATGATTATGAGTGTTCCATCTTCCAATAAAAAACAAATATTATAAACAGATGAAACATTCATGACTAATTTATAGACACACAGGAGAATGATTATCTTTGCTGGATAATCAAACTTAAAGAGAATGGAAACAAAAGGCG
>JACCDI010471756.1_pt1 | contig 11703 bp, 11 predicted proteins | sample 7442791 | NCBI WGS metagenome assembly JACCDI01 (sample SAMN15323434, study PRJNA562643) | freshwater metagenome | isolation source: river surface water | place: USA:Blue River Watershed | collected 2017-08-15
CACCAGTATTATCCGCCGCGATGCGGTTGGGGTGATCGCCTCGGTCGCGCCGTGGAATTATCCCTTGATGATGATGGCATGGAAACTGGCTCCGGCCATCGGGGGCGGCAATACGGTGGTGTTCAAACCCAGCGAACAGACCCCGCTGTCGGCGCTGCGTTTTGCAAGGATATTGGCCGAGGAACTGCCCGAAGGCGTGGTGAACATCGTCACGGGTCGTGGCCAGACGGTGGGAAGTTACCTGATCAACCATCCGGGCGTGGATATGATTTCCCTGACCGGGGACGTGGCGACGGGCAAGAAGATGCTGGATGCCGCCGCCAAGACGGTCAAGCGCACCCATCTCGAACTGGGCGGCAAGGCCCCGGTGATCGTGTTTGATGATGCTGATGTCGGGGAGGTGGTCGATGGCCTGCGCGCGTTCGGCTATTACAACGCAGGGCAGGATTGCACCGCCGCCTGCCGCATCTATGCCGGGAAGAAGGTCTATGATCGTCTGGTGGCGGACCTGACCTCGGCCGTGTCCACCATCGCGCTGGGCCATGAGGATGACACCACCAACGAAATTGGCCCGCTGATTTCCCTGCGCCAGCGCGACCGGGTCGCCAGTTTCGTCAATCGCGCGCGCGAGTTGCCGCATATCGAAGTGACCACGGGCGGCGCCGTGATGGACCACGGGTTCTACTACCGCCCCACCGTGATCGCGGGTGCGCGGCAGGAGGATGAGATCGTGCGGCGTGAGGTCTTCGGCCCCGTGGTGTCGATCACGCCCTTCTCGGATGTGGAACAGGCGGTGGATTGGGCCAATGACAGCGACTATGGCCTCGCCTCATCGGTCTGGACGCGGGACGTGGGTCGCGCCATGGCGACCTCGGCCCGGTTGCGCTATGGCTGCACCTGGGTGAACACGCATTTCATGCTGGTCAACGAGATGCCGCATGGCGGGCTGAAACAGTCAGGCTATGGCAAGGACATGTCCAGCTATGCGCTGGAGGATTACACCGTTGTCCGCCATGTGATGATCAAGCACGGCTGAACCGGGGCTGCTGTCCACGTCGCCGAACCGGGTGCCATGCCCTCTCCCCCCGGGAGAGGGTCAGGGTGAGGGGGCTTCGGCCAAACCGGTCCGCGCAGAGGCGTGCGTTTCCCTTCCCCCGTTGACATTCGCGGCCCAAGGGGCAATGGAACCCCCATGATCCAAAGCCTGATCCCTGTCGCCTTGGGCGGAGCCATCGGTTCCGTGGCCCGCGTCCTGACCGTGACCGCCGCCGCGCGGATCGCGCCGGGCTGGCCGTGGGGCACGCTGGCCGTCAACATCATCGGATGTTTCGCCATGGGGGTCCTGTTTGTCACCCTCGCCCAGCGGACCCAGTTTTCGCCCTTGCTGATGACCGGCATCCTTGGCGGGTTCACCACCTTCTCGGCCTTTTCACTGGACGCGCTGAAGCTGTGGCAATCGGGGCAACCCGTGCAGGCGGCGGCATATGTGGCGGCCTCGGTCGGCCTTTCCCTTCTTGCCGTCGCCCTTGGCGCGGCCCTTGCCCGGAGCCTCTGACATGAGCGGCGTAAAGACACTGACCGTCTCGGAAGACGAAGGCGAACAGCGCCTTGACCGCTGGTTCAAGCGCCGCTTTCCGCAACTGACCCAAGGGGCGGTGGAAAAGATGTGCCGTACCGGTCAGGTGCGCGTCGATGGCGCGCGGGCCAAGGCGTCCGACCGCATCATCCCCGGCCAGACCGTGCGCGTGCCGCCCCTGCCGGAGACCGAGGCCCCCTCGCGCCCGCGCCCCGATGGTGTGAGCCATGCCGATGCCAAGATGATCCAGGACTGCATCCTGTTCATGGATGACCACATGATCGTCTTGAACAAACCGGCGGGTCTGCCTTCGCAGGGCGGCAGCGGCCAAGGCGACCGCCACGTTGATGGCCTGACCGAGGCGCTGAAGTTCGGCTATAAAGACCGGCCCAAGCTGGTGCACCGTCTGGACAAGGACACCTCTGGCCTCTTGATGCTGGCGCGCACTGACCGCGTGGCGCGCGGCCTGTCCGAATCCCTGCGCCACCGCAACACGCGCAAGATCTACTGGGCCGTCGTCGCAGGCGTGCCGCATCCGCGCAAAGGCTCGATCAAATACGCGCTGATGAAGGCGCCGGGCCATGGCAAGCGCGGCGAGGGCGAAAAGATGATGTGCATCCACCCCGGCAAGGTGGGCGATTACCCGGATGCCAAGCGCGCGCAGACCGATTACTTCACGCTCTGGTTCCTTGGCACGCGCCTGTCGTGGATGGCGCTGGAACCCATCACCGGCCGCACCCACCAGTTGCGCGCCCATATGGCCGAAATCGGCCATCCCATTGCGGGTGATGGCAAATATGGCGGGTCCGAGGCGGGAAACGCCGGGGATGGCTGGGGGGCCACCGTGGGTGGCGATGTCAGCCGCAAGCTGCATCTGCATGCGCGGATGCTGAAGGTGGAACATCCCATCACCAAGGAGTTGATGACCTTCACCGCGCCCCTGCCGGACCACATGGCCCGGACATGGAAGACGCTGGACTGGAAAGAGGATGACGTCCCCGCCGACCCGTTCGAGGTGTTCAAGTGAGCGCATGGAAGCCAAAACGCTTCTGGTCCGCCTCTGCCATTGTCCCGGTTGACGGGGGCTGGACCGTGCAACTGGATGGCCGCCCGGTGAAAACCCCGGCCAAGACGCTGCTGGTGGTGCCGACCGAAGCGCTGGCACAGGCCATCGCCGCCGAATGGGATGCGCAACAGGGCGAGATCAAGCCCGACACCATGCCCTATACCCGCACCGCCAATTCGGCCATCGACAAGGTCGCGGTGCAATTTGACGATGTCGCCACGATGCTCTCGGCCTATGGCGGGTCGGACCACCTGTGCTACCGCGCCACCGGGCCCGAACCGCTGGTCGCGCGTCAGGCGGCGGCGTGGGACCCGCTGCTGGCTTGGGCGGCGCAATCGCTGGACCTGCATCTGACGGTGACCGCCGGGATCATGCATGTGGCCCAGCCCGAGGCCGCCCTCGCGCGGGCCAATGCGCTGGTGGCGGCGCTCAACCCGTTCCAACTGGCGGCCTTCCATGACCTTGTCGCGCTGTCCGGATCGCTGGTGCTCGCGTTGGCGGTGATTCACGGGCGGCTCGACCCCGACACGGCCTGGCGTCTGTCGCGCATCGACGAGGACTGGCAGATCGAGGAATGGGGCGAGGACGAAGAGGCCGCCGAACTGACGGCCGTCAAGCAGGCCGCCTTTCTGCAAGCGGCCCGATTCTATGGATTGTGCGGGTAACAATCCGCCGCCTTTTCTGCCCAATCCCCGGTCCGGGTGCTGAAATTTCCAGCTAATGACCTGCGAACAGGCACTTTTTTCTTTCCGTAGCGTCGAGGCTTGACCATCCAAACCGCTTTCGGGAAACTTGGGGCATTGGAGCCCGTCTCCGATGTGGCGCGCCCTTTCGCGGGCGGATGAAGTGGGGGATCGCCAGAGTGGCAGTCAGGATCAGCTCTTGCCTTTCCAACCGGCAGGCTATCCTTCCCCGCATCATGCACGGTTGGCATATGCGATGCCATCACGGCACTTCCGTTATCTTGGCCGTTCGGGCAATGCGACCGGACGACCCGCCAAGAGGTTGAAGACGCGTTACGGACCGAAGCCCCGCCGGTCAGATGTCCGGGGCCAAACCGATAAACGGGTGAGGAAAGAATGAAGACAACCTATCTGCTCGGCGCGATTGCCGCCGCAACCATGGTCGCCGGTGCCGCTTCGGCGCAAGCGACGCTTGAAGCGGTGAAAGCCCGTGGCGAGCTGATCTGCGGCTCCAACACCGGCCTGACCGGCTTTGGCGCCCCCGATGCCAATGGCAACTGGGCCGGCTTTGACGTGGACCTGTGCCGCGCCGTCGCCGCCGCCGTTCTGGGCGATGCCACCAAGGTGAAGTTCGTGCCGACCACCGGCGAAACCCGCTTCACCGCCCTGCAATCGGGCGAAGTGGACGTGCTGATCCGCAACTCCACCTGGACCGCCAGCCGCGACTCCGAGCTCGCGCTCGATTTCGTGGCCGTCAACTACTATGACGGTCAGGGCTTCATGGTGAAGAAAGACCTCGGCGTGTCTTCGGCCAAGGAACTGGACGGCGCGACCGTCTGCATCCAGACCGGCACCACGACCGAGCTGAACCTTGCCGACTTCTTCAAGCAAAACAACATCACCTATCAGCCGGTGACCATTGCGGATGACGCCGAAGGTCAGCGCCAGTATCTGGCCGGTGCCTGCGACGCCTACACCACCGACGCTTCGGGTCTGGCCGCCAGCCGCGCCACCCTGCCGGATGCCGAAAACCACATCATCCTGCCGGAGATCATCTCCAAGGAACCGCTCGGCCCGGTCGTGCGCCATGGCGACAACAACTGGGGCGACATCGTCCGCTGGACCTACTACTCGCTGCTGATCGCCGAAGAAAAAGGCATCACCAAAGCCAATGTCGAAGAAGTCGCCGCTTCCACGAATGACGAGGAAGTCAAGCGTCTGCTCGGCCTGTCGGGCGAGATGGCGGTCAAGTTCGGTCTGGACAATGACGCGTTCAAGCGCGCCATCCTGGCCGGCGGCAACTATGGCGAAATCTTCGCTGCCAACATCGGCGAAGGCACCTCGATCAACCTCGCACGCGGCCTGAACGCGCTGTGGACCCAAGGTGGTCTGCAATACGCTCCGCCGTTCCGTTGATCTGATCTGACGGGGGCGCCCACAGCGGGTGCCCCCGTTTCCTTTCCGGCCTTCCGGCCGATGGCCGAAGGAAAAGCACCCGGATAACCGGGGCTGCGCGACCCAACCGCGCGACTTCACAGGGGAAAATTCGCAATGGCACTTGCCCATGACGCGCCGAAGGACAGCTTTCGGCTCTCGATGCTCATCTATGATACGCGCTATCGTGCGGTCACGATTCAGGTTTTCGTTCTGATCCTTGTCGCGGCCTTTTTCGCATGGCTGCTGAACAACACGATCGAAAACCTCGCGATCCGGGGCAAGGAGTTCAACTACGGCTTCCTGTGGCAGCGTGCGGGCTACGACATCGGCCAGCAACTGATCCCCTACACCAATGACAGCACGCATTTCCGCGCACTTCTGGTGGGCTTGCTGAACACCTTGGCGGTCGCCGCGCTGGGCTGCATCTTCGCCACCATCCTGGGTGTGCTGATCGGCGTGCTGCGCCTGTCCAAGAACTGGCTCGTCAGTCGCCTGATGACCGTCTATGTCGAGATGTTCCGCAACGTCCCCGTGCTTTTGTGGATTTTGCTGGCCTATGTGATCCTGTCCGAGGTGACGCCCTCGCCCCGCGATTTCAAGGCGGCGGAGGGGGTGGAACCCGCCGCGTCGATGGTGCTGGGCGGCACGGTCGCCATCACCAATCGGGGCACCAACATCCCTGCGCCGATGGTCGATCATCCCCTCGGCGGGTTCGAGGTCGGCGGCATCCCGGTGAACTTCACCGTCCTGGCCTTCATCGCGGTGATCGTGGCGTCGTTCTGGGCCAATGCCCGCATCCTGACCGCCGCCCGCCTGAAGCAAGAGGCGACGGGGGACCGTCCGACCACATGGTGGAAATCGCTTCTGGTGCTGTTCGTTACGGTGATCGCGTTGTCGCTGGCCTTGGGCCTGCATTGGGACATCCCGGCGCTGGCGGGCTTCAACTTCAAGGGCGGGATCCTTGTCGCCCATTCCTTCACCGCGCTTCTGGTGGCGCTGACGCTGTACACATCGGCCTTCATCGCGGAGATCGTCCGCGCCGGTATCCTTGCCATCAGCAAGGGCCAGTCCGAGGCTGCCTTTGCCCTTGGCCTGCGTCCCGGTCGCACGATGCAACTGGTGATCCTGCCGCAGGCGCTGCGGGTCATCATCCCGCCCTTGATCAGCCAATACCTGAACATCACCAAGAACACCTCTCTGGGCATCGCGGTCAGCTATCTGGACCTGCGCGGCACGCTGGGCGGCATCTCGCTGAACCAGACGGGGCGCGAGTTGGAGTGCATGCTTCTGATGATGGCGATCTATCTGACGCTCAGCCTGACCATCTCGACCGTGATGAACTTCTACAACAAATCCGTTCAGTTGAAGGTGCGCTAAGATGTCAGAGCCTTCGCAAACCAATTTCGTCCGCACCCAAATGCTGCCCCCGTCGCCCCCGCCCCTGCGGGAGGCCGGGGTGGTGCGCTGGCTGCGGGAAAACCTGTTCTCGGGCTGGTTCAACACGATCCTGACCCTGTTCGGTCTGGCGGTGATCTGGCTTCTGGTCAGTTCCGCCCTGCCATGGTGGCTGAACGGCGTCTGGACGGCCGGGTCTTTGGGCGAATGCCGCGAGATCATCGCCAAAACGGCGGGTGAGGGCGCAAGCGGCGCCTGCTGGGCCGTGGTGCGCGAACGCTGGCACCAGTTCATCTTCGGCTTCTACCCGGTGGATCTGTGGTGGCGTCCGGTTCTGGCCTTCTGCCTGCTGTTCGCCGCGATGGGGCCGGTGCTCTTTGCCGGGCAAAAGCGCAAGCTCTTGATCCTGCTGGGCGCTGTCGTGGCCATGATCCTGATCCTTGTCACACTGGCGGCCTCTGCCGTCCCGAATGAGGTTCCGGGCCAGACCGATGCGCCCTTCGTCTGGAAACTGGCGCTGGCGCTGTCCCTGCTGACGATTGGCGCGATGATGGCGCTGACGGCGGCGGGGTCGGGAAAGCTGTTGTGGTTCACCGGCCTTTATCCGGCGCTGTGCTTCTGGCTGCTCTGGGGCGGGCCGATCTGGGTGCCGCTGGGTGCGCTGTTCGGCTTTGTCCTGCTGGCGGTGGTCTATTCGGCCCTGCTCAAACGCGCGGGGCCGGGGATGGCGGCGGGCCTTGGCCTGATCGTGGCTCTGGTCTGGTGGCTGTTCATCGACGCGCCGGTGACGGTGGCCCTGAACGACGCCATTCCCTTTGGCCTGACCTCGGTGCAATCGGACGAATTCGGTGGCTTCCTCTTGGCCATCACCATCGGCGTGACGGCGATCACCTTCTCCCTGCCCGTCGGTATCCTGCTGGCGCTGGGGCGGCAGTCCGACATGCTGATCGTGAAAACCCTCTGCGTCGGGTTCATCGAATTCATCCGGGGCGTGCCGCTGATCACGCTCTTGTTCACCGCCTCGCTTCTGCTGCAATACTTCCTGCCGCCGGGGACGAACTTCGACATCATCCTGCGGGTCATCATCCTCGTGACCCTCTTCGCCGCCGCCTATCTGGCCGAGGTGATCCGGGGCGGTCTTGCCGCCCTACCACGCGGGCAATATGAGGCGGCGGATGCCTTGGGGCTGGATTACTGGCAGGCGCAGCGGTTCATCATCCTGCCGCAGGCGCTGAAAGTGTCGATCCCCGCTATCGTCTCAACCTTCATCGGCCTGTTCAAGGATACCACGCTGGTCGCCTTCGTCGGCCTGATGGACCCGCTGAAAGGCGTCACCCAAATCGTTCGCGCCGATATCGACTGGAAGGGCATCTATTGGGAGCCCTACATCTTTGTCGGTGCCATCTTCTTTGTCATCTGCTTCGGCATGTCGCGCTATTCCATGTATCTGGAGCGCAAGCTGAAGACCGACCATCGCTGAGGGAACATCATGGCTGAAGCACAGAAAATGCAAATCTCGGACGAGGTCGCCATCCGCATCGCGGGCATGAACAAGTGGTATGGCCAGTTCCACGTCCTGCGCGACATCGACATGACGGTGAACCGGGGCGAAAGGATCGTCATCTGCGGGCCGTCGGGGTCGGGCAAATCCACCCTGATCCGCTGCATCAACCGGCTGGAGGAACACCAGCAGGGCCAGATCGTGGTGGACGGGACGGAACTGACATCAGACCTGAAGAACATCGACAAGGTCCGGTCCGAGGTCGGGATGGTGTTCCAGCACTTCAACCTGTTTCCGCATCTGACCATTCTGGAAAACTGCACGCTCGCCCCGATCTGGGTCCGCAAGGTTCCCAAGCGCGAGGCGGAAGAGACCGCGATGCACTTCCTGCAAAAGGTGAAAATCCCGGAACAGGCGCACAAGTATCCCGGCCAGTTGTCCGGCGGTCAGCAGCAGCGCGTGGCCATCGCGCGGTCCTTGTGCATGAAGCCGCGCATCATGCTGTTTGACGAACCGACCTCGGCCCTTGACCCCGAGATGATCAAGGAAGTCCTCGACACCATGATCGCCTTGGCCGAAGAGGGGATGACCATGCTCTGCGTGACCCACGAGATGGGCTTTGCCCAAGCCGTGGCGAACCGGGTGATCTTCATGGATCAGGGCCAGATCGTCGAACAGAACGAACCGCGCGAGTTCTTCAACAACCCGAAAAGCGACCGGACGAAGCTGTTCCTGTCGCAGATTTTGGGGCATTGATCGTTTGCACAGGGCTTGGCCGCGCATTTTCGGCGCGGCCAATCTTGTTTTGATTCACAGCGTTCGAGGGAGGGGCGCGCACGCACCGCGGGGTGGGTGCACGTATACGTGCGCCCGCCCCGTGGGGGCGGTGCGGGCGCGCCCCGATGCTTTGGGCATCGGGGCAACACCAGCCGTCGCGCTTGAAATGCTTAAACCACCACCTCGCGCGGGATGGTGAAATCATCCACCACGCCCATGCCCCAGGTGACCTGATCCCACGCCTCCACCGCGAAATCGCAGACCAGCGTGGCCCCGGTCGGATAGCGCGCGAATTCGGCATGCGAGGGGGCGCGGGCCACCAGACGGGCTGCGAATTCAGAGATGCCCGGATTGTGGCCGATCATCATCACCGTGTCGCCCCTGGCATGTTTCAACACTGCCAGCATCACATCCGGTCCGGCGTGGTAAAGCGAGGGTTTCAACTCCAGCACCGGGGTGCCGGGCAGGGCGGGGGCGATCCCGCTCCATGTCTTGCGGGTGCGCAGGGCGTCGGAACAGAGCACCTCATCGGGCACATAGCCGCGCGAGCACAGCCAGACCCCAAGGTCCGCCGCCGCCGCCTTGCCGCGTTCGTTCAGCGGCCGGTCGTGGTCCGGGGTCAGCGGGTCGTCCCAGCTGGATTTCGCGTGGCGCGTCAGGATCAGCCGCTTCATGATTTCCCCCCTGTGGCAGGGCGGTTTATTCCACCCTGTGGAATCGGCTCATGTGATAGGCCGACTGTTCGGGAAGTCTTGCATAGCCCTGTGAGACGGGGCAAGCGCGCCGAACCTGACAGCCCGCGCCAAGGCAATCCGCGCCCGCAGTGGTGTCAAGGAAGCTGTGGCAGCCTGGCACGTCATAGCCCTGCGCCCCCAGAACGCCGGCGGGGCAGGCGGTCAGGCAGGGTTTTTCGCACGCGTCGCAGGGCTTTGCCACGGGGGCCGGGAGGTCCAGCCGCTCTTTCAACGCCAAGGCGCCGCGAAAGCTGACCATCAGCCCCTGATCGGCACTGACCAGCAGATGCACCGGACTGCCCCAGATGCGCCCCGTCCGCAAAGCCCAGCGATGGAACGGGTGATAGGGCTTCCCGCCAAAGGGAAACAGCGCCTTGCCGCCCAGATCACAGGCCATGCGCCCGATCACCCGCCGCGACCAGCGGTCCAAGGGATCAGCCTCACCGTCCTGCCATTCCGGCTCGGCGGTCACATGTGCCCAAAACCCCGGTTCTGCCGGACCCAGCAACAGCAAGGTCCGGGTGCCGGGCGGTGTGGCATCCTCATCTGTCGGATGAAACCCGCCCAAGACCGTCAGGTGATGCGCGGCCAGCGCGTCGGACAGGCTCACCGCTTCACGCGGGGTGTGACGCGCGGGATGGTGGAGCGGATTTGCGACCCGGCACCATGGTCGGTGAACAGTTCCATCAGGCAGGCATTGGCGACACGGCCATCAAGGATTGTCACGGCGCGCACGCCCTCATCCAGCGCTTTCAGCGCCGTTTCGGTCTTGGGGATCATGCCGCCAGCGATGATGCCGGATGCGGTCATCTCGCGCACCTCCTCCGGCGTGATCTGGGTCATCACCACGCCATCCGCGCCCTTGACGCCCGCCACATCGGTCAAAAGGAGCAGGCGGTCGGCCTTCAGCGCCCCGGCAATCGCGCCGGCGGCCGTGTCGCCATTGACGTTGAACGTCTCATTATCCGCCATGCCGGTGGCCACGGGGGCCACCACGGGGATGATCCCGGCATTGTACAGATCGCGCAGCACCTGCACGTTCATCTCAACCGGACGACCTACGTAGCCGAGTTCGGGATCGTCCGCCTCGCAGACCATCAGATCGTCATCCTTGCCGGAAATGCCCACCGCACGGCCCCCGGCATCCATGATCGCCTGCACGATGCGCTTGTTCACCAGACCCGACAGGATCATCTCGACGACCTGCACCGTGGCCTTGTCCGTCACGCGCTTGCCGCGCACGAATTCGGATTTGATGCCCAGTTTGGTCAGCATCTCATTGATCATCGGCCCGCCGCCATGGACGACAACGGGGTTCACCCCCACCTGCCGCATCAACACGATATCGCGGGCGAATTCGGCCATCGCCGCATCATCGCCCATCGCATTGCCGCCGAACTTCACGACGACCACCGCGCCGGAATAGCGTTGCAGATAGGGCAGGGCTTCGGAAAGCATCTTGGCGGTCGAGGCGGCGTCGGACATGGTGCTGGTCTGCGGTTTCATGAGGTGGCCCTTTTTTGCGGGTGGCCTTTCGTAAGGCCTATGGCCATGCATGCCAAGCAAGGATTTCGTGACGAAAAGGCGGGTGCGGGTTGAGACGGGCTTCCCTTGTGGCGAAAGATAACTTACTAAATGAGTCAGAAAATGGAGACCGCGATGACAGAGCAGAAAACCATCGTCCTGACCGGGGCCTCTCGCGGGATCGGGCATGCCACGGTCAAACGCTTTTCCGCCGAAGGCTGGCGCGTGCTGACCTGTTCGCGCCAACCCTTTGATCCGCGCTGCCCTTGGCCGGGGGGGGAGGAGAACCACATCCAGATCGACCTCGCCAGCCCGGACAAGACCATCGCCGCCATCGCCACGATCAAGGAAAAGATCAACGGGCGTCTGCATGCCTTGGTCAACAATGCCGGGATCAGCCCCAAGGGGCCGGGGGGCAGCCGCCTGAACACGCTGGAGACAGACCTGAGGACATGGGGGCAGGTGTTCCACGTCAACTTCTTCGCCTCCATCGTGCTGGCGCGGGGGCTGAAGGATGAATTGTCAGCGGCCAAAGGATCGGTGGTCAACGTCACCTCGATTGCCGGGCTGCGGGTGCATCCCTTTGCCGGGGCGGCCTATTCGACGTCAAAGGCCGCTTTGGCGGCGCTGACAAGGGAAATGGCGCATGACTTCGGCCCCTTGGGCGTGCGGGTGAATGCAATTGCGCCGGGGGAGATCGAGACATCCATCCTGTCGCCAGGGACAGATAAGATCGTCGAGAAACTACCGATGCAGCGTCTGGGCCAGCCGCGCGAGGTGGCCGATGCGATCTGGTTCCTGTGCTCGGACCAGTCGAGCTACATTTCGGGTGCTGAGCTTGAGGTGAATGGCGCGCAGCATGTGTGAGGGCGGCGCTGCTTTGGTCGTGGATTTACACAACGCTTAGGATCGGACCGGGACCCAAAGTCCCGGTCCGCGCGCAGCCCGCCCCGCCCAGCTTCGTAACGGGGGGCTGCGCGCCAGAGGCGCTTAGCCCGGCGGTCTGCACG
>JACCDI012047749.1_pt1 | contig 11703 bp, 10 predicted proteins | sample 7442791 | NCBI WGS metagenome assembly JACCDI01 (sample SAMN15323434, study PRJNA562643) | freshwater metagenome | isolation source: river surface water | place: USA:Blue River Watershed | collected 2017-08-15
GAGCGTGCTCCTGTTGAAGGACCAATAGTACTTTTCCCTCAATTTACTGTGAATGGAAAACCTGGCCTGGTTAAGACCAGTATTACTTGTGTTAAAGGAAAAGATATAAGGAAGATTAATGCAGTAAACCCAAAGTGTCCTGTTGGATTCAAGAAGAAATAAGGTGCGTTTTAAATCAATAAGAATTTATAACAAGAGGTTTCTTGCCAACGGTAAAGGTTGACCCCTAAAGGGTCTCGGAGGTTCAAATCCTCTCGTCTCCGCAAATTAATGAGGAACCCCTGCCAAATTTATGGCGTTCAGTTGCTCGGACATCTCGTCTCCGCTCATTCCCATAGTTTTACGAGCGGATAATTTGAAAAGCATTTAGCGCGATAATTGCGATTCCAACAATAATTCCTAAATGCTTTGGATGAAGTTTTGCGACAAAACGGGCCGCGATTGGCGCTGCAATCACACCACCCAAAGCTAAACCACCAACGGTTGCCCAATTCAGATCGATTTTATTGAAGTTAATTAGAAAGCCCAGGCTAGCTGCCAAGGCAACGCAAAATTCCGAAGCGCTAACCGTTCCGATTACTTTTCTGGGTGCTGTTGAAGTAGTTGCAATAATTGTTGGAGTTACGACTGGACCCCATCCACCTCCACCTGAGGCGTCGATAAAGCCACCCGAGAAACCTAGAAAACTAAGAAATTTTGGATTATTGACTTCAACCAAGTTTGGTGGGGTGCTTGATCTAAAAATATTTCTATATAGAAGCACAAACCCCAGAATCAAAAGAATTGTCGAGATGAAAACTTTTGAATTTGAAAGATCTATATTAGATAGGAAATTAGCGCCTAGAAATGCGCCAATAGACCCAGGTATTGCCAATCGAATCATGATTTTCTTATCGACGTTTTCAGCATGCCAATGAGATAGACCAGAGGCAAGAGTGGTTCCGATTTCTGCAAAATGTACAGCTGCAGATGCAACTGCCGCTGAAGCTCCAGCAGTTACTAAAAGTGTTGAACTGGTAATGCCAAAACCCATTCCGAGGGCACCATCAATTAATTGTGCAATTGCGCCAACAATTGCAAAGACAATCCAAGTCATAGAATTAATTTAACTAATTTTGCAATATTCTCTTCGACCGACGCGGTGCCGTCTAGAATCAAATCGGGAGCATTTGGAATTTCGTAATCTTGTCCAACCCCAGTGAAGTTTGGGATCTGGCCAGCGGCAGACTTTTTATAGAGTCCTTTTGGATCACGAGCTTGGCAAACTTCAACCGGTGTATTTACATAAATTTCTAGGAACTCACCAGGTTCAAAGAGCGATTTTGCGCGATCGCGATCTGCCTGAAATGGGCTGACCAATGCGGTTACGACGATGAGTCCAGCATCCACCAGAATTTTGGCTACTTCTGATACTCGTCGCACATTTTCAGCTCGATCTTCGGGGGTAAAACCTAAATCCATATTTAAACCTAAGCGTAAATTGTCTCCATCTAACACATAACTATGTGCGCCATTTGCAAAGAGCGCTTGCTCTAATGCATTTGCAATGGTGGATTTACCAGATCCCGAAAGGCCAGTTAGCCAGATGACTTTGGCCTTCTGATTCTTCTGTGCGCTTCTTTTTGCTTTATCCAGCTCATAGTTTTGTTGATGAATATTTGTAGCTCTACGAAGCGCAAATCGAATCATGCCCGCTCCGACAGTTCGTTGAGTTAAGCGGTCAACTAATATGAAATTACCAAACTCTCTGGATTCTGCATAAGGCTTTAAGATCATAGGAATATCTGTGGCAACCTCGACGTCTCCGATATCGTTCATCTCTAGAGTTTCTGCGGAAACATGCTGACCGGTATTTACATCTAAGCGGTGTTTTATTTTAGTGATCATCGCAGGAGAAGACGAAGGTCCGGAGTAAAGCATGTAAGAACGGCTATGAATAAGTGGCTCTTCGTCTAGCCAGACGATGTGTGCAGAATAGCGATCTGCCGGGACTAATTCTTCTTTGTGAGTTGAGATCACATCGCCACGTGCGACATCAACTTCTGGTTCAAGCACCAGCGTGATTGCTTCCATTTCTGATGCCATTGGAAGTTCTTTCTCAAATGTCACTATCTTTGCGATAGTCGCATTTTTATTGCTTGGATAAATAGAAACTTCATTACCCACCGCAAAAGTACCTTGAGCGACGGTACCTGCAACACCACGAAAATCATCAGCTCGCGAAATTGATTGAGTGCGCATCATTGCGTTAGTACCAACTTTATCTGTTGGTTTCCAGGATTGAATAGCTTCTTGCAAAGTCGGACCTGAGTACCACGGCATAGCGTCAGTTTTGTAGACCACGTTATCGCCCGCCAAGGCACTTAATGGAATAGTAACGACATCCTTGAGCGCCAATCTCTCTACTGTTTTTGAGATCTCATTATTTATTTCTTGATAGACAGATTCTTGGTAATCCATGGCATCTAATTTATTTATCGCGATAATAATGCGGCTTACACCCATAAGTTCACAGATAGTTAAATGGCGTAAAGTTTGTGTGCGAACGCCTTTGGTGGCATCAATTAAAACCAAGCCAACATCAGCTCTAGATGCAGCAACTACCATGTTTCGGGTGTACTGCTCATGCCCAGGTGCATCTGAGATGATTAAACGCTCACCATTTAGTAAAGACATAGAACGATAGGCCACGTCAATGGTGATTCCTTGTTCGCGTTCGGCTTCAAGGCCATCGGTTAATAAGCTGAAATCGATCTCTCCCGCTGGAATTGTGGAACCACTTCGGCGAATTTTCTTTGTGGATGCGATGGTGTCGTGCGGAACGCTATCTGTTTCAACCAACAATCTTCCGATTAAAGTACTTTTTCCATCGTCAACGCTTCCGCAAGTTACAAGTCGAATCACAGGAGTACTCATTAGAAGTACCCTTCTGTCTTCTTCTTCTCCATAGAATCTTCATTTTCACCGTCGATTAATCGAGTGGCGCGTTCAGATAGCTTTATATTCAAAACCTCTTCGACCACTTCTTTGATAGTTGCTGCGGTGGATTCGACCGCAGCAGTTAGCGGGTAGCAGCCAAGAGTTCTGAATCTAACCATTGCTTCAAAGGGTTCCTCACCCGGATTTAATGGATATCGATCATCATCAACCATAATTAATTGATTGCCGCGTTTGACTACTGGACGGTGTTTTGCCAAATAGAGTGGATTTACATAAATATTTTCGCGCCAAATGTATTTCCAGATATCCGCTTCGGTCCAATCAGAAATTGGAAAGACACGCATAGTTTGATCTGGAGCTAACTTAGTATTGTAAGTTCGCCATAACTCGGGTCTTTGAGCGCGAGGATTCCAGCGATGGCCAGGATCTCGAACACTAAAAATTCGCTCCTTTGCACGGCTCTTCTCTTCGTCTCTTCTTGATCCGCCGATAGCAGCATCGAAACCATATTTATCCAACGCTTCTTTTAGTGGAATCGTATTCATGACTCTTAGATATTCCGAGATACTGCTACTAAATGGAGTAATACCTTGGCGCGCTCCCTCTTCGTTGATATGAGCGATTAATTTAAGTCCATGAGTTTTGACTACTTCATCACGAAAGGTGATCATTTCTCGAAAGTTCCAAGTGGAATCTATGTGCAATAAAGTAAAAGGCACTTTACCTGGGTAGAAAGCTTTCCTAGCCAGATGCAAAATGACCGTTGAATCTTTTCCGATTGAATAGAGCAATGCGGGATTCTTAAAGGTGGCGGCAGTCTCTCTAAGTATCTCTATAGATTCATTCTCAAGACGATCGAGGATCTGATCATGCATATTCACGGTACGCTCACAAAATCAAAATCAGAGATTTTTTTGCCAACTTGGCTCAGGAATTTATCCTGAGAGAGGGTGGCTTTATCCATTTTGGTGGTGGTTGGATGTTTTGGCAGGCTTTCAAGTCCTTTGTTGTTCGCAATGGATACAAATCTCTGAATCTCAATCACCTTGTTCGGATCTTGTAGATCTTTAAATTCCAAATCTAAGATTCGGCACCCAGTACTTTGTGCAACGGCGGTAACTTGCTTGTAAAAGAGATTGTAACTCTCTATGTATTTTGCCAACTCGGTCTCGTTTACCTCAATCTCAATACTTGAGCTATCAACTTTATGCCACTTACCAGTTGCGTTAGCCTTCTTTAACGAAACATAACGATCCAGATGATTTCTTCTTAGAAAGAGAATATGCGGTTCGAACTCTTTGATAACGCGCTCTAGAGTCTCTTGTTTCAGGTGTTCAGGAAAAATCTTTATAGTGTGAGTACCAGGAAACAAAAGAATTTTCTGGAGTGTTTTTATAGGGTCCAATGTTGTCTTCTCAAAACGGTAGTGCAGCCAATTCCTTTTTTGCCTTCGAGTATTTAGAAAGTATCGCCATGAAAAGAATGGGATATATCGATTTAAGTGTTCAACAATCTTTGACCATTGATTAAATATGAAAAATTCACCGTAGTAATGCAGTCCGATTTTATCGTGGTTGATCATGGAAGCTAATGCATGAGTACCTGATCTTGGAAATGAAATTATTAACACCAATTTAGAATCTACTGACCTATTTGCTTCTTTTTTAATTTTAATGAGAAGAAATGGTAGTAGTGCCTTAATATTCAAAAGTAGTTTGCGAAGCCCATGTTGTAATCCGTAATTACTTCGCTTATCTGCCACTATGGGATGTTACCAAAGGGGTTAAGGTAACCTTTGGCTGTGAGTGCGCCAACCAAGTCGATTATGACCAGAAGCACTACCTTTGAGCAGGAAGTCACAGAGATTTCTAAAGTAAGAAAATTACGTAGATCTCAAATCAAAAAATATCCGAGTGTAAGTGTGGTCATTGCCACTCTTCGTGAAAGTGATCTTGAGAATATCTTGCAGCAAATGGCGCAACAAACTCTGCCTAAATTTGAAATTTGGTTGGGTCTTCATGAAATTGAATTGAACCCTCGTCATAAAACTTTAATCAAGAGACTTAACACTCGTGGAATTAAGGTGAGTTCAAAGAAGTTCCCCAAATCTGCCACTCTAGGCGAAGTTTTGACCCAGATCTCAAATCTGACAACAGGAGAGCTTGTTGCCAAAATTGATGATGATGATTATTACGGCCCAGAACATTTGCGTGATTTAGTAGATGCGTTGATGTATAACGAAGCAGATGTTGCAGGTCGAGCCATGAATTATGTTTATCTTGAACCACTATCTATCACCGTGAGACGTTTTGCACCAACTGGTACCCAAGCGGTAGAGCTTTGGAGCGATTGGGTTTGCGGGGGCACAATTTTGGTCAAAAGAAGTGTGGCAGAGTCAGTGGGCTGGTTCGGTTCGGGTACTTCTGCAGTTGATCGCTATCTATTAAGTGGCGTCACTGAAAGCGGCGGGAAGATTTGGCGCACTTTTGGTGCAGGTTACATCTACCGTAGAACTTTTACATTTCATACCTACATAACTAATTATTCAAAATATTTGAACAATGCAAATGAACAACGTGTAGGGCTATGGTCAGACTCGATATTTGGGACGACAAAATGACCAAGAGCATCTATCGTTTCGAAAGACCAGAAGACCTTGAAATCCTAAGAGATACAAAGCTCTCAGTGGCAGTTGTAATTGCCTGTCGTGGTGGACAAGATAAATTAGATTTAACATTAGCCTCTATCGCGGCGCAGAGCTATCCAAGCAAATTGATTAATGTTTACGTCATAGATGACGGAAGCGAACCGCCACTTGAGTTACCTGCAATTAAACCGGCAAAAATCAAGATTATTCGCTTTGAAAATAACGAAGAAAAATGGGGGAAAACCAAAGCTATTAATAGCTCCACTAAGAAACTCAAGGAAGACGTGCTCTGGTTTGTAGATGCAGATATGGTCTTTGATCCTGATCACTTGGCACATCACATGAAGTGGCATCATGACTCAGATGATTATGTAGTTCTTGGCTGGAAGCGTTTTGTTAAGCAGTGGAGTTATAGCCCAGCAGATTTAAAACACGCACTCGATCAAGATGGTTTCATGGAATTGCATGAAGAGCATTGGGGTAAAGATCTTTGGGAGGCAAGATCAGAAAGGACAAATGACTTAAGAAATCCAGGCATCGAAGGTTTCAGAAATTTTGTTGGTGCAACTTTCTCGATACCAAACAAGCGCTGGAAAGAGTTAGGTGGCTACAATCCTGATTTAGTAACTGGTGAAGATACCGAACTTGGATGGCGTGTACAGCAGATGGGTTTTAGAACTGTTGCGGATCGCCAGGCCCACTCTTGGCATTTAGGCTTTAGTACCATTGAAGAGAATAAGGATGAGCTAAGTCGACATAACAATCCACTACTATCGCAACTAATCCCAGAGCTAAAAAGTATTCGATCAAATAGCCAGAATAAGTATTTAATTTCTACCTATGAAGTGATTTTAGATGTAAGAAATGTCTCGTTAAATAGAGTTCGCGCAATTAAAGATGAGCTGCTTGAAGTAAATGGTACCCAAGCAGATTTTGTGATGCTGGGAAATTGGGATGATCTAAAACTTAGATACTCACCTACCAACGATAAATTCGCAGAATTAAGAGAGATTTACAATTGGCTTAAAGGTGATTCTTTGTACAAGTTCATTCATATTACTAAGGAGCAAAACCTCAAAATTGAGCAGATCATTGAACTTTTTACGGTCACACCGACTCCGATTCATGTTTTCGCAGAAGCCGAGTTTGATCTGAGTATCAAAGACTTAGTCTCCTATTTGCGAAGCACTGAGTGGGGTTTTATCGGGCTTGCCAATAATCAAGATCGAAGAGCGTTTGCAGTAATTACTCCAGCCTTAGCAAGAGCGAGGAGAACAAAGGGCGAAGATTATTTAAATATTTCAGAGCAGTTTGGTGTCTATTGGTTAACTCATGAGAAATTCCTGCAGATATATGATGGAAAGAATTCCACATTCGCTAGGACATTTAGATTCATTAAACGCGAAGGAAAGAAGATCAATTCACCAAAGCAATTACTGCTGTTTTTTGGGAAAGTAATGAAATTGATTAAAAGAAAGATTTTTAAATGACCAACAAGCCAACAATTATCTTGGCTACCAGTAATGGCATTGGTATGGGGCATTTGGCGCGCGCAAGTGCAATTGCAAAATCATTAAGACACCAAGCAAATCCAATTATCGTTTCAATGGCTGGTGGTATTGCAGAGATACCTGAAGCGCTGGATATTTCTTGCGAGTATTTGCCAGGCAAAGACCGAAATTGGATGGCAAGATCGCGATGGGATCTCTATTTACGTGATCGATTAGTGGCATTAATAGATGAAACAAATGCCGCAGTGCTTACTTTTGATGGAGTAGTTCCATATGCGGGGGTCATAGCAGCGCGTATTGCTAGACCTAATGTGAAATTAGTATGGATACGTCGTGGTTTATGGCAGAAAAAAATTCATAGATTTGCACTACCGTTGCAATCTAAAGCTATGGATTTGATCCTCGAACCAGGCGATTACGCTTTTGAGTATGACCATGGACCTACTGCTAAAAGAAAAGATGCGGTAAGAACTGCACCAGTCTCTCTATATCAAGCCAATGAAGCGCTTGATCGCAGAGCAGCTCGCGATCTACTTGGATTAGATCAAGATTGCCCTGCAGTCTTAGTGCAGCTGGGAACTGGCGCTGAAGATGCGAACCAGAAGATGACTGCCGCTTTGGAAGGTCTATTAGATTGGCCAAATCTGCAGGTTGTATTGACGAAAGATCCAGTTGATAAAAATGGCAACTCACTTGCCCCCTCAGGTTTGGATCTAAAGGTAATTCGTTACTTTCCGCTAGCTAGAGTGCTTTCTGCATTTGATGCAGGAATATGCGCCACCGGATATAACGGCGTACATGAATTACTCGCAGCGGGACTACCAACAGTTTTGATCTCCAACATCCGTGGAATTGATGATCAAGAGGCGCGTGCCAAATGGTGTCATGATCATGGTTATGCAATTAGAGCTAATCAAGCAGACTTAGCTGATATCACCAGAACTGTGAAATTATTGGAAGACGAGGGCACCCGTAAGAAATTAAGTCAGAATTGTGCGTTACTTCCAGCACCTATCGGCGGCGAAGAAATTGCGAATAAATTAACCAAGTTGGCTTCTATTCCTAACCATAAAAGTAATAATCTCTCAAGAACATTACTTTTCTTGGCTTTGAGGTATCTTGCTATCGGTTACCGTAAATTGGTCAAGCAAAATACTGTCCAGAGCGTCGTCCATGGCCAGCCAGTATTTAGCGATACCAAAGTTTCTAGCGATTTGAGATCGCTTATCAAAGCCAATTCAAGATTTGAGCACTTAATTAACCCAGCATCATCAAAATATAAATCTCGTCGCGAGCAAATTGCGAAGCAGTATTATTAATATCTGATTACAGGAGCGCAATATGCCAAGTTATTCAATTGCCATAGTAGGCGCTGGTCCGTCGGGTTATTTTGCAGCCCAAGCGTTACAAAATTTACAGAACGAAAAATTACAATTTAAAATAGATTTAATAGAGAGGTTACCAACTCCATGGGGTCTAGTAAGAAGTGGTGTAGCTCCAGATCATCCAAAAATAAAATCAGTATCGAAAGTTTTTGAAAAAGTTGCCACTTCGGGAAATGTGACCTTGTTTGGGAATGTCGAAGTTGGCAGAGATATCACTTTAGAGAGCCTAAAAAGTAAATATGATGCAGTGGTTCTGGCATCAGGCACACCACACGGTAAGAAACTTGGTATCCCTGGCGAGGATTTAACCAACTCCTTCTCATCAGCAGATTTTGTTCCCTGGTATAACGGCCACCCAGATCATGTTGATTTGAATCCTGACTTTGATTGCGAGAGCGCAGTGGTCATCGGAGCTGGCAATGTAGCTATGGACGTAGCTAGGCTCTTAGCGGTTGATCCAAGTGAATTAGACCCGACAGATACCGCTAACTATGCGCTGGAAAAGTTTAAGAACTCAAAGATTCGAAAGGTCTATATCTGCGCAAGACGAAGTGCGGAATTTGCCGCCTTTACAGCGCCAGAGTTAAGAGAGTTGCCAGATCTCGAACACACCAATGTAATCATTAAAAAAGAAGACATCGAAAGAGCTATTCACCGAGTAGGCAGCGCACCAGAGAAGCATGTTAAAAGCAATTTAGATGCGATGCATGCAATTGCTAATAACCAAATCTATCCGCATCAACGGAGTATGGAATTTCTATTCGAACATGTTCCAGTTAAGATCAACGGAGACCAGCGCGTAGAGAGCGTAACTTTCAACACTCCAAATGGCGAAAAAACAATCGCTTGCGGTCTAGTAGTAACTGCTATTGGCTACCAAATCAATGGTTCTGAAAATGTACCTATTGATTCAGGAAAAGTGGTGAATCACGAAGGTTATGTTGCAGAGAATCTATTTGTCGTTGGTTGGGCAAAACGTGGTCCATCAGGAGTGATTGGTACTAATAAATCAGATGCGGCTGATGTAATGAATCTATTGGTATCAAAACTATCTGCAACTCCAAAAGCAGAATTTGACTTAAATTCAATACTTCACGCACGAGTTGTCTCCCAACCAATTTGGGAGATGATAAATACTGCAGAGATTTCTGCAGGTGAAGCGCTCGGTAAGCCGAGGCTAAAGGCAGTTTCTCGTGAAGATCTACTCGGTTTGGGTGGAATTTAGTTCTTTAGTAGTATTCGCAAGGCTTAAACCAGCGCCCGTAGCTCAACGGATAGAGCATTTGACTACGGATCAAAAGGTTAGAGGTTCGAATCCTCTCGGGCGCGCTTGATTTCTAACTGTGCGCATTATTTATATATGCATCAACAACTTGATTGGTTTCGCCCTCAGCACGCACTTTTCCATGTTCCATCCAGATAGCGCGGGTGGCAAGTGTTCGGATAGTTTCTAAATCATGCGAGACCAGGACTACCGTTGATCCTTCGCCCATTATTTTCTCCATGCGGGCGCGTGATTTCTCCATGAAATCAATATCTCCGACTGCAAGTACCTCATCCACCAAAACAATGTCAGGATTGATATCAGTTGCTACTGCAAATCCAAGGCGAGCAACCATGCCACTGGAATAGGTTCTAAGTGGCAGATCCACTACTTCTTGTAACCCTGCCCATGAAATCAAATCTTCCATACGTTCTTTAACTATTTTCACATCGCGTCCATGAATTGCTGCATTTAACATGATGTTTTCGCGGCCAGATAGCTCAGGATTAAAACCAACACCAAGTTCAATCATAGGCTCCACGTGCCCTTTAACAATAATACGACCATTAGTTGGAGGGATAACTCTAGAAATCACTTTTAAAAGCGTTGACTTTCCAGAGCCATTACGACCAATAATTGCAAGGATTTCGCCAGAGTTAATTTCAAAAGAAACTCCATCTAGCGCACGAAAGGTCTGAAATTTTCGCTTACCTTTTAAAATATCAACAGAAGCTTGTTTTAGAGACCTAGTTTTGGTTGTGGCTCGACGATATTCAACGCAAACGTTATTTAGCGAAACCACAGTACTCATAGTTTTGTGACTCCTTTAGGCCACCATTTAGCGAAAAGATACAGACCTAAAACGAAGACGATGGATGAGAAAGAACCTATATAAATCCAGTCATTAATAGAACCATTGAATGTCCCACCCCATGATTCTCTGAAGACATTCAGGAAGGAGGTCAATGGATTTTTGCTGATCACGCTCTGAGTATTAGGACCTAAAACGCTAATAGAGTAGAAAACCGGAGTCATGTAGGTGAGCAGCAGCAATGAAACTTGAATCAAGTGTCTGGCATCATCAAATTCAAGGTATGCAATTGCAAATAGTAAACCGAAACCCGTAGTAATTAGAATCATGAAGAAGATGATGGGGATAATCAATAAGGCGCGCAGATTTAAAGATTTATTCATGACGAATACCACCAAAGTCAGCGGTATTAGCCCAAATATGAAATTAATGGCAGAGCTAATAGTCCCTGAAAGTGCAAAAATTTCGGGTCGCACGTAGACCTTATTAAGTAGACCTGCTCCGCTTGCAATAGCGTCCGCCGCAAAATTTACACCTTGATTAAAGAAAGTAATTAAAAGCACGCCTGCAAAGAGATATGGAAGAAATGTCTCTCGATTTTGTAATCCACGCATAAAAACGGTGTTGAAGACATAAAACATTACGGTAGTCGTCAATATTGGGTTGAGTAGTGACCAGCCCACTCCCAACACGGACCTTTTATATCTAACAGTCAAATCTCTAACGATTAGTAATTGAAGTAGGCCACGATGTTTATAAATCTCTTTGATTTGTGAGATTACCGGAATTTGTCGTTCCGCGGAGTCGTATACCTGCATTGGTTAAGTCTAAAGGTTATTTCATGAATAAGGCATTGAGGCGGCGGGTAGTGAAGTAAAGACCACACGCAACAAAGACCGCAAAATAGATTAGATGAACAAATATCGAAGCTTTCACAGTTCCTAAAGTCAGCGCTCGCATCAATTCAATACCTTGGGTAAGTGGAGTCCAGTACATGATGTTTGCCAACCAATTTGGAAGGATCGACAACGGAAAGAAAGAACCACTAAAGAGAGTAATTGGAAGCAGCGCTATATTGATCCAACTTAGGTGTTGGTAGCTCTTCATGTAACTTGTTAACGCCATTCCGATTGCAGCAAAACCGA
>JACCDI010064132.1_pt1 | contig 11702 bp, 11 predicted proteins | sample 7442791 | NCBI WGS metagenome assembly JACCDI01 (sample SAMN15323434, study PRJNA562643) | freshwater metagenome | isolation source: river surface water | place: USA:Blue River Watershed | collected 2017-08-15
AAGGGTCGCAAGCAGCGAAAGGGCCAGGGCGGCAGTAAGCGGACGGCGCATGAAGTTCCTCATCGGACAAACAAGAGAAGATGCCGTGCGTTATAGGCGGATTGGCAGGCTCCGCAAGGTGGCTCGGGCCTTGGCTGTGGATGTCATGCAACAGGGTTGAAACAAATTTAATGTATAAGCTTCTTCATGGAACATAATATTAGGGTGCCGCTTGGCTTTGTGCCAATAATATGTGGATGATGATTCGTAAGACAAAATTGGCAGTTTTCGCGGCGGTGTTCACCGTCGGCGTTGGCGTGTCTGTGTCTTACGCGTCGGCTGCGACCAACCGTGCCCTGGCCGCTGCGCCGCGCACGGCATTGGTTGTCCGCAGTTTTCCGGGCTTTACGCCCGCTGCTGCTGACCCGCGTCTGGCCGCTGCATTTTCGCGCGGGACCACAGTGTCGCAAGGCTTTCGGTTCACGCCGGCATCTTCTGCACGCGGTGCGCGCAAGGTGACTGTGGCGGTGCGTGCGCGCTCGTCCGCACCGGGCATGGTGGCTGATCGCAGTGGCACGGCCTCGGCTTTGGGGATTGCGCCTGTTGCCTATAATCTGGGCGTTTCGGTCGGCTGGCGCCGCTTTGCCATTTCAGGCGATATTGGCGAAGCAGATATGGGCTTGGTTGGCGGCCGTCGTCAGGCAACGGACCTGGGCCTGAGCTATACCGTCAAGCGCTGGACCACGCGCGTGCAATTGGCCGCGGAACGCCCGGTGGGCACCGCTCCGCGCCTTGTGGACGCGTCGGAAAGCGTCGCTCTGGATGTGGGTGGATCCTACAGCCTCACGCGCAATTTCGCGCTGACCGCTGGCGTGCGCTATAAGTCAGAACGCGAAAAGTTTGAATCTCGGTCTGACACGCGGCGTGACAGCCAGGCTGTCTATCTCGGCACGGCCTTCCGCTTCTAATTCTGATGCGGCGTCAGCCCATCAATTGCCGCCCAGCCATAAGCGCCTGAAGATTTTACCTGCCTGAACCGCGCGGCCGTCATCCCGCCCAATGCAATGACGGGGATGTGCGCCTTTTGGCACAGCGCGGCAAAGCGCTGGCGGCCCAATGGTCGCGCGCCCGGATGGCTGCGCGTTGCAAAAACGGGCGATAGGAACAGCAATTTTGCCCCGGCCTTTTGGGCGGCCTTTAGTTCAGCCAGACTATGGACCGGCGCCGTCACTGCGCCGCGATGGCGGCCATGGCTGCCATCCGCGCGCCATGCCTGCGCCTGGTGCGGCGGGCCAGCGAGGATCAGCATCAGCCGCCGCGTGCGCGCCAAGGCACGCACCTGATCAAATAATTGCCGCCGCGCGACAGGGGGTGTCGCATAGTGCCGAAAGATCACTCCCGCGCCCCGTGGCAAGGCGCGAATGGCAGGCAACAGCGCATCGCCCAAGCGCTCATCGGTCATCAGCCAGATGCGGGGCAGCGAATGGTGGCGCTTTGACATGGACCTTTCTATAGCGCCGGGATGAGTGAAGACGCAAAAGCCCGTTTAGACACTGTGCGTGCAGAGATGGCGCAGGCGTGCAAAGTTGCAGGCCGCGCACCCAGCGATGTGCAGTTAATTGCCATTTCCAAAACGCAGGACGCCGATGCCATCCGCCCCCTAATTGCGGCGGGCCAGCGCGTCTTTGGTGAAAACCGGGTGCAAGAGGCACAGGCAAAATGGCCCGCGCTGCAGGCCGAAACGCCGGGCATAGACTTGCATCTGGTGGGCCAATTGCAATCCAACAAGGCGGACGAGGCGGTGGCCTTGTTTGATGAAATTCATTCGGTGGATCGCCCGTCGCTGATCACCGCTTTGGCGCGCGCGCAGGAGAAAACGGGCCGCCGCCCGCGCTGTTACCTCCAAGTCAATATTGGGGAAGAGCCGCAAAAAGGCGGCTGTCCAGCAACGGACGTTCCCACCCTATTGGCGCAGGCCAAGGCGGCAGGTCTCAACATTATTGGCCTGATGGCGGTGCCACCCGCGGATACCGAGGCTGCGCCGTATTTTGCGCTGCTCGCCAAATTGGCGCGCGAGGCGGGTCTGACGCAGCTCAGCATGGGGATGTCGGCTGATTTTGAGGCGGCAATCATGCTGGGGGCCACGCATATCCGCATTGGCACGGCGCTGTTTGGAGCACGCACATGAAGGCCGCGGCGCTGATTTTTGATTTTGATGGCGTGCTGCTGGAAAGCGAGCATATCAACGCCCAGCATATTGCAGAGGTGCTGACCCGCCTTGGCCATGCCACCAGCTATCAGGACGCGCACCGTGAATTTGTGGGCGTTGGCGGGCCAGATTTTGTGGCAGCCATTGGCCGCTGGATTGGCGGCGAGGTGCCGCAGGCGTTTTTCGACGCGCGCCAAGCCGAGGATGATCGCGTGATGCGCGAGGGCATTGATGCTGTGGATGGCGCGATTCGCTTTGTGGAGACGTTGCCCGCCAGCTTGCCACGCGCCATTGCCTCTTCCAGCACAACACATTGGATTCGCACGCATTTGCGCCATATTGGCCTAGAGGATAATTTTGACCCGCATATTTATTCGGGCCGTGAGCATGTGACGCGGGGCAAGCCTGCGCCTGACATTTACCTCTATGCTGCCCAAGCGCTGGGTGTGGACATTGGCGATTGCGTCATCATTGAAGATTCACCGGTTGGCGCAACGGGGGCGGTGGCGTCCGGCGCCTTTGTTATTGGTTTGGCCGCAGGCCGGCATTGCCATGATGGACATGATGATCTGCTGCGCGCCAAAGGCGTTCACGCCATTGCGCATGATTTTGCCGAGGTTGAGAAAATCCTGTTTGGCTGAATTACAGCGCGTGGCCTGTGCGATCGCGCTTGGTATCCAGATAATGCTGGTTGTGCGGATTGGGCGGCAATTTGTGCGGCACGCGCTCTGCCACGCAAATGCCTTCTGCCACCAGACGTGCCACTTTTTCCGGGTTGTTGGTCAATAGGCGAATATCAGTTTGGCCCAAGAGATTGAGCATCTTGGCGGCAATGGAAAAATCACGCGCATCCACGGCAAAGCCCAGCCGCGTATTGGCATCCACGGTGTCAAAGCCCTGATCTTGCAGGGCATAGGCGCGCAGCTTGTTAATGAGGCCAATGCCCCGGCCTTCCTGCCGCAAATAGAGCAAAATGCCCCAGCCATTGTCCGACATAAGCCGAAGCGCCGCGTGCAATTGCGGCCCACAATCACATTTCAAACTGCCCAGCACATCGCCCGTCAGGCATTCGCTGTGCAGCCGGACAAGCGGCGGCGATCCATTGGGCGCGCCAATCATTAAGGCGACATGTTCCAGCCCGGCTTCCGGCGTGCGAAAGGCAATGATTTCACACTGCTCCGCTGCCTCGACGGGCAGGCGCGCGCGCGATACAATACGCAGCCGATCCGCACTTTCATAAGCGCTAATATCTTCTATCGCGACGCCTGTGGCCTCTGCCTGCACGCCCGGCAGCACGAAAAACGCTGGCAATAAGCCTGCATGGCGGGCGAGGAGCAGGGCAGCTTCCGCCGCGGCAGGATGGGGGACGGGCAGCGCCTCAAAAGGGCCCTTCATTGGCGTTGCCAAATCGAGCTGCGGATCAGCCAAGGCCGTCGCCTCTGCGAGGCCCAGCCATGTCCGCCGTGCGACCATAACGGGTGCATCAGGGGCGGCCGCCGCGCGCTGATTGGCGAGTTTAAGCGTGGCGGCACGGCCTGCCGAAATCAAAATATCGGCGGCGTTGGCTGCATCAAATTGGGCCAGCGTCGGCGCATCCGCCGTTTCAATGGCAAGGACGGTGATGTCCTTGCCAATGGCAACGGGCCAGCCGCGCCGCAGTGCGTCCACTGCCCGTGCCGCCTGCATCGCCCCACTCAAATGCGGAACTCCGTCACCAGCGGAATATGGTCAGAGGGCTTTTCCCAGCTTCGGCAGGGCTCATGCACATGGTGTGCCACTGCTTGCTGCGCCACTTGGGGGGAGGCCCACATATGGTCCAGCCGCCGCCCACGGTCGCCTGCCGTCCAATCCTTCGCGCGATAGCTCCACCATGTATAAAGCCGGTTGGGCGCGGGGATGAAGTGGCGGCCCAAATCCACCCAATCATGGCTTTGCTGCAGCGCGGCCAGCGTCTCCACTTCAAGCGGCGTATGGCTGACAACATCCAAGAGCTGTTTGTGGCTCCACACATCGCAGTCCAGCGGCGCAATGTTGAAATCGCCCACCAGAATCGACGGCTCTTTCAAGCTTTCTGACCACCGCGTCATCCGGCCCAAAAAATCGAGCTTCTGGCCAAATTTGGGATTAAGCGTGCGATCGGGAATGTCGCCGCCTGCGGGCACATAGACATTTTCCAGCCGCCAGCCATTGGGCAGGCGCACGCCAATATGGCGCGCCTCGCCATTATCCTGCCAATCATGGCGATGGTCTTCCACCAGCGGAATGCGCGAAATCGTGGCAACACCATGGTGCATGGGCTGGCCGTTCAGCACGATATGCTTATAGCCCAGCCGGTGAAACATCTCGGCAGGAAAGCTATCATCGACCACCTTGGTTTCTTGCAGGCACAAGATATCAGGCGCGTGTTCAGATAAGAACCGCTCCACAATGGGTTGGCGGAAGCGAACGGAATTGATGTTCCAAGTGGCAATGGAAAGCGTATCGGCCATAGACGGGCTGTAGAACGCCAAAGCCCAGTCGCAAAGCCCCTGTTTACACACTGGCTTTCGCGCCCTAGCTAATTGGCTATCAGAAAATTGTGACCCATTGAGCGATAAGAAGAGAGGAAGTTCCTATGTCTGATGCCGTGCTGACCGAAGTGCGGGGCAATGTCCTGATTGTGACTCTCAACCGGCCTGAAGCAAAAAATGCCGCCAATAAGGCGCTGGCCGAAGGTGTGGCGGCGGCCATGGACAGGCTGGATAGCGACCCCAATTTGCGCGTGGGGATTATCACGGGTGCTGGTGGCACATTCTGCTCAGGCATGGATTTGAAAGGCTTTTTGGCAGGGGAAACCCCGCAGATTCCGGGCCGTGGCTTTGCCGGGTTGACTGAATCGCCACCGAAAAAGCCGCTGATTGCTGCTGTTGATGGCTATGCACTGGCGGGTGGCTTTGAAATTGCCTTGGCGTGCGATTTGATTGTAGCGAACAAGGATTCAAAATTTGGCATCCCCGAAGTCAAGCGTGGCCTGGCCGCGGCGGCCGGCGGGCTGGTGCGTCTGCCGCGTCAAATTCCGCAGCGTCTGGCGATGGAATTGGCTTTGACTGGGGAATTTATCAGTGCCGCGCGCGCCTATGAAATGGGGCTGATCAACCGCATCGTGCATGGCGTGGCGCTGGATGGCGCACTGGAACTGGCCGAAACAATTAGCGCCAATGGCCCATTGGCCGTGGCGGCCTCCAAGCAAGTGATCCGCGATCAGCAAGATTGGAGCCAAGCCGAACAGTGGAAGAAACAATATGAGCAGACGTCGCACGTCTTCTCATCCAAGGACGCACGCGAAGGCGCTGCTGCCTTTGCCGAAAAGCGTGCGCCCAACTGGACGGGCTCATAATTTTTTAGGTGGAAAAGCCCAATCGGGCGGCAGCTGCTTTTAGCTCTGCCACCCGGTTGGGCGCCAGCCGATTGGCGCGCGCCTGATAGGCGGCAACAATCTGCGCACCCGCATTGTCCGGGGTGCCCGCCGCAAAAGGCGGCGCAGGGCTATATTCCAAAGCCAATTGAATGGTCTGCGCCGTTGCCACGTCGGTTAACTGCGCCACAAGGGCCAGTGCAAAATCAATGCCGGCCGTTACGCCACCGCCTGTCACGCGGTTTCGATCAAACACGGTCCGGGCATGGACGGCTCTGCCCCAAATAATGCCAAATGCGCGTGCCACGCCCAATGCGTTGTCGCCTGATAGCCTTGCAGCAGACCAGCAGCGCCGAGGATCAATGCACCCGTGCAGACGCTTGTCACCCAAGCCGCCCTCGTTCCAGCATCGCGCACCCAATTCAGCGCCGCCTCATCATTGATGACATCGGTAATCCCCATCCCGCCGGGAATGCAGATCACATCGGGGGCGGGCAGGTCCGCCAAGCGCTTGGTGGGGAGAATGGAAAAGCCCGCATCAGTCGGGACGGGATCAAGACTGTGCCAGACCAAATCAATTTGCGCGCCGGGCAGGCGGGACAGCACTTGGGCGGGGCCGGTGAGGTCAAGCTGCGTCACCCCGGGGAAGAGCAGAAAGGCAATCGATTGGACTGGCGTGGCGCTCATTCTGCGGCCAGCAATTCTTCAGCCCCACCCAGATCGACAGAGACGAGTTTTGAGACTCCACGTTCAATCATCGTCACACCGAACAGCCGGTGCATCCGGCTCATCGTCACCGCATTGTGCGTGACAATCAGATAACGCGTATCGGTGTCGCGCGACATGACATCAAGCAGACCACAGAACCGCTCAATATTCGCATCATCCAGCGGCGCATCGACTTCGTCCAACACGCAAATAGGGGCAGGGTTGGTAAGGAACAGCCCAAAGATGAGGGCAACAGCCGTCAGCGCTTGTTCCCCCCCCGATAAGAGCGTCAGCGATTGCAGCTTCTTGCCCGGCGGCTGCGCAAAAATTTCAAGGCCCGCTTCTAAAGGATCATCGCTGTCAATCAGCGCCAAATGCGCCTGCCCGCCATTGAACAAAGTCGAAAAGAGGCGCTGAAAATGCTCATTCACTTTTTCAAACGCGTCTAGCAGCCGGGCGCGGCCCTCCCGGTTCAGGCTGCCAATTGATCCTCGCAGGCGATGGACGGCTTCCGTCAGTTCATCGCGCTCGGCAATGGACCGGGCGGTGTCGCCTTCAATTTCGGCCAGCTCTTGCTCGGCAACCAAATTCACTGGGCCCAGACGTTCCCGGTCCACAATCAGACGGTCATGCTGGTTATGTTCCACATCCGCCTCGCGGACGCTCTCGGCATCAAAGCCTGCTTTTTCAGGCAGCAAGGGCGGCGGGCATTCAAAGCGTTCGCCCGAGAGGCGCCCCATGTCCATGCGCCGTTGTTCTTGATTTTCCGCCCGCGCCACAGCGCCCGCGCGCGTCTCGCGCACGCTGGCCAGCAGTTCGCCGGCTTCGGCCAGCTTGGCCTCAATATCGCGGAGCGCGATTTCAGCAGCGCGTTCCTCGCCGATGGCCGCCGTGGCCGCATCCGTCAGGCGTGCGCTGTCTTCGACAAGGGCAGCAATCTTGGCGTCGAGGTCTTCCGGGGCCTTGGCCAGCGCCAGCGCTTCAGCTTCGGCGGCCTTTGCCCGCTTGGTCATTTCATCAATGCGCCGCGCCGCTTCGCCCGCCCGCGAGGTCCAATTTTGCGCTTCGGCCCGGGCCGCTTGGAGCCGGGCTTTGTCATCGGCCAAGGCCCGGTCGGCATTGGCATGATCGGCCTTCATCTGGGCAATTGTGGCGCGGGCGGCCTCGGCCAGTGATTGGAGATGCGCCACCCGCTGGGCCGTTTCTGTGCCATCGGGCAAGGTCTGACGGGCGGCGTCTGCCGCGTGATGCTCAGCCTCGGCCTCACGGCGTTCGCCCATCGCGCGGCTGATCCGTTCAGCCATTTCGGCTTTGCGTGAGGCCAGCCGTTCGAGAGCCTGTTGGGCTTGATCGGCCTCACGCGCGGCCTGACGTGCCCCGCTTTCGGCCTCGCTCATGGCCCGGCGCCCTGCCTCTGCGGCTTGGCGCGCGGCATCCATCGCCGCTTGGGCCTGGGCCACGCCTGCGCGCGCCGCTTCGACCTGCTGTTCCGCGGCTGGCAAATCGGCGCGTAAGGCCTCAATTCGGTTCAGCCGGACCAGCCGTTCGGCAGCTGCAGCGCCATCGCCAGTGGCCACAAAACCATCCCAACGGCGCAATCGCCCATCGCGCGTGACAAGGCGCTGCCCCACGGCCAGCGCAGCGCCGTCATCCACCTCAACCACGCCAATTTGGGCAAGGCGGCGGGCCAGCTCGGCAGGGCCAGTCACTTTGCTGGTGAGAGGTTCGGCCCCTTTGGGCAAGGCGGGATCGCTGGCGAGCGCGGTAGCGCCACCCCAGCCCCGGCCTGCCTCAAGGCCAAGCGCCGCTTCCAGATCATCGCCCAAGGCTGCCCCCAAAGCGAGTTCATAGCCGGGGGCTGCTTTCATCTGGTCCAGCACGCGGTTGCCTGTACGCCCCTGCGCCACCGCCTTGTCGAGCGCGCGCAATTCGCTTTCCAAAGCGGCAAGTGCGGCTTGTTTATCTGCCAATTCGGTTTGGGCTGTCGCCCGTGCAACCGATGCGGATTCGCGTGCCGCCTCTGCCGTGGTCACAGCCTCTTCGGCAGCAGTGGCAGCCGATTGGGCGGCAGCGGCACGGGCATTGGCGTCGTGCAGCGCTGCCGCCAAGGGCGCTTCATCGCCCAAGGCTGCTAATTGGCGATCCAAGTCTTCGGCCTCGCGCAGCGCGCGCTGCAGCCGGGCGGCAGCGGACGACAAAGCCGCCTCAGCCACGCGCGCCTCGGCTTGTTCGCGGGCTTGGGCGGATAAGGCTTGGGCCAAATCAATTTCGGCATCGCGGCCTGCAGCTTCGGCCTTGGCAAGACGCTCTATCAAGGCCGGTCGATCGGCCTCGGCAGCCGCAATGCGCGCCTCGAGCGCTTTGGCTTCAGCCTCAAGACGGGTCAGCGCGGCGGCCGCATCGTTCGCCAATTCGCCCTCACGCTGGCGGTCGGCCACCAGCCGCTCTGTTTGCGCGGCCAAGTCTGCAATCCGCCGGTCAAGGGCCGCGCGTTCGGTGCGCAAGGCGGCCAGCTTATGCCCTGCTTCATTGGCCCGGTCGCGCGCGGCAATAGCCCCAGCGCGCAAATCGCCCACTGTCCGCACGGCCTCTGCCTGATAGGCGGCGGCGGCCCGCTGGGCTTCGGCGGCCTTTTGCACGGCCTCTTCAGCAGCTTGGGCCTCGGCCTTGGCTTTGTCAGCCGCTGCCGCCGCATCGCGCCAACGCGCAAAAATCATCCGCCCTTCCGCTATGCGAATATCAGCAGAAAGTTTGCGATAGCGTTCGGCCGCGCGGGCCTGTCGGCGCAAGGTGCTGGCCCGCGCCTCCATATCGCTCAGCACTTCGTTGAGGCGATTGAGATTGCTTTCAGTGGCGCGCAGCTTCTGCTCAGCATCTTTGCGCCGGACATGCAGGCCGGAAATGCCAGCGGCCTCTTCCAGCATGGCCCGCCGGTCCACAGGCTTGGCCGCAATAACTGCGCCAATCCGGCCTTGGCTCACCAAAGCGGGGGAATGTGCGCCCGTAGCCGCATCGGCAAAAACCAGGGCCACATCTTTGGCACGGACATCGCGGCCATTCAGCCGATAGGCAGAGCCTGCCCCGCGCTCAATTCGGCGGACAATTTCCAGTTCACGCTCATCGCCTGTTGCGTCCCGCTCCGCGAGGATCGACACTTCGGCAAAATCGCGCGAGGCCCGCTTTTCGGTGCCTGCAAAAATAACGTCATCCATCGCGCCGCCGCGCAGCGACTTGGCACTGCCCTCGCCCATCACCCAGCGGATGGCCTCCAGCAGGTTTGATTTGCCACAGCCATTGGGGCCGACAATGCCCGTCAGCCCGGGCTCGATGCGCAGCTCGCTCGGGTCGACAAAGCTTTTAAAGCCCGTCAGTTTGAGGCGCTTGATCCGCAAGCGACAGCCTTTAGGCGCCAGCGTCCATCAGCTTGGGCTTTAGCACGTCCCAAGCCGAGGTGTTTTCCTGCGTCACGCCATTAATGATGAATGTCGGCGTGCCCTGAACCTTAAATTCCCGCACGCCTTTTTCTGTCAGCGCCGCCAGCGCATCAATTGCCTTGGCATCAGCAATACAGGCCTGCGCTTTGGCCGCTGGCACGCCGCGCTGTTGAACAAAGTCCACCAGCCCCAGCTTGGTGGCGAGCGCCTGTGTCAGCTGCACGGGGTTCATGCCTTGCAGAGCCTGTTGATCCGCCTCGGTCAGGTCTTGCGTCTTGCCCAGCCAGTCGCGCTGGCTGGCAAATAGCTGCTCAGCAAGCGGGAAGAAGCTTGCCGGGCCATTGCACTTAGCGAGCAAAGAGGCCGGAATATCGAGCTGGTTCAAGACAAAGGTGCGGAATTCATAGGAGACAGTGCCCTTATCCACCAGCGCCTTCAGTTCAACCTTCGATTTTTCCGAAAACTCAGCACAGTGAGAACAGGTCAACGCCCCATATTCAATCAACTTCACAGGCGCATTGGGGTTGCCCATCAGCATCCCGCCATCGGGCGTGACGGCCGTTGTTTCAGACCATTTGGTGCCAGCAGGTGCAGCAATGGGGGCAGCGCCTGTGTCGCCCGAAGCGCCTGTCCCTGTTTTGCTGCCACAGGCGGTCAAAAGCATCAGGGCTGACGTGGCAATAAGAAGTTTCTTCATGAGTCTGTCCTTTAGCGTGCGTTAAGGGCTGCGCGAAGCGCGGCGTCCACATCTTCCCAGCGGGGAGACCGTGGTCCGGGTTGGTCGTTAATCAAAAAGCTTGGCGTTGAATTGATCTTGCGATTTTCGACAGCGTCTTTGGTCATCGCCAGCAAGGTTTTGTTCATTTGCTCAGACGCGAGGCACGCATTGGCTTGTGCCGGGGCCAGCCCACGGGCCTGCGCCATCTGCAAAAGGCCAGAGCCTTTGGCGAGTGTCTGCAACTGGCGCGCCAGCGGCATGGATTTCCATTGCGCTTCTTGCCGGATCACAACCACTTGGCCTTCGGCCACCCACACCTCTTGCCGGGCGAGCATATCTTCAGTCAGTTGAAAGACGCGCGAGGGGCCGCCGCAGCGCGCCAGCAAGGCCGCCGTCAGGTCAAATTGATCGCGGATCAGGTTGCGCAATTCCAACGCCACCAACCCCTTGGCAATATAATCGCGCTTCAGGGGGCCAAAGGCGTCTTCGGCAAATTGGGCGCAATGGCTGCACGTATAGCTGAGATATTCAACCAGCCGCACCTTGGCGCGCGGGTTGCCCAGCACAAAGGCGCCCTTGGGGGTGATGGTAACCATCTTGGCATAATTGGGGGCCGCCGCAGGCCGGCTTTGGGCTGCAACAGGACCAGCCAAGCCCAATAGGCCCAGCAGCAACGCACAATAAGCGACAAAGCGACGGATCATCGAACTTTCCCCAAAACAGGCAGACCTTCGGGCGCACTGGCCACACCTTGCGCCAGCGATGTCAGCACGGCCCGCAATTCCGGATCAGCAATTTCGCGCAGCGATTCCCCCAATTCGGCAGGCACCGGGCGCAGCTCAGGCGGTTTGCGGGTTGGCTTGGCGGCTGCAATATCGCCCGTGCGCATCACAATCCGCGAGACTGCGGCATAGCCGAAAAAGCGGTTCACCCGATCAATGATAACCGGCTGAACATGCTGCATCATCGGGCCAAAAGCGCGGGCAATGACAAGTGTTAGGGTGCCATCCGATTTTTTGCCCTGCGGAAAGCGGATCGATTCGGGGGCAGAGACATGGGCATATTTCTCGCCCACAATTTCGTGCCAGCGGCTGACAATGGAGGATTGGATAAAGCCAAAGCGTTTAAATGCAGCTTGCCCCACGCCGGGCACCAGCTCGGCGACCGGCTTTGCAGGGCCGCCGCGCGGCCGCTCACCCCATCCAGAAGGCTGCTTGTCTTTTGCCATCTGCGCCCCCATGCCAGACCCCGTCATGTCCG
>JACCDI010584197.1_pt1 | contig 11699 bp, 9 predicted proteins | sample 7442791 | NCBI WGS metagenome assembly JACCDI01 (sample SAMN15323434, study PRJNA562643) | freshwater metagenome | isolation source: river surface water | place: USA:Blue River Watershed | collected 2017-08-15
CAGGTGTTGCCGTGTTATCAGGTGTTGCACCAATTGGAGCAGCAGTTGGCCTGATTGATCGTCTCGCCTCGGAAGAACGGCTGACACGCTCGAGGGCGGGTCAGCCGTTTTTTCATGGAGATAGCGTTGATGATGCGCGTCTCGACCCTGGGGTGGACGCGCAACGGGTTCGCTGGGTCAACCGCTTTACAGCGAATCGATGAAGCTGCGCAGCTTGTCACTGCGGCTGGGATGCTTCAGCTTGCGCAGGGCCTTGGCCTCGATCTGACGGATACGCTCGCGCGTGACATCAAATTGCTTGCCCACCTCTTCCAGCGTGTGGTCGGTAGACATCTCGATACCAAAGCGCATGCGCAGCACCTTGGCCTCGCGCGGCGTGAGGCCGTCCAGGATGTCCTTGACCACGTCACGCAAGCCCGCTTGCATCGCGGCTTCGATGGGCGCGGTGTTGGCCGTGTCCTCGATAAAGTCGCCCAGGTGTGAATCGTCGTCGTCCCCGATCGGCGTTTCCATGGAGATGGGCTCCTTGGCGATCTTCATGATCTTGCGGATCTTGTCCTCGGGGATCTCCATCTTGGCCGCCAGGATGCTGGCGTCCGGCTCGAAGCCGAACTCCTGCAGATGCTGGCGGCTGATGCGGTTCATCTTGTTGATGGTCTCGATCATGTGCACCGGGATGCGGATGGTGCGCGCCTGGTCGGCGATGGATCGCGTGATGGCCTGGCGGATCCACCAGGTGGCGTAGGTCGAAAACTTGTAACCGCGACGGTATTCGAACTTGTCCACCGCCTTCATCAAACCGATGTTGCCTTCCTGGATCAGGTCGAGGAACTGCAAGCCGCGGTTGGTGTACTTTTTGGCAATGGAGATGACCAGACGCAGGTTGGCCTCGATCATCTCTTTCTTGGCATCACGCGAAGCGGCTTCGCCTTCGTTCATGCGCTTGTTGATGTCTTTCAATTCGGACAGCGGCACCACCACGCGTGACTGCAGGTCGATCAGCTTTTGCTGCAGTTCCTGGACCGGCGGAATGTTGCGGTTCAGGGTGGAGGACCATGGCTTGCCCGCCGAAGCCTGCTTGGTCACCCATTGCAAATTCAGCAGGTTGGGGGGGAAGTCCTTGATGAAGACGTCCTGAGGCATGCCGCACTTGTCCACGATGATGCGGCGCAACTCGCGCTCTTTCTTGCGCACATCGTCCACTTGGGCACGCACCATTTCGCACAATTTTTCAATGGTGCGGGCGGTGAAGCGAATGGTCATGAGCTCGTCGCTCAGTGCACGCTGTGCTTTTTGGTAACCCGGCGTGCCGTAGCCTTCCTTGTCGTACACCTTGTGCATTTTTTCGAACAGGGTGGCGATGCGGCCGAAGCGCTCGAGTGCCTCGCCCTTGAGTTCTTCGAGCTTCTTGGTCAGGGCCTTGGAGCCGCCTTTGCCGTCGTCGTCGTCGGAATCGTCGAACTCGTCGAAATCTTCTTCGGCCACATAGTCATCGGCTTCGTCGGTGTTGCTGAACCCGTCGACCACGGTCGAGATGACAACCTTGCCTTCGCGAATCTCCTCGGCCATGCGCAGGATTTCGGCGATGGTGGCGGGAGATGCGCTGATGGCCTCCATCATGTCCATCAAGCCGCCTTCGATGCGCTTGGCGATTTCAATTTCGCCTTCGCGGGTCAGCAGCTCCACCGTGCCCATTTCGCGCATGTACATGCGCACCGGGTCGGTGGTGCGGCCGAATTCGCTGTCCACGGTGGAGAGGGCGGCTTCGGCTTCCTCCTCGGCCTCTTCCTCGGTGGAGGCGGTGGGGGCGTTGTTGTTCAGCAGCAGGGTTTCGACGTCCGGCGTTTGCTCATAGACGGCCACGCCCATGTCGTTCAGCATGGAGATCACGACTTCCAGCGTTTCGGCGTCTACCAACTTGTCGGGCAGGTGGTCGGAGATTTCGCCATGCGTGAGGTAGCCACGCGTTTTACCCAGCTTGATCAGGGTCTTCAGGCGCTGGCGTCGTTTGAGTAAGTCTTCCTCGGACAGCACTGTCTCGTCGAGGCCGAATTCCTTCATCAGCGCACGCGCTTTGGCCTTGCTGATCTTCATGCGCAGGGGTTTCACCTTCTCGGTGCTGGCCTCTTCCACCACCTCGGGTTCAACCAATTCCAACAGGTCTTCGTCGTCGCTCGGTGGTGGTGCGCCCTTGGCGATGGCCTTGCCCTTGGCAGCATGTTTGCCGGCCTTGGGCGGGGGGCTGTGCTCAGCGGCTGCGTGCTTGACGGAAACTGTCTTGGTGGTGACGGATTTGGCCGCAGAGGTTTTGCCAGCAGGAGTCTTCGCGACGGCCTTGGCGTCGACTTTGACGGGCGCTGCGGGTTTTTTGGAGTCGGCCTTGGGGGCCGGTGCAGCTTTGGTGGCGGCAACGGGTTTGGCTGTGGGTTTGGCCACCGGTTTGGCGGGGGCCGCCTTGGCGACAGGCTTGGCAGCGGGTTTGGCCGCGAGCTTGGGTGCAGGCTTGGCAACAGGCTTGGTGGCCAGCTTGGTGGCCGGCTTGGCTGCCACTTTGGTCGGCACTTTAGGGGCAACTTTGGAAGCAACCGCAGGTTTTTTGGCAGAAGGGGGAGCAGACTTTTTCACAGAGGCAGGTTTCTTGGCAGTGGCGGCACTCCCTTTGGCAGTGACCGTCACGGGTTTCGACACAGGTTTCGCTGAGGTGGCGCTTTTGCCGGCAGCGGCTTTCACGGGGGGCTTGGCCGACGCTTTAGACGCTACAACCGGTTTGGCCGCGGGTTTGGCCGCGACTTTGGTGGCAGCAACTGTTTTCGCCAAGGGCTTGGCAGCCGGCTTGGCTGCCGATTTGGCAGCGGTAGGCTTGGACTTACGGTCAGGCATCTTGTTCCTCGACGGCAAACAACAAAACCAGCGTCCCGGTGAGGGACGCCACGAAGTTCAGCAGGGGAGGCAAGCGAGGAGGGCGAACATTTGGTGTGCAGTCCTTGCGGGTATGGGCGGGTCGTGCATCGGTGTCACGGTTGGCCACTCCGGAGGTGCTGCTGTCGCACTTGCCTAGGTGTTGTGGATTATACCTGAAGGTGTGGACTTGAGTTGGGCGTAGCGGGCGCTCAGGGACTTGAAACGTTCGTAGAGCGCAGGGTCGGTGGCCACGTGGGGGGCCATCTCGCTCAATTGGGCCGAAATCTGGGCTTTCTCCATCTCGTGCAGGATGCTGGTGAGCTCGCCCTGGTCGTGCTCGAGTTCGGCCGGCGCCTGCTCCACCAGCGCACACAACCAGGCCTCGTTCGGGTGGCCGCGCAGCGCCTCGCGCAGGGCTGCCCAGGGTTGCACCCCATGCTCGTGCAGTTGATGGTCCAGCCAGGTCAGCACGTCGCCGTGGGGGGCGGGCAACTCGCACAACAAGGTTTGCTGGGTGGGGGACAGTTCCTCCCAGGCGGCCATGGCGCTGAACAGCAGCTGTACCGCACGGTCCTGGCGCGGGGCCGCCTGGCGCCGCAATCCGGGTGAGGGCGGCGGGAGGCTGCGTCGCTTGAAAGGGGGGCTGTTGCCCCCCCAGCGTGGCTTGAAGTTGCCCGAACCGGCCGGGCCTGCGCCGCGATCTGCCGACGACGCCCCCGAGTGCGTGCGGGTATGGCCGGCGAGGTCGGGGGACCACAGGCGCTGCAATTCGTGCGCCCCAATCTGCACCAGGTCGGCCAACTCATTGAGTAACTGGGTTTTCAACACACCCTCGGGCAAGGGTGTCCACAAGGGGCGGGCCTGGCTGGCCAGCAGGGCACGCCCTTCGGCCGTGGCCAGGTCACAACCCTCGCGGGCCGTGTCGACGAGAAATCGACTGAGCGGTGTGGCGTCCTGCACGCTGCGGGCAAAGGCGTCGGCGCCAAACTCGCGCACAAAACTGTCGGGGTCGTGCGGGTCCGGGAGGAAAAGGAAGCGAATGCTGCGCACATCGGTGGCATAGGGCAGGGCGCCGTCCAGGGCTTTGCGTGCGGCTCTCCGTCCGGCTGCATCGCCGTCGAAGCTGAACACCACCGAGTCGGTCACACGAAACAGCTTTTGCACATGCTCGGTGGTGCAGGCGGTCCCCAGCGTGGCCACGGCTTGTGCAAACCCCAGTTGGGCCAGCGCCACCACATCCATATAGCCCTCGGTGACCAACACATAGCCGGCATCGCGAATGGCCTGGCGTGCCTCATACAGCCCATAGAGCTCGCGTCCCTTGCTGAACACCGGGGTTTCGGGCGAGTTCAGGTACTTGGGCGTACCTTGCCCCATCACCCGACCGCCAAAGCCAATGCATTCGCCGCGGATATTGCGGATGGGGAACATGATGCGGTCGCGGAAACGGTCGTAGCGTTTCTCTTCCGATCCTTCATCCTGTTGATGGATGACCAGGCCGCTTTCTACCAGCACGGGGGCCTGGTAGTCAGGAAATACGCTGGCCAGGCTGCGCCAGCCGTCCGGCGCGTAACCCAGCCCGAAGCGCTTGGCGATGTCACCGGTCAACCCACGCCCCTTGAGGTAGTCAATGGCCTGGGGAGCATGCTTGAGGTGTTGCTTGTAAGCCGTGGCCGCTTGCTCGAGCACGTCGGTGATGGTGGCCTGGTGTTCGCGCCGCTCGGCCGCGCGCTGGCGCTCGGCCGGGTCGACTTCCTCCTCGGGGACTTGCATGCCGTAGGTGTGGGCCAGGTCCTTGACGGCCTCCACGAAGTTCATGCCGGCGTGTTCCATCAGGAAGCCGATGGCATTGCCATTCTTGCCGCAGCCAAAGCAGTGGAAGAACTGCTTGGTGGGGCTGACCGTGAAGGAGGGCGACTTCTCGGCATGGAAGGGGCACAGGCCCATGAAATTGGCGCCGCCTTTTTTCAATGCCACATGGCGGCCCACCACCTCGACCACGTCGGCACGGGCGATGAGTTCCTGGATGAAGTGCTGGGGAATGGCCACGGAGCGATTGTCGGCGATCTGGGGCAGCGCGGTTGAATCCGGCCGCAAGCATGCAGGGGCAGGCCGCGTTGGCCCTAGTCGCCGGCTGCTGTGCCCTCGCGCCGAGGGTCGATGCCAGCGGCCCAGCGGGGTTGTGCCGATGTGCCCAGGTTGACCAATACGTGCAGTCCGCTGGGCATCGGGAGCGTTTGGACGGGGGCCCCCAGCCCTTGCAATTGCGCCATCCACGGCGGGCTGAACCGTCCTGCTTCCACCAGGGTGGGGCCATTGAGTGAGGCCACATGCGGCAACGCCACGGCCTGTTCGGGGGGCAGTTGGTCTTGAAACAGGGCCAGCAGGGTCTGGGCCACATAGGGAATGATCAGGCTTCCGCCGGGACTGCCAAGGACAGCGAGCAATCGGTGGTCCTGGGCGTCAAACACCAGGGTAGGGGACATGGAGGAGCGCGGGCGTTTGCCCGGTTGCACCCGGTTGGCCACGGGTCGACCGTCGGCATCGCGCGGGCTGAAGCTGAAGTCGGTCAGTTGGTTGTTCAGCAAAAACCCCCCCACCATCAGACGCGCGCCCATGCTGCTCTCGATGCTGCTGGTGAAACTCACGGCCTGGCCTCGGCCATCGACAATGCTGAGATGCGTGGTGCCACGCTCGGGTTGATCCGGCATCGGCGCCCAGGCCATGGGCAGACCGGCAGGTTGCCCCGCCGGAGCGGTGCGCACCGAAGGGGTCGTTGGGTGGGCGGGCAACAGGCCTGCGCGTTGGGCCAGGTAGTTGGGGGCTACAAGAGCGCGCCAATCACCACCGGGGGCGGGCACGAAGGCCGGGTCGCCCACATAGGCGGCACGATCGGCAAACGCCAGGCGGCTGGCTTCGGTGAAGAGATGGGCCCACAGCACAGAGGGCATCTCGGACAGCAAGGCTGACGCCGGCAGTGTTTGGAACAGGGCCGAGCGCTCCAGCAGCCCCAGAATCTGCGCAACCGCAATCCCCCCCGAGCTGGGCGGCGGCATGCCGCAGACTCGCAGGGTCCGTCCCGCCAGGTTGTGAAGATGGCACCAGGCAGGTCGAACCACGGCGGTGTAGCGCTGCAGGTCGTCCATGCTCAGGCGCCCCGGGTTGACCGGGTGTTGACGAACCCGCTGAACCAGTGCCTGGGCCAGTGGGCCCTGGTACAAGGCATCCGCCCCATGTTGGGCGATGAGCCTCAGGGTGCGTGCCAGGGCCGGGTTGCGCAAGGGGTGCCCGATCGGCCAGGCTTGACCTTGGGGGTTCAAGAAGTAGGCCGCTGCCGCCGGGTCTTGTTGCAAGGAGGCGGCCTGATCCTGAATGGCCTGGTGCAGCCGTGCGCTGACCGGAAAGCCTCGTGTTGCCAGTTGGAGGGCCGGCTCGACGAGACGCCGCCAGGGCAGACGGCCATGCTGTTGATGCGCGAGTTCAAGCAGGCGCAGCACGCCGGGTGTGCCCACCGAGCGCCCACCTGGCACGGCCTGTGCCCAAGGCATGGGCGTGCCGTCGGTGAGCAGAAACAAGGATTCATCCGCTTCGAGTGGAGCGGTTTCGCGCCCGTCCAGTGCCACCACCTCGCCACCTTGGGACAGAAGCAGGAACCCACCGCCGCCCAGGCCGCTCGATTGAGGCTCGACCAAGGTCAGCACCAGCTGGGCGGCGATGGCCGCGTCCACCGCACTGCCGCCCTGACGAAGGATTTGCCACCCCGCGTGGGTGGCCAGAGGATGGGCCGTGACGATGGCACGGCTGGAAAAGATCTGCGCTGGTTTGTCTTGCCAGGGGCTGGCGGCCTCAGGGGTGGCTCGGGGATCGACTTGCGCCCAGGCCAGGGCCCCGCTCAGGGCCCAACAGAGCAAACCCGGTAGGGCCAGGCGTGGGAGCAGCCCGCGAATGGCCCCGGCCCTGCGCAGCCGGTTCCGAAACGGGTGCTCAGCGCGGAGCCAGTCGAATCGCGCCATCGAGGCGAATCACCTCGCCGTTGAGCATGTCGTTCTCGAAGATGTGACGCGCCAGGCGTGCATAGTCTTCGGGCGTGCCCAGACGGGATGGAAAGGGAACGCCCGCGGCCAGGGAGTCCTGAACCTCCTGGGGCATCGAGAAGAGCATGGGCGTGCCAAAAATGCCGGGGGCAATCGTCATGTTGCGAATGCCGTTGCGCGCCAGGTCGCGAGCAATCGGCAGGGTCATGCCCACCACGCCACCTTTGGAGGCGCTGTAGGCGGCCTGGCCGATTTGACCATCGTAGGCTGCGACCGAGGCGGTGGAGATGATGACGCCACGCTCACCGGTGGACTCCGGTTCGTTGTGGCTCATGGCGGTAGCGGCCAGGCGAATCATGTTGAAGGTGCCCACCAGGTTGACCATGATGGTCTTGGTGTAGGTGGACAGGGTGTGAGGGCCGTTCTTGCCAACGGTTTTTTCGGCGGGGGCGATGCCGGCGCAATTGACCAGTCCCATCAATTTGCCCCGCGCAACCGCCGTGTCCACCACCAGTTGTCCATCGGCTTCGCTGGAGACGTCGCAGCGCACGAACGTACCGCCAATCTCGCGCGCCACGGCTTCGCCTTTGTCGACCTGCATATCGGCGATCACCACCTGCCCCCCCTGCGCGGCCAGCATGCGCGCCGTGCCTTCACCCAGCCCGGAGGCGCCACCCGTGACGATAAAAACCTTGCCTGCAATCTCCACGATGTCCTCCGCTGGGTTGATGAAATATGCCGGAAGATTATCTCAGAGCCCCTGTGCCACCTTCGAAGCGGCGACAATCCAGCACCATGAGCATTGCACGTTTGATCGTTCCCCTGTTGTTATCCGCGCTGGTGTTGATAACCGGGTGCAGCACGGCCCCGACCACGCCGGGGTCGGGCAACTTCCCAGGCGTCTCGACCACTGGGTCGACCACGCCAGGGTCTGCCGCGGGTGCGGTGGCGCCAGCGGCCACCGCGGGTGTGACCACGGACCCCCCCCCGGCGATACCCAAAAAACCGCCCAAGCTTGGGCTTGCGCTGGGTGGTGGCGCGGCACGCGGCTTTGCCCATGTGGGGGTGATCCAAGTGCTCGAGGAGGCGGGGATTCACCCGCAACTGGTGGTGGGTACCTCCGCCGGTAGTCTGGTGGCCGCGCTGTATGCCAGCGGGAAAAACGGGGCCCAGTTGCAGCGCGTGGCGGAAACGATGGAAGAGGCCACCCTGACCGATTGGACCATCCCCTGGTTGTCGCGCGGGATGATGCGGGGCGACGCGTTGGCCCGCTACGTGTCCAGTCAAACAGGAGGGCGTCGCATCGAGGATGTGCGCGTGCCTTTGGGGATTGTGGCGACAGATTTACACAGCGGGCAAGGCATGCTCTTTCAACGCGGCGACATCGCCACCGCGGTGCGCGCGTCCAGTGCGGTGCCCTCGGTGTTTGAACCGGTGCGCATCGGTGGACGTGACTATGTCGATGGAGGGCTGGTCTCGCCAGTGCCGGTGCGTTATGCCAGACAGATGGGCGCAGACCTGGTCGTGGCGGTGGATATCTCCAGCGCCCCAGAGGGCAACAAAGCGTCCGACATGCTGCAAATTCTGCTGCAGACCTTCACCATCATGAGCAAGAGCATCAATGGATTCGAGTTGAAGGAGGCGGATGTCGTGGTGCGTCCGGCGCTGAACAACGTGGGCAGCGCGGCCTTCAACGAACGGCGACGTTCGATCGAAGCCGGGCGTCAGGCCATGTTGCAAGCACTGCCCCAATTGCGGGAAATGCTGGCCTTGCGCTGAGCCCAAAAAAGGGGCCCGTCAAGCGACGGGCCCTGAAGGATCCCTGAACCCGAAGGTGTCGAAAGGATCCGAGGAGACAACCGGTGATGGGTCTGACGCGAACGGTCGCTGGAGGACCGGGGCCAGGCCCTTGGGAGAATTAACGCTTGCGCGAAGCCGTCTTGGCAGCGCCCACAGCGGTGCTAACCGCCGAGGTGGTCAGGGCTTGCAGATTGGCTTGGGCGGCTTCGGTGGCTTGCTTGACCACTTTTTGCACGCTGTCCATGGCGTTGTTGCTGGCAGCCAGCGAGCTCTTGAACAGGGCCATCACAGGCTCGGTGCCGGCCGGGGCGTTCTTGGTGGCGGAATCCACATAACCGACCACGGCTTGCTGGGCTTGGCTGGCTTGCTGCTCAAACGCCTTGGTGAACTCGGCGCTGGTGGTGGTGGTGATGTCGTAAACATGGCGGCTGTAAGCAGCGGCTTTCTCGGCCAGGGGCTGCACGGCAGCGGTCTGCAGGGCAACCAGCTCTTGGGCGTCTTTGACAGACAGCAGGGCGTGGGCGTGTTGGGCCGACTCGTTCAGAGCGGCTTTGCTGGCAGCGAGGTTCAACTCGATAATTTTTTCAACACCTTGGAAGGCTTTGTCGGTCAGGCCGAACAGCACGTCGAATTGGGCTTTCTGGGAAGCGGCGATTTGGTCAACGGTCAACATGGATAACTCCTGGTTAGTGGTAGAAGAGCTGGAACAGCATTCACCGAGTGATCGGAATGTTGCACTGCAGCATGGGGTCGAGTATAGGGTTAACTCCTGTCCGAACAAGCAATTTTTGTTGCTTTGCAGCATTTTTAGAGGGCGCATCCTAAAAACCGCAGGTGCAGCATCTCTTGTCACAATCACCCCCCTGTGAAAGTCTTTTACGCCACCCCCAATGTCCAGCAATTGCCCCCCGGTCATCGCTTTCCGATGGGGAAATACGAGTTGTTGCGCGCACGCCTGGCGGCCGAGCTCCCCCAGGTGCGTGCTGAGTTGGCGTCGCCCGCCAGCGATGGCGAACTGGCGCTGGTGCACACGCCGGATTACATCGAGGCCGTGCAAAGTGGCACCTTGAGTGCGGCGGCCTTGCGCGAGATCGGATTTCCCTGGAGCCCGGGCATGGTGGAGCGTGCCCGTCGTTCCAGTGGAGCCACCATCATGGCCTCTCGCGTCGCTGTGCAGGAGGGTGTGTCTGCCAATCTGGCCGGCGGCACGCACCATGCCTACCGCGACAAGGGCAGCGGGTTCTGTGTTTTCAACGATGTCGCGGTGGCCGCCTGCTTGATGCAAGCCGAGTGGTCCCGTGGGCTGGCCCGCTCCCCCCAAGAGCGCACACTGCGGGTGGCCGTGATTGACCTGGATGTGCACCAGGGCAATGGCACGGCGAGTATCTTTCAGGGGGATGACTCGGTGTTCACACTGTCCCTGCACGGGGCGCGCAATTTTCCGTTTCGCAAGGAGCCCAGTGACCTGGATGTGGACTTGCCCGATGGGTGCGGTGACGATCAGTATCTGCAGGCACTCGAGCAAGCGCTGGACGAACTGGGGCGGCGTTTCGAGCCGCAGCGGGTCTACTACCTGGCCGGGGCGGATCCGCACGAAGGCGATCGCCTGGGTCGCCTGAAACTCAGCTTCGATGGACTGGAGGCGCGGGATCGGCGGGTGTTTGACTGGGCCTGGCAGCGCCGTGTACCGCTGACCCTGGTGATGGCGGGCGGTTACGGCCACCGCATCGAGGACACGGTGCAGGCACAGATGAACACCTTCGCGGTCGCCTTGAGCTACTGGCAGACCTGGCAACGCTGGCAGAATCGCGTCTCATGACTTCGTCGACTGCCACTCCTCGCCCCGCACCCGAATCGCGCGGCGCCTACAAGGTTTTTCGTGACATCACCACCCGTTGGATGGATAACGATGTGTATGGACACGTCAACAACGTGGTGTATTACGCATGGTTCGATGCAGCGGTCAATGCCCATCTGATTGAACACGGTGCGCTGGACATTCACACCGGCCAGACGATCGGCCTGGTGGTGGAGACGCATTGCAACTATTTTGCCCCGTTGGCCTTTCCGCAAAACGTGCAGGCGGGTATTCGGGTGGCCTCGATCGGTTCGTCCAGCGTGCGCTATGACATCGGACTCTTTGCCCAGGGGGAAGACCTCTGCGCGGCCAAGGGTCATTTCATCCATGTGTATGTGGACCGCCAGACGCGCCGTCCCGTGTCTTTGCCAGACAACTTTCTGGCTGTATTGAAAGCTCTTGCATGACCCTCGACCCCCGCGCCTTCGATGACCTGGTCCGCTCCCGCAACTCGGTGCGGGCGTTCACCTCGCAACCGGTTCCGCGTGAGCTGATCAGCGAGATTCTGGCCATTGCCAGTCGTGCCCCCTCGGGCACCAACACGCAACCCTGGCAGGTCTATGTGTTGCAGGGCGCGTCGCGCGACGCCTTGGCTGACAAGGTGTGTGCAGCGCATGACGCGTTGGCGGCAGACCCCTCGTTGGCATCTCAATTCCAAGATTCCTACGACTACTACCCCACCAAGTGGTTTGACCCCTATCTGGCCCGGCGGCGTGAAAATGGCTGGGGCCTGTATGGCGTGCTAGGGATTCAGCGTGGCGAAAAAGACAAGATGCACGCGCAGCATCAGCGCAATTTCCGTTTTTTTGACGCGCCGGTGGGCTTGATGTTCACCGTCGACCGTGGACTCGGGCGCGGATCGCTGATGGATTACGGCATGTTCCTGCAAAACGTGATGCTGGCGGCCCGTTCCCGCGGGCTCGATACCTGTCCCCAAGCGGCCTGGACCAATTACGCCTCCATCGTCATGCCGCACATTGGGGCAGGAGAGCACGAAATGCTGATCTGCGGCATGTCCCTGGGCTGGGCGGATCACAGTGACAAGGTCAATACCTTCATCACCCCACGCGAGCCGGTTGAGAGCTTTACCCATTGGTGCGAGTGAC
>JACCDI011870110.1_pt1 | contig 11695 bp, 7 predicted proteins | sample 7442791 | NCBI WGS metagenome assembly JACCDI01 (sample SAMN15323434, study PRJNA562643) | freshwater metagenome | isolation source: river surface water | place: USA:Blue River Watershed | collected 2017-08-15
AGTAGGTAAAAGTCAGTTGAGCTACCGTCACTATGCCAATAGTTGTCCATACCATCGGCGTTCCACGCACAGCACGGAAGCTTAGTGTCGTGTCGTGCATGTTGCGGATGAAGAGCAGGTGAAAAATCTCCATCGCGACCAGGGTGTTAACAACCAGTGTGCGCGCCATTTCCAGACTGTGCCCACGCCATAGCGAGTACTGGTAAATCCCGTACACGCCGCCGAGAAACAGTAGCGATACCAGAATGATGTGCCATGCAAGAGTGGCATCCAGCAGGGGTTCGTCCCGGACGCGCGGAGGCCGGCGCATGGCGTTCTCGTGAGTGGGTTCGAATGCCAGCGCCAGTCCCAGCGTGACAGCGGTGATCAGGTTGACCCACAGCAGCTGCACCGGTGTGATGGGCAGCGTCAGGCCAAGCAGCAGCGCGACGATCACGGTCAGCGCCTCGCCGGCGTTGGTCGGCAAGGTCCAGCTGATGACTTTCTTGATATTGTCATAGACCGTGCGGCCTTCCCGGATGGCAGCGACGATGGACGCAAAATTGTCATCGATGAGCACCAGCTCCGCAGCTTCTTTGGCGGCCTCGCTTCCAGTGCCGCCCATGGCGACACCCACATCGGCGCGCTTGAGCGCTGGAGCATCATTGACGCCATCGCCTGTCATGGCGATGGTGAGCTGGCGTGATTGCAGCGCCATCACCAGCCGAAGCTTATGTTCTGGTGTCGTGCGCGCAAACACATCGCAATCAGCGGCCGCCTGATTGACTGTTGCCTCATCCATGGTTTCGAGATCGTGCCCTGTCAGCACGCGCGAGGTATTTTTCAGTCCGATCTGCGCAGCGATCGCAGCGGCGGTTCTGGCATGATCGCCGGTGATCATCTTCACGCGAATCCCCGCGCTATGGCAGTCGGCAATCGCGGCCACGGCCTCCGGACGGGGCGGGTCAATCATGCCGGCGACCCCAAGCAGCACCAGGCGTCCGGTGATTTGCTCGTGATCGAGCGGCGATCGGAGATCCTCTGCCGGCATTTCGGCAAAGGCGAGTACGCGCTGCCCGAGTGAAGCCAGCGACTCTACCTTCGTCTGCCAGCCGGTGATGTCCAGCGCCTGGATATTGCCATGGGCATCTCGCTGATGGCGGCACATGGCAAAGATGCGCTCGGGGGCACCTTTGACGAGAAGTCGCGCGCTGCCATGCGCCGTCGGTGATGCATGTGCGAGTCCCTGGGTGCCGGCTTCCGCTCGCGCCTCGGATGGACCCGGTTCGTAGCGATGCAGGGTCGCCATGTAGCTCCAGCGGGTATCGAACGGGATCGCATCCAGTCGCGTCCACGCCTGCCGCTCGCGCTGCCAATCCACGCCCATCTTGGCAGACAGCGAGAGCAACGCACCCTCCATGGGATCACCTTCGACACACCATTCGTTGCCGCGCTGCTTCAGCTCGGCATCGTTGCACAGGCACGCTGCCAGTGCCAGTCGCTGACCACCCTGTCCGGGCACGTCCGACGATGCCGAGTTACTGGCACGCAGATCGCCTTCGGGTGCATAGCCCTCTCCACTGACGACCAGCGAGGCATCGGGCAGGACGACCGAAACGACCATCATCTCGTTTCTGGTAAGCGTGCCTGTCTTGTCGGTACAAATCACGGACACCGATCCCAGGGTTTCCAGTGCCGGCAGGCGTCGGACGATCACGTGCCGCCGCGCGACTGTCTGCACGCCGACCGCAAGCGTGATGGTCAGCACGGCCGGCAGTCCCTCCGGAATGGCCGCCACTGACAGGCTGACCACGGCCATGAAAAGCTGGCCGAAGTCGTGGTCGCCGGCCAGGTAGCCGTGCATCAGGAGGATCGCCGCAATGATCAGGATGACGCCCGTCAGCCATCGCGAGAAACGGCCCATCTGGCGCACGAACGGGGTGACCAGCGTATGGACTTCCGAGAGCAGGTGACTGATCCGTCCGATTTCGGTGTCTGGCCCGGTCGCGATCACGACACCCCGCGCCTGTCCACTGGTGACCAGCGTGCCTGAGAAAAGCAGGCAGGCGCGCTCCGCGAGGTCGGCATTGGCGGCCACGGGCTGCGCATGCTTGTCCACCGGGGCGGACTCGCCGGTCAGAATCGCCTCTTGTGCGCTGATGCCATGGGCATCGATCAGTCGAATGTCGGCCGGCACCTTGTCGCCGCCTTCGATGAGCACAATGTCGCCGGGCACCAGCTGCTCGGCGTCCACGCTGTGTCGCTGGTTATCACGAAGCACGCTGGCACGTGGCGCAAGCATGCGCCGAATCGACTGCAGCGCGCTCTCGGCCTTGCCCTCCTGAATGAAGCCGATCAGGGCATTGATCAGCACGACGGCCAGAATGACCAGCGTATCCGTCAGGTGATCAAGCAGGACAGTCAACAGTGCCGCGCCGAGCAGCACGTAGATCAGCACATTGTGAAACTGCATCAGGAAGCGTACGAAGGCGCTTCTGCGTTGAGGCTCGGGCAGCCGGTTCGGCCCGTTGTGAGCCAGTCGGGTCAGCGCTTCGTCATCGCTGAGGCCGGAATGGCGCGTTTGCAGCTGTTCGAGGACTTCCCCGGCGGGCAGTGCGTGAAATGGCGGCGACGAGTTCACTGGCTTAGCGCACTAATGCGACTATGCTGCAGCGGCGATCATTGCGCTACGGGAGAGACAAAGCCCGGTGGCTTCATGGCGAGTAGCGAGCAGCCTATGTTCTGGACGATGTTCTCTGCGGTATTCCCGATAAAAAAGCCCGGGATGCCTGTTCGGGCCACGGTGCCCATGACCAGCACATCGGTATTGTTTTTGTCGGTAAAAGAGGGAATGGCCTTTTCAGGCAAGCCCCGCAGGTGATGCACAGAGAGGCGGCCACTAATGCCTGACGATGTGACCAATGCATCAAGTGCCGAGAGGTGGTGGGTGCGCTCACGAGTCACGTAGCCAGAGATCTCCTCCTCCGTCACCCGTATCCAGGGATTCTCACGCAGATACGCTTCATGACGGTAGTCCCAGCAGGCGAGCACCTCAAGCTCGCCACTACAGCTGTCCGCCAGCGCGCGAGACGTTTGCAGCAGTTCCAGCGAGAGCGCATGTCCCTCCGGGGTGTCACTGACCGGATCGATCGCTACCGCCACGCGCATTTGTTCGCGGTGCCGTGCGATCGGACGGCTGAGCCATACGGGACAAGGGCATTTGCGGAGCAAGGTCATGTCCACGGCTGTGAAGCCACCGCCTTTGTGCTGCAATGCGGCTGATTTGAGCACCAGGTCATGGCCATCGTTGAGCACATGCTGCACGATGCGTAGTGCCGGCATGTCGCTTGACTCAGTGTGAATGTCAACGGGGACATCGCTTTCGCCGAGCTTAAGCGCTGATCGTGAGCTCGCGAGCGCAGACCGGATGTTTTGCTCCAGGTACTGACGATATCCCGGTTCATGGGCATGCATCGTCGCAGGCAACGACGGGAACTGAATCAAGATCTTCACCTGCCCCTTGGCGTTACGGGCAAGGCTCAAGGCTTGGATCAGCGCTTGATCTTCGTTGGCAATGCCTTCGCTGACGAAAAGGATGTGGCGAAACGTGATCATGTTTCTTCCTGTCAAATGATGCAGGGGCGACCTCTCCGAAAGCCTAGCTGCGCTGATTGAAGGATCGCGCTCATCTGAACCGAAGCGCACGTTGATAGTTTACCTGCAGCGACGATGATGACATCAATTCTCCATTGATTGTCCATCGCCTGTCATGTCATTGGCAGATCGGTGAGGCGCTTGGTGGCAGAGCGAGCATCGGTGCCGTAGCGCCAGATAGGTCGGCCATGCCGTGTAGGTCCCGTGCGATGCCTCCCCGTGCAGCTGAATTTATGTGGGTGGTGCGCTTGGGCTTGCTGAGAGGACAGCCGGTTTGCGTGTTCGCGGCGGGTTTAGTGGACTAAACCTGCATCCGGAATGAGAAAACTTTCTACGATACGGGCGTGAGATTTACTACTGGACTGCCGCTAAGTCCTTGATTCTAATGGTCGGGGCGGCGGGATTCGAACTCGCTACCCCTTGCACCCCATAAAGGTAATTTATCCTCCAAGGCTGTCCGCCGAAATCCGACTTAATTTTATAAGTCATTGTTTTTAATAAGATAAAGTTATACTCGTATCCAGACTTGTCCGCTATAATCCAACCGAAGCCAGCCAATTTGTTGGGCACTTTGTTGGGCACTTTTTCGGGGGCGAGAATGGCGAAGTTGACAGTAAAGAAACTTGAGAGCCTCACCTCGATCGATATTGGTGCTCGTTTAACGGACGAGAACTCGCTTTACGGACTCGTTAAGCGTAGCGGGGAAGGCGTCGCCGTAATGTTCCGATGGCGCTACCGTTTCGGTGGCAAATTGAATGACTACACTTGCGGAACTTGGCCGGCAAAGTCGCTGAAGGAAATCAGAGATCGTTGCGACATAGCTCGACAACTACTCGCCTCGGGCAAAGATCCCAACAAAGAAAAACAGATAGCTCAGCTCGACAAAAAGGCAGAGCAGGCAGAAGCCGTCGCCAAGGCTCAGCTACGTATTGCCCATGTTGAGACTCAGCAAGCGCGCATTACCGTCTCCGATCTCTTTGAGCGCTGGGCTACGGTCGAGCTTATTCGGCGCAAGGATGGCGGTAAGGAAATCCGGCGTATGTTTCAGAAGGATGTCTTGCCTCAAGTCGGTCACCTAGCAGTTGAAGATGTGCGGAAGGGGCACATCACCGCCATCACAGATGCGCTGCTAGCAAGAGGCGTCAAGCGAATGGCAAAGCTCATCTTCTCGCTCATCAGGCAGATGTTCCGCTACGCCGTTGATCGGGACATAATCGAACACGATCCTACCTCCTCTATCCGAAAGGCTAGGATCGGTGGTAAGCCTACTGAGCGCGACCGCGTGCTTAGTGAGGAGGAAATCCGTGATCTAAGCCTACGATTGCCGTCGGCCAATATAACCAACATCACAGAGTGCGCGCTATGGTTGGTGCTTGCGACCGGTTGCCGAATCGGTGAGCTACTAAGCGCTGAGTGGAAACACGTGAACTCTGAATCGGGTGTATGGATTATCCCTGCAGAGAACAGCAAGAACGGCAAGCCGCACACAGTCTACTTATCAGACTTCGCGCTCCGGTATTTCAGAGAGCTTCAAGCGATTAACGGTAGCTCACCATGGTGTTTTCCAAATCGACTCGGCGATAAGCATGTCTGCGTCAAAACCGTTACCAAGCAGCTGGGCGATCGACAGCGTACAGGAGACACGAATCCGCTTTCGGGGCGCTCGTTGCAAACCAATGCACTCTCTCTACGCGGTGGGAAGTGGACACCGCATGATCTGCGCCGTACCGCAGCAACCCTAATGACGGCGCTGGGGGTGCTTCCTGACGTTGCAGAGAAATGCCTCAATCACACCGAGGAGAGTCGCGTAAAGCGTACCTATCAGCGATACAACTACGACGCAGAGAAACGCGAGGCCTGGCATCTTCTGGGAAAAAGATTAACGCTGCTGACCTCCCATGACGGCAATGTCATCACATTAACCAGCGGCCGTTCTAAATCAATGCGGGTTTCTGCGTAAACGCCTTCAAGCCCAGCACTTAAACCAACATAGCAAGTGTCAATGAGAGCCTAGATGGATTTCCCTGCCTATGTCCCGGCTGCAGTGCGAGCGCATATCACTGCCCTTATTGAGGGGGATTCGTATGAGCCTCATGGGTGGGCTGCGTCTCTCGCAAATACAGAGGAATCGATTGCCCGAATTGATCGAGACATCGAGATCTACATCCGTCGAGGTGAGGACGACTATCTCGATGGTCTGAGAATCCAAAAAGCCGAGGCTCAGGCGCACAGAGACCTTTTGGCGGCGGATCTCGAGTGCCTGCGTCGCTTGGGAAACGACCCGAGAATGCGCGATGCCTTCGCATTGCTCACCACTGAATTTACCGATGACCAGGAGTGGCGCAGTTTCATCCGCGCGGCTTGGGCAGCACGCGTGGATTATAAGAAGCACCGCGACAGAGTAAAGCGCGCGGCGGAGCTCAGTGGCGAGATAGCCGATGCAGCGAAAACGTTAGCGAACCTAATCCGAGAGTTTTCGGAAATCGGGCTTCATGGGCCGGATGAGTTCTATTCGATCGCCGAGATACTGCGTCGAACTGACAACCATGGGATGCAGGGACATAACCTGTATATGTGGCGTTCGATGCGTCGGCATATTCTGGGGGAGCCGCCGATACGGGACCAGCCAGAAACGAAAATCGTCAGCGAAAACATCGACCTTGAATCTCGGCCTGAAATTGCCAGAGTGCACGTGGGAGAAAAAGTGGCGATGGCGCCAGAGGAAGAGGCGCGGAGTACGTTGCGCTATGCCTGGGGAACAGCCCCGGAGTTTCCCGCATTGCTGGATACCGTTGCAAATGCCTCGCTAGCCTTCAGCCCGCGCGAGTCCGGCATGATCGGTGCGGCTATTGATTCGCGGAAACATAGTGAAAAAGCGGCGTACGTAAGGGCCTTCGGGAAACTCCTGACCGATTCGCATGGTTTGATACTTAACCTTCCAATCATGAAAGCAATGGCATTTGTAGCGACCGTAGTGCTTAACCAGCCAGAAATTGACGTGACCTATGACGACGTCCGGAAAGCTCTTCAAAATAACCGCAGCTAGCCCTGGAAGATTCGGGCGAAAAACAACAGGTGAATCTTCCAGAGCGGCGGAAGATTCGACGCCAAGAAATCTGCTGAATCTCTTCGAGAAAAATCAGCTAAAAAAATAAGCTGCCCGTGTCGGCTGGCAACAGCCATTTACGGAGCACCTCAAATGAATCAGCTTCCTGAAACCGGCTTTCTCCGGCTGCGCCAGATCATTGGTGATACCAGAGCGAATCCGCCCATTCCCCCGATCATCCCGGTAAAAAAATCTTGCTGGTGGGATGGCGTCAAAGCAGGCCGCTTCCCCAAGCCAGTCAAACTCGGTCCGCGTGTTACCGCGTGGCGGGTCGAGGATATTCGAGCCCTGATCGCATCCGCATAGGGGGTAGCGATGACAACAAAAACAAAGGGGCAGAGCGGTAGCGACCGTCCGACCCAAAATACTTCAAGCAGGTTTAATCCTACCCCGATTTCTTCAGCAATTAAAGCAGCAATCCTGCGCTGTGCTGTTTGGGGTGTGATCCCTGTGAATTTTCAACGTGGCTTATTAAGTGCGCGGGGTTGAAAGATGCGTAGCGATATTGAACGTATCCAAGACGCCCTGCAATTTATCGATGCCAGCGACCGCGAGAGTTGGCTACGCATGGGTATGGCGATTAAGTCCGAGCTTGGCGAGGGTGGTTTTCAGCTTTGGGAGACGTGGAGCCAGCAAGCCGATTCCTTCAACCCCAAGGATGCACGGGATGTTTGGAAAAGCATCCGAGCCGGTGGCAAGGTGACTATCGGAACACTGATCTACGAGGCCAGGGCCAGCGGCTGGCGAGATGATCAAGCCTTCCAAAAACCAACCCAGAAAGAGCTCGAAGAGCGCCAGCGCATGGCATCCGAAAGGGCTGCAAATGAGGCGGCTGTGATTGCTCGCGATCGTGCCGACGCGGCAAAGAAAGCGGCGGCGATTATTGGGGCCGCGACCGAGGCAGAAGCAGATAATCCCTACCTTTCACTCAAAAAGGTCTCGCCTGTCGGCACCCTGCGGGAGATTGATGCAAGTATGGCGGCGGACATCTTGGGCTATGCGCCGCAATCAGGCGGCCATGTATTGCTCGGTCGCCTGCTTGTGGTTCCGGTCACGCAGGGTGAGCAGCTCTCCACGCTGGAGCTAATTGATGGGTCCAAGCGCAAGACAGCGTTAAAGGGATATGGGACTAAGAAGGGCGGATACTGGGCGACCGACAACCTGCCAGATGGCGACGGCGCGGGCGAAACTCTGCTCATAGGCGAGGGCGTAGCAACCGTTCTATCGGCATCTGCGGCCAGCGCTTATACCGGCGTTGCGGCACTATCGTCGAGTAATCTACCAGCGGTGGCGAATGCGATGCGCGAACGGTACCCTAATGCGGTGCTGGTGATTTTGGCTGATCTGGTGAAGGCGAGTAGTGAGCCTGATCCTTATGCAACCAATGCCGCCAGAGCCTGCGCCGGGAAGGTCGCAATTCCTTATTTCGGCGCTGACCGTACACCTGATTCCACCGACTTCAACGACATGGCGACACTACACGGCTTGGAGGCTGTCGAGCGCGCCATAGAAAGAGCAAGCGCCGTATCAACCGACACGAATCAAAACAAGCGAGACAAATCAACGGCGGTGGATTGTACCGATTGGCCCGAGCCGCAGCCGCTGACTCTCAAGATCGAGCCAGAGCCTTACCCGGTTGATGCGTTGCCCTTAGCCATTCGCGCTGCAGTGGAAGAGGTGGCGAGCTTCGTCAAAGCACCCGTGCCAATGGTTGCGTCTTCAGCGCTGGCGGCGCTATCTCTTGCAGCTCAAGCCCACGCGGATGCAAAGCGGCTCGAGAAGCTGCAAGGTCCCACTGGTTTATTCATTCTGGTTATTGCCGATTCTGGCGAACGCAAGTCGACCTGCGATGGCTTCTTTACCCAATCTATCAGCGACTACGAGCAGGCCCAGGCTGAGTCGGCGAAGCCGGCACTGAAAGACCACCGAGCGGCTGCCGAGGCGTGGGAAGCCAAGCGTGGTGGCGTCAAAGAAAAAATCCGGCAGCTCGCCAAGAACAACAAGGCGACTACAGAAATGGAATCAGCCCTGCGCGATCTTGAGTACGACAAGCCAGAGCCACCGAGAATTCCGCGGCTGATGTACGCCGACGCGACCCCTGAGGCGCTGGCCTATGGCCTTGCAAAGCACTGGCCGTCAGCGGGCGTGGTCTCTGCCGAGGCCGGGATAGTTTTCGGTTCGCACGGCATGGGTAAGGACTCGGTGATGCGTAACCTAGGTCTGCTGAATCAGCTATGGGATGGTAAGAGTCTGACCATTGACCGCCGATCAACAGAATCTTTTTCTGTGCGCGGCGCGCGGTTGACCGTGGCCTTGCAGGTTCAAGAGCCGACCTTGCGCGAGTTCTTCAACCGTTCAGGGGCGCTGGCCCGTGGCACAGGATTCCTCGCTCGATTCCTTGTGGCGTGGCCGGAATCGACCCAAGGAATGCGCCAGATCAACCCAGATTCACCTGACGGACCTGCGACCTGGCCGCACCTTGCATCGTTCCATCAGCGTATTGCCGCAATACTTGATCAACCCGTCCCAATCGATGAAGATGGCGCACTCAATCCGCCCATATTTTCGATGAGTGCTGACGCGAAAAAAGCATGGGTTGAGTATCACAACACGATCGAGAGCGAGTTATCAAGCGGTGGCGAACTTCACGACGTGCGCGACGTGGCGAGCAAGTCCGCAGACAACGCCGCGCGGCTGGCGGCTCTGTTTCAGATGTTCGAGGGTATGGGTGGTGCAATCGGGCTGGCCGCGTTTGAGAGTGCAAGTCTGATCGCGGCATGGCACCTCCATGAGTCGCGTCGGTTCTTTGGTGAGATTGCGCAACCGGCAGAGCTAGCGGACGCGGCGCGACTGGATGAGTGGCTGATTAGTCACTGCCAGCAGTCTCAATCAAATCTTGTCTCGACCCGTGACGCACAACGGCTCGGCCCGATCCGCGACAAGGAGAAATTGACGATCGCGCTGCGGGAACTGCATGAGCTCAATCGCGTAAAAGTGCTGCAAGAGGCTAAAAGTAAAATCATCATGGTAAATCCAGCACTGGTCGGGGCGCTGCCATGAGCCTCCTATCCAAACTTAGGGAGAAACAAGCCACCAAGATTGCGACTGCGACACCTGCGACTTTTGCGACAAAAGCTTATTCATCTGGACGATCTGTCGCAAATGCCGCAACTGTCAACGTCGCAAAGTCGCCGCAAGAGCAAATCGCAGCCACCGTAGAAGTCGAAGCGTTTGATGCGGTAACCGTTTCACGCTGGTGGCTGGTTTATTACCCCGAACGCGATCCGCTGAAAGTAGCCTTCTTTCCAGAGGCGACCCGTGTAGATATTCTGGAACGTTACCCTGCTGCGGTAGCGGTCGAGCCCATTACCCTGACGATCCACCAAGCACTAGCTTCCTTGACCGCTAACGAGGAAATGGCGATCCGGGCATGGCTGGCGCTGATCGAGGAAACCGATCCACTGGTTATTGCTGAGGTCATAGCGCAGTGCCAGCAGGATGCTGGTGCGCGGGACTATTTTCACGCTCGAGCACTAGTGGAATTACCAAAGCCATCAGCCTTCCCGGATGACCGTCGTACCTGCGATCAATGCATAAACCTTAAAGCCTTGCGGTGCCAGGCGGCAAAGCGTGGCGAAATCAATGCAAGCCGAAGCTATGAGCCGATCCGCGATCTTCCCCAGCGCTGCGAAGGATATGCACCGACCGCTGACGATCCGGATAGACGACCCGGGCGAGAGCGCTGGTCGATGCGTATCCATAAAGGAGAAGAGTAATGAGCAGCAAGACAAAAGAACCGGGAAATGAATTTGAGAAATATCCCCGAAAAACTGTCATCTGCCAGTCCGGCCCCAGTCTTGATGAGCAAGGGCGTAATTACGCCAAGCTAATCACATCATCTGAACTGGCAGGGTATCGAATCATAGGAATGATGCAACCGAAGAGCTTAGCCGATGATATTGACACCCCCACACTGATGGCGACCTTGCGTGAGCAAGCCGCGGCGGTAAAAAACGGCGACCTCTCCCATGCAGAGGCGATGCTGATAAATCAGGCGTCGTCCTTGCAGGCATTGTTTGTACGGCTGACAGAGCGCGCGATGGAGCAAAACCAGATGCCGAACCTTGAGGGCTTTATGCGTTTGGCTTTAAGAGCACAATCGCAGTGCCGAACGACCCTTGAGACGTTGGCCGCAATCAAGAACCCGCCGGTTGTATATGCCCGGCAGGCAAACGTGACAACCGGGCCACAACAAATCAACAACGGCTCAGCGGTAGCGTCACAAGCGCGGGAAATCGAAAACAAGCAAAACCAACTATCAGGAGGTATACATGAGTTACTACCGGACGCCCGAGCACCGGGCAAAGCGAGCCGAGCTAATACGCCGTTGGAAGCCGTGGGAGAAATCGACCGGACCAAACACCTCGGAAGGTAAGGCGCGATCTGCACGTCGCGGATTTAAAGGAGGAACGCGGAAAATCCTGCGGGAATGGACGAGAATCCTGCGTGAGCATGCAAAAGAGTTGGAAAAAATACGCTAGCGTCCAAGCTCTGTTATCGACCGAGAGTGTTGATATACAGCTTTCGCCCTGACTGAACAGGCCGCAGTATCTCGAGCAGCACCGCTATGTCTTCGTATTTAAGCCCATATCAGTAACAGATGCGATTGTGCTGGCATGACCGACAGTTCGAATCTTGTTTGCTCCGCCATGCAAAGTTTCTTCAAATCTTCAATCTTTCAAATGCGGCCGACAAGATGTTGATCTGATTGACTTATCCTCAGTCAGCTCCTGACCAGAGGTTGAAGATAGTCTCGTCACACCGGGACTTCAGCGCGATTGAGTCGCTGTTTTGCTCAGAACCACCTGACAGAGCGAGTTTGAAGAACTCTAATCGGAAGGTCTGCCAGATCTAGACCGCGACCCCCTTAACGAATGAGACCGCCCTTCACCGAAT
>JACCDI011636625.1_pt1 | contig 11694 bp, 12 predicted proteins | sample 7442791 | NCBI WGS metagenome assembly JACCDI01 (sample SAMN15323434, study PRJNA562643) | freshwater metagenome | isolation source: river surface water | place: USA:Blue River Watershed | collected 2017-08-15
GATAAGTCTTTAAAAACGACTAATCTATAAGTTTTTGGATGTATTTCTGCTTTCATCTTCTCTAAAAATTCGGATTGCAAATGTAGCTAAGCTTTGTATTAAATGCAAATCAATTTTAATTTTTCTTTATTTAATTTCTTGGCAAAGCTCTATTAACACCCCATTTGCCGACTTCGGGTGAACGAAACAAACTAATTTATTGTCTGCGCCTTTCTTCGGATGTTCATTCAAAAGCACAAATCCCTCGTTTTTTAAGCGTTCCATCTCTGCTACAATGTCTTCGACATCAAAAGCGATATGATGTATGCCCTCGCCTTTCTTTTCGATGAATTTAGCAATTGCGCTGTTTTCGTTGGTCGCTTCTAAAAGTTCGATTTTATTGTCACCGAGCTGAAAAAACTCAGTTGCAACACCCTCTGATTCAACTATTTCACGTTTATACGCTGATTTACCAAACAATTTACTGAAGATATCTGTTGAATTTTCGATGTTTTTAACAGCAATACCAATGTGCTCTATCTTATTAAACATATGTTAGAATTTGTGCCAAAAATATCAAAAAAAATAGCTTGAATTTGAAAGTGATAACTATATTTGCATATTATTTATATAAAGTCTAAATAAACACAATGAACATACCTATCTATCTCGACAATAATGCCACTACACCTATGGATCCGAGAGTGTTGGACGCTATGCTACCTTATTTTGTAGATAAATTCGGTAATGCAGCCAGCAGAAATCACCCTTTTGGATGGGTAGCAGAAGAGGCAGTTGACTATGCCAGAGAGCAAATTGCTCAATTAATTGGCTGTAATGAAAAAGAAATAATCTTCACTTCAGGAGCTACTGAGTCAAATAACCTTGCCATTAAAGGAGTATTTGAGATGTATCAGTCTAAAGGTAATCACGTGATTACATTAACTACTGAGCATAAAGCAGTATTAGATACCTGTCACCACATTGAAAAAATGGGTGCTGAGGTTACATTCTTAGAAGTAGAGCCAGACGGATTAGTAGATTTAGCAAAATTAGAAGCTGCTATTAAACCGAATACAATTTTAATATCAATCATGTACGGTAACAACGAAATCGGGGTTATTCAACCTATGAAAAAGATTTCAGAAATTGCTAGAAAACATGGGGTATTATTACACACTGACGGTACACAAGCAGTAGGTAAAGTGCCTGTAAATGTAGAAACTGATGGTATTGACTTAATGTCTTTCACCGCACATAAAATGTATGGACCGAAAGGTGTTGGTGCCCTTTACGTTCGTCGTAAAAACCCAAGAGTTAAAGTAACAGCACAGATGGATGGTGGCGGACATGAGCGTGGAATGCGTTCAGGTACTTTAAACGTACCCGGTATTGTAGGCTTGGGTAAAGCATGTGAATTAGCGAGATTAGAAATGGACCAAGATGCAAAGCGTTTATCAGCACTACGTGATAAATTAGAAAATGCATTAAGTCAATTAGAAGAGTCATATGTGAACGGAAATAAAGAAAGCCGTTTACCGCATACAACTAATATTTCATTTAAATATGTAGAAGGCGAAGGCTTAATGATGGCTATGAAAGATTTAGCAGTATCATCTGGCTCAGCTTGTACATCCGCATCATTAGAACCTTCATATGTATTGAAGAGTTTAGGATTAAATGATGATTTAGCGCATTCATCTATACGTTTCGGATTAGGTAGATTTACTACTGAAGAAGAAGTAGATTATGCAATAGAAGTAACAAGAAACGCAGTCAACAAATTAAGAGAAATGTCACCACTTTGGGAAATGTTCAAAGAAGGCATTGATCTTGATTCGGTTGAGTGGGCAGAACATTAATCTAGTTACCAGTAACTAGTAACTAGTCACTAGAAAAGACACCCAATAAAATTTAAAAATATAATAACATGGCATATTCAGAAAAAGTAATAGACCACTACAACAACCCAAGAAATGTGGGTACTCTTGATAAGAGTAGTAATTCTGTAGGTACCGGCTTAGTTGGTGCTCCAGAGTGTGGCGACGTAATGCGCCTACAAATAGAAGTTGATGAAAACAATGTTATCAAAGATGCTAAGTTCAAGACATTTGGATGTGGCTCGGCAATCGCTTCTTCATCTTTAGCTACAGAATGGTTAAAGGGAAAATCAATTGATGATGCAATGAAAATTGATAACATGGATATCGTTGAAGAATTAGCATTACCACCAGTAAAAATTCACTGTTCGGTTTTAGCTGAGGATGCTATCAAGGCAGCAATTAACGATTTTCGAGTAAAAAACGGATTAGCTCCAATTGAAACAGAAAAATCACATCATTAATTAAATTATGTCAATTACGATTACAGATAAAGCAAAAGCTAAAATTGATACACTAAAACAAAGTGCCAATCTTGATGAAAGTTATTTCTTAAGAGTTGCAGTTGAAGGTGGTGGCTGTTCTGGTTTATCATATAAATTAGATTTTGACAATGAAATAAAAACAGGCGACCAAGAGTTTGAAGACAAAGGGGAGAAAGTGGTGTTAGATATGAAGAGCTTTCTATACTTGGCTGGTACTGAGCTCGACTTTTCAGATGGTTTGAATGGCAAGGGATTCAACTTTATAAACCCGAATGCCTCTAGAACTTGCGGTTGTGGCGAAAGTTTTTCTGTTTAATTAAGAATTTTTATAGATTAGGTCTTCTCAAAAAATGAGAAGACCTTTTTTTTGAAATAAAATATTGAAAAATGAAGATAACTGAACTAACTACCATTCCGCAATTACTTCGTAACGTAGTGAAGTACGTACACCCTGAGAATCATCCCTTTTTATATGAAAAGGTAAAAGATCAATACGAAGCAATTACGTATAAAACTACATTAGATAATGCTGATGCTATCTCTTCTTTCTTTTTAGAGAATGGAGTAACAAAAGGTGATCGATTAGCATTAATCATAGAGAATTGTCCGCAGTACGTATTTTACGATCAAGCATTGCAACAAATAGGTGGAGTGAATGTATCTATCTACCCTACTCTTGCTGATGATGATATCAGCTATATCATTAATGACTCTAGTTCTAAGATGATTATAGTAGGTAATCATTTCTTATTCAAAAAAATATTAAAGATTGCAAATGAATGTGAAAGCTTAACACATATCATTACTAAATTCGATGATAACGAAAAGTTAGCTAGTGGTTTCAGTGGTAAAGCAAAAATATTAAGCTTAAGTCAAGTAATTGCAGAAGGCACTAAACTAAAATCTAAATATTCTGCAAAGATTGATGAGTTAAGAGATGCTGTTAAGCCAAATGATCTAGCTACACTTATTTATACCTCAGGTACAACTGGTACTCCCAAAGGTGTAATGTTATCACATTTGAATTTATGTAGTAATGTGAAAGTAGCATTACAACAAATACCTTACATCACAGAACACGAAACCTTTTTATCTTTCTTACCATTATCACACGTATTTGAAAGAACAGCTACCTATTTAGTTTGCTGTGCGAAGGGTTGTAAGATTGCTTATGCACAAAGCCTAGAATTATTACCTAAGAATATGATTGAGGTGCGACCTACAGTAATGAGTGTGGTTCCTCGTTTATTAGAGAAGATCAATGATAAGGCAATGAAGACAGGTACTTCGGCAGGCGGATTAAAGACAAAAATATTTTTGTGGGCATTAGAAACAGGTAAAAAACACAGAACATTAATTGAAGCAGGTAAAACGCCAAATGCTATCTTGAATTTCCAATTGAAAATTGCTGAGAGATTAGTGTTTTCTAAGATTAAGGAGAAGACTGGTGGAAGATTGAAGTTCATGATTTCTGGAGGAGCAGCATTACCACAAAATGTTGGGGAGTTCTTTGGTAATTTAGGTATTAAAATATTAGAGGGATATGGCTTAACAGAAACATCCCCAGTAATGTCAGTAACAGAATTCACACGACAAGTATATGGAACTGTTGGTAGAGTATTACCAGAGTTAACCATTGCTATTCAAGATGTAGAAACTAAAAAAATAATCACAGCTCAAACTTATGAATCATTCAATCCTGAATTCGAATCAGAAGAAGGTGAAATCATTTTGAAAGGTCCGAACGTGATGCAAGGCTACTGGAACAAACCTGAAGACACTGCGCAGGCAATAGATTCAGAAGGTTGGTTCCATACCGGTGACGTTGGTAAATTCTACAAAGGAAATTTAAAAATCACTGACCGTATAAAAAACATTTTAGTGAATTCATTCGGCAAAAACGTTTACCCTACTCCAATTGAAAATACATATTTACAAAGCACAAAAATCGATCAGATATTCTTAATCGGTGATAAGCGTGAATATATCACAGCAATTATAGTACCTTCTAAAGAAAATTTAATGGAGGCATTCGGATTAACGGAGGCATTCTTTACCTCTGAGAATCAATTTATAGATGATCAAGAAATTATCAATTGGGTTAAAGAAGATGTTAATAAGTTATCTAGAGATTTAGCGAAATTTGAACGAATCAAAAACTTCATAGTAAAGAGAAATCCCTTTACGATTGATGATGGTGAAATGACTCCGAAAATGAGTATCAAGCGAAAAGTAGTTGAGAAAAAATATGCAGATCACATCGATGTGATGTACGAAGCAGAAGAAATGGAAGATTAAAAAATATTTTGCAATTGCTTTCAAAATCCCTATACTTGCAATCGATTTTCAGGGCCCATAGCTCAGTTGGTTAGAGTAGGAGACTCATAATCTTTTGGTCGCAGGTTCGAGTCCTGCTGGGCCCACAACCCCGTTTCTGATTAAGAAATGGGGTTTTTTATTTCAACAAATTCATTAACCTCCAATTCAAATACAATTTCTCTTTACCAACTTGCTCTGATCTTAAGAAACCTTTTTCTTCTAATGCCATTAAGTAATTACCTACTGTTTTTAAATTACCAATACCTGCTTGTACTAAATTTTGTCTCTTGGTGTATGGTAACTTAAACAAACATTCTATTAATTCATGTGAATATATTTTAGGCAATTTCTTTTTGATATCACTCGACATTTTTGTTCTTAAAATTTCAATTTCTTCAATTTGCTTTTTCGCATTATTAGCAGCTTGCTCAATTATATTTAAAATATACAACACCCAAGCTTCCCAATCTTTTTTCTCTGTAACTGCTCTTAACTTTAAATAATACTCATTTTTGTTGATGTTAATCTCTTTACTTAAATACATTGCCGGCAATTCTAATAAACCCGACCATTTTAAATACAACATCAATATGATTCTACCTGTTCTACCATTGCCATCATAAAAAGGATGTATCGCTTCAAACTGATAATGCATGATTGCCATCTTTATTAATGGATCTACATCATCATCTGCATGTATATACTCTTCTAAATTCTTTAATTTATCTCTAATAATTTTTTCGCCTGATGGTGGTGTATATACTACTTTATCGGTATGCGGATTTATCAATTTCGTTTCGCCAGTCGTTCTAATACCGGTATGCGTTTTTTTAATGATTTGCATAATCGATATAAATAAGTTGGTATTTAACACCGGCTTCTTCTCTAATTGTTTTATACCATGCCACAACGCTTCTTTGTAATGCATTACCTCTCTTACATTATACACCGCTGCTTGCTCTGATACCGTTGCCTTAAATATTTGCTCATTGCTTGTTACTATGTTTTCTATTTCTGAACTTGCTTGAGCTTCTAAAATTTGTATGCTGTCTAATAATAAAAGCGGATTGGGTAAACGGTAGACCGATGTTTTTAATTCTGACAAAGCCCTACTAGCCTTAATTGTTTTTCTTAAAACCGCTAAGGTCTCAATATTCAATTTAGGTGGCAATAATGGTAAGTCATTATATGGTTTATTCGGATGGTACATAGCTCATATATATAAACAAATATACATTTTTTTCATACAAGAGTAAATTTGTATATTTTTTACTCTTATTAAATGAACCAGAGTAATAATTACTCTCAATTAATATACGAGAGTAAATTTAAGCATTTTTTACTCTCATTAAAATTTCGAAGGTAAATAGTACCTTCGTGCAATTATCTTAATCAAATGATTGAAACTATAATATTTGACTACGGAAACGTAATTTTTGACATCGATCACCAACTTACCATTAATGCCTTTAAACAATTGGGGGCTCAAAAAGAAGATGGATTTTTTTCACATCTTAAACAAAACCCTTTGTTCGATGATTTTGAAACTGGTTCTATCTCTGCAAATGAATTTCGTGAGGGTATCAGAAAAATCGCTAACATCCAGCTAAGTGATCAGCAAATTGATGATGCTTGGAATACCTTATTGTTAGGTATTCGTGATGGTTACCTCGAATATCTATTAGATGTTAAATCGAAATTACCTACTTATTTATTGAGCAACAACAATGAAATTCATTATGAATGGATCATCAATTACTTGCAAAAAAATCATAATGTACCCGATATGTCGAGTTTTTTCGTCAAAGATTATTACTCTCATTTAATGGGTATGCGTAAACCTAATGCAAATATTTTTGAATACGTGATTAATGAACATCAATTAAACCCGAGCACTACCCTATTCATTGATGATAGTCCGCAGCATTTAGAAACAGCTAAAAAACTCGGAATACAAACACACTTAATGTTGCGAACTGAGACTTTACAAGAAGTAGTTAACAAGTACTTGTATTAATGACAATCAAATGACATTAAAAGAGTCTATTAAATAAGCGATTATCTATTTTTATAAAAAAATATACAGTATGAATTTCTTTAAAAATATTTTAACATCCGTATTAATATTTACTAGTATTTCTGCAATTGCACAAGATGAAAAACATTTGAAGAACATTAAACAATTGACATTTGGCGGTGATAATGCCGAAGCATATTTTTCACCTAATGGTAAATTCTTAGCTTTTCAATCGAACAACCCAGCATGGGGATTAAAGTGTGATCAAATTTTCAATCTCGATATCGCAAAGGCTCGTCGTGATTCTAATTATAAACCTACAATGATTTCTACTGGAGATGGTCGTACTACCTGTGCATATTATATGCCCGATGGTTTGCAAATTATCTACGCATCAACTCATGAAAAAGGCAAGAACTGTCCGCCACCACCTGCCCCTCGCGCCGATAAAAAATACTTGTGGCAAGTATCACCTGAGTATGATATTTACGTAGCTGACCAAACTGGTAAGCAAATTAAAAAGCTAACAATTACTGAGGGATATGATGCAGAAGCTACTGTTTCACCCAAAGGAGATTTAATCGTTTTTACATCAACTCGTAGTGGAGATTTAGAGCTATGGACAATGAATATTGATGGTTCAAATCAGAAGCAGATTACGTTCGGACTTGGATATGATGGTGGAGCGTTTTTCTCACCTGATGGTACTAAAATAGTTTTTAGAGCATCTCGTCCTAAATCTGGCGAAGAAACCATGGAATATAAAGAGCTTTTAGCAAAAGGCTTAGTAGCGCCAACTAATATGGAGATCTATACTTGTAATGTAGACGGATCTGATTTAAAACAAATCACCAAATTAGGTAAAGCAAACTGGGCACCATTCTTTCACCCATCAGGTAAAAAAATCATCTTCTCATCAAATCATCATTCAGAAAGAGGTTACGATTTTCAATTGTATATGATTAACCTCGATGGTGGTAATTTAGAAAGAATTACAAATGCAAGTATATTCAATGCATTTCCGATGTTTTCACCTGACGGTAAAAAATTAGTATTTTCATCAAACAGAAATAACAGAGGCACTAGAGATACTAATTTATTTATTGCTGACTGGATCGATTAAAACAACAAAATATGAGAAAATTATTCTTTGCATTACTTTTTATTACGAGTTTATCTTACGCTCAAACAGATATGTCTCGAATTAAAAAAGACATCGTGTATCTTAGTTCTGATAAATTAATGGGTCGATTCCCTGGCACAAAACATGAATTAAAAGCAGCGAATTATATTGCAAAAGAATTTAAGAAAATCGGATTAACACCTAAAGGTGATGCAAACACTTATTTGCAAACATTTCCTTTTAAAATTAGTACAAATCCGCATGCTACCGAAGATCAAATGGAATCAAAAGGTAGTGCTCATAATGTTATTGGCTTTTTAAATAATAACGCTGAGTATACAATTGTTGTAGGCGGACATTATGATCACCTTGGATTAGGACATGCTGGCAACTCATTAGATGCAAATCCTCAAAATAAAATTCATAATGGAGCCGACGATAATGCTTCTGGCACAGCAGGTGTTTTAGAATTGGCTAGATATTATGCTACGAATGGAATAAAAGAAAAACACAATTACTTATTCATCGCTTTTTCAGCAGAAGAAGAGGGTTTACTAGGTTCTAAGTATTTCACTAACAATCCGACGATACCATTAAACAAAATAAGTTTCATGATCAACATGGATATGATAGGTAGATTAAATGAAACTACAAATCGTATTGTAATATCAGGCGTTGGCACATCACCATCTATATCAAAAGCACTATTAGCGAATGAAAATAATTTAGTGAAATACAAAGCCGATTCAGCAGGTATGGGTCCGTCAGACCACTCGTCATTTTATTTAAAAAACATACCAGCATTACATTTTTATACTGGCACACATACTGATTATCACAAGCCTAGTGATGATGCTGATAAAATAAATTTTAAAGGCGAAGCTCATGTTTTGAACTTTATCATTAAAATAAGTGAAGAATTAGCAAAAGAAGATACACTTGTGTTCACTTCTACCAAAACAAATAGTAATGCTGCAAGTTCTGTAAGTTTTAAAGTTACTTTAGGAGTAATACCTGATTATGCTTTTGATGGAAAGGGTTTGAGATTAGATGGAGTAACAGAAGGTAAACCAGCACAGAAAGCGGGATTGAGACAAGGAGATATTATCATCATGATGAATGAATTCCCTATTGAAAATATACAAGACTATATGAAGTCTTTGTCGAAATTTCAAAAGGGGCAAACAATTCAGGTTAAACTAAAAAGAGAAAATCATGATTTAATAATTCCTGTTACTTTTTAAGAATTTTATGAATTCTTAAAAATCAATTAAATTAATATTTTTAAATTTCTACTATGTCTGAGTTTGATTTTAATAAAGTTCTAAAAATTGTTGATAACGACAAATCAATCGCTGTTACATTAACACAGATGTTTGTCGAACAATCTAAAGAAGATTTCACAATTTTGTTGAATGCAAAAAATAATGAAGACCTCTTAACGATTGGTAAAATCGCTCATAAAATGAAATCTAGCGTTGCAACTTTAGGTATGCCTATTACTGCAGATCTGTTAAAAAAAATAGAATTAGGAGTAAAATCCGGACAATCAATTATTGAGTTAGAGAATGCCATCGATGTAATTTCATCACATCTAGAAGAGATATACAACGATATTCAAAAAACTGATTTGCAATAAATTGAAAATTCTCATCTTAGGACTTGGCTGGCTAGGTAAAGACTTAGCATTGAAATTAAAACAAACTAATTTCGAGCTAATTGGTACAAAGCGAAATATTGATAAAAGTGTAATTGATATTCAGCAGATAGCTTGGAATACAGAAGAAGATTTACCTAATAATTTAAAAATTGATATCTGCATAATAACACTTACGCCTTCTGCAATTTTAGATCTAGATAAATTCGAAGAACACCTTAACAATTTAGTGAAAAATGGTGTTAAAAAAATTATTTATACTTCGAGTACTGGGGTTTACGACGGACTAGAAAATATTGTAAAGGAGAATTCTAGTTTAAAAATTAGTACAGATCGACAAATCAAATTAGTAGCACTAGAAAATTTAATCTTAAAACATAAAGATTCAGTTGTATTAAGATTAGCGGGTTTGGTGGGTGATGATAGAATTCCAGCTAATTTTTTAGCCGGCAAAAAAAATGTATCTGGGTCAAACCAAGCTATAAATATGGTTCATAAAATAGATGTAATAAATATCATAGAGCTATTAATAACATCAGATTTCGAAGGTATAATGAATGTAGTTTCATCTAGTCATCCGACTAGAAAAGAATACTATACAGAATTATGTAATAAATTTAATTTAGAGATACCTGAATTTAATTCAGAATCAGAACCTGTAAGAATTGTAAGCAATGAATTATCGAAGGAGATTTTAAAATACCAATATGTTGTAGACGATACCTTAGAATATTTTATCGCTTAAAGTTCTTTTCTCAATCTAGCAACCGGAATATTAAGTTGCTCTCTATATTTTGCTACAGTTCTACGTGCAATATTATATCCGCGTTCTTTCAAAATCTCCGCTAAACGTTCATCTGCTAATGGCTTGTGTTTATCTTCTCCAGAAATACATTCTTCTAATATTTTCTTCACTTCTCTGTTAGAAACTTCTTCCCCTGAATCAGTTTGTATTCCTTCAGAGAAGAATGATTTCAATAAAAAAGTACCAAATTCAGTTTGTACATATTTACTATTTGCAACTCGTGAAACTGTAGAAATATCCATTTGAACTTGATCAGCTATATCTTTCAAAATCATCGGCCTCAACATTCGATCATCACCAGTTAAAAAATAATCGTATTGAAAATTCATAATGGCATTCATCGTTTTAATTAAGGTTTGTTGACGTTGCTTAATTGCATCTATAAACCATTTAGCTGAATCTAGTTTTTGCTTAACAAACTGAACAGCTTCCTTCATCTTTTTGTCTTTTTGTGAAGCCTTATCATAAGTCTGAAACATTTCTTGATAAGACCTACTTACTCTTAGTTCAGGTGCATTTTTTGAGTTCAATGTAAGTAATAAGTAATTATCATTTTTAGTTATGATAAAGTCGGGGATTACCTGCAATTGCTTGTTATTATCAGCATAAGAGTTTCCTGGTTTCGGATTAAGTCTAAGAATCTCTTGAATTGCATCTTTCAATTCTTCTGAAGAAATATTTAAACTTTTCTCTAATTTATCGTAATGCTTTTTCGTGAATTCATCTAAGTAATCACTAACAATTTCAATAGCAACTTTTATAGACTTTTGACTATTGTCTTTTCTTTTTAACTGTAACAATAAACATTCTTGTAAGCTCCTTGCTCCTACTCCAGCTGGGTCGAAGTTTTGGATGATTTCGAGTAAATGTTCTACTTCTACTTCAGTTGTATTAATATTTTGAGAGAAAGCTAAATCATCTACTAATGCATTTAGCGGTCTTCTTAAATAACCATCATCATCGAGACTCCCTAAAATCTGTTGAGCCACCATAAATTCATGATCGGCCATCACACAAAGACTTAGTTGAGCTATAAGGGTTTCATGAAAAGAGGTATTTACAGCCATAGGCATCTCTTTTTTATCATCATCATCAGAGTCATTATCACTCATCATCTTATATCCATCATCTTGATCATCATCTTGAATGTAATCATCGATATTAAACTCTTCTTGCTCAGTACGTTCTTCAGGATTTATTTTATCTTCATCATCTTCGAGTTGATATTCAGGTATTTCTTCTGCACTCGATAAACTACCATCTTCCAGGGCTGGATTTTCTTCTAACTCTTCTTTTATGCGTGAATCGAGCATAACGGTCGGAATTTGCAACAATTTGATGAACTGAATTTGTTGCGGAGAAAGTTTTTGTAATAATTTTTGTTGTAAGCTCTGTTTTAACATGGTATTAATGCATCGAAAATACGATA
>JACCDI010442052.1_pt1 | contig 11693 bp, 10 predicted proteins | sample 7442791 | NCBI WGS metagenome assembly JACCDI01 (sample SAMN15323434, study PRJNA562643) | freshwater metagenome | isolation source: river surface water | place: USA:Blue River Watershed | collected 2017-08-15
ATGCCATTCGGAACTGAAGAGGCGTGTACTATAGCATTGAATGAAAGTTGACATTAGGATTAAAGTTTGTCTTGGAGAGGGATAAATTGAATAATAAAACTAAGGCTTAATTAATCCCTTGGCAATACCCTTGCTTCGTTCATTCAGGTAAAAATATGAAATATTTATCAATTTTAGCACTCTGCGATCAATATGCATGAAATTTTATCACACTGATTTTTGTTCCAGCGTTATTTTACATTTGCTCTATTTTCTTTGTCATTATGATGCCATACATCATATGCAAAACAATAAATTCATGGAAAAGGGCTTGGGATGTTGGTCACGTTGCTTCTGATTGTTGTATTGTTTTGATTAATGTGTCAGATTGAATTTTTAAAGGGTTTGCCTTGACGAGCCCTGTGTCCTTGGATTATGTGCATTAATTAACTACATGTTATCTACCCATGACATTCAAACATTCATATTCAAAAACATGATGGTTGCTATTGTGTGCTACAATTGTCAAGGTAATTAGTTTTATATCTGGGTTCTGTGTTGTTTTGTTGTCAAGATGGTGGTTATGGTAATTTATAATTGTTGAATTGAATAATGTGAGTTATAAAATGTGAAATGGGAGCAGTTAAAATGAAATCTGTTCAGAGCTGTAGAGTTTGAATGATTAATTGTGACCTATGAAGTGTGAACTATGACCATAGAAATGTGGGCTGTGAGCTGTGAGATGTGAGCTGTGAGATGCGAGCTTTGATCTTATTTAATATGTATCCTACTTTGCTGTGGGTGGTGAAAATGGCTGCTTAATTTGGTGCACTCTTCTGGTCATTGATAGTTGATTGACAGGAGTTTGTTAGCATTTTTCGACAGTTTAAATTCATAAAATGAAATATTTGTGAGGATCTACCATAAGATGTTTCAAAGATTTTGCACCAAGGACCACATCCAATGAACTTTCAAACAGTGTATGCAGAAAATGATCTGCAACCAATTTTTGTTGGTAATTTTATCTTGTCAACTTTTCTAATATCACTTTTTCCATTGAATGATGATAAAACCCTCCCAGCTTTGTATGTCATTGTTCAAATAATATACTTGACAAAATCATCTGGGTTATTAATGGACTGTCAACAATTCCCTCTCTTTCCTTTGATGTTCATAGTGCAACCACAGTGCTACATTCATTTTATCCCAACCTCTTCCTGGAAGTTTAGAACCTTATGATTTGATTAACACATTGTATTGACCAATGTTATCTACACAACTGCGTTCTAGCTGCAAGCAACTGAATTGAAACATTTCTTTGTCTGTTGAAAAATACATTGTGTAATATATTCAATAATTGGGTTTGACAGTGATGGCATGGTATTTGCTTTGTTTCTTATGATAATTGATCTGTCAAGAATTTCAAATCTTATTCAACTTCTTCAATAGCTCTGACAAAATTTTCAAATTGTCCTTACTGCAACTCAAGTTTTGTCATGTTTCAATGCATGATATTCAACACATATTTGTTTGATACATGATATCTGGTAATCTTTACAACCAAACAATTACTTGTGAACTTTACTACTTAATTTGTATTAAATTGCTTCATATAAAAATGGATTTGCTATGGTGTGGGTTCTAATTTTTCACCAACTAATTTTCAATTCAACTGGTAATATTTTGACAGACTATGTTATAGAGAACAATATAATTGTTCTTGGTGTGTTTGTTGACAGAGTAGATTGATATTTCCTCCTCTTCACTAAAAAAACTTGTTGGCTTTCTCAAAACAATGATTAAGAAGGGGGGTGAATTCTCTATATATCCTCTGAATGACTGCAGATATTGTCATCTGTAAAGATGGGACATTGAATCATCTGTCAGTATCATGAAATGACGGATTTGTTCAATGACTAAATTGAAACAACCTATGAATTACATGAAAGGCATTATTCGAAAATATTGCTGTTTTGTTGGGTAATGAATGTTTTGTTGATGTAAGAATTGATTTGGTATTAAACTAGCAAAGAAAATCTTGACACAGTTTTAAGTGAGCAAGCAGTTTTACATAAGTGATACAAAATATTGTATCCCAATGATCATTGCATCAATGATTCAAAATCATTTCTCACAAATCAAGCATATGTGGAAGTAAAAACCAAACATTGTCATAAGAACCAAAAATGAAAGCACTGTTATATTTCACATCAATTATTGAATGTACTTGTCATAGATATGCAATCTTCAATGAGTATTTTTCACTGTATAAATACTTCATATTTATGTATTTAGTCTATTGCAATAAATTATTTGTTATCAGTTGCCAGAAGTGTTCTTATAATATTACAATAACTCATTCTTCCAACAAGACCCAATGCCTCTAATGGTTCAAGGAATTACACTCAGATTACAAACTACTGCTCAATATTAGCAATCTCAAATGAAATCAAGTTTTCTTTATTCTGCATGCGATTTGTTAGAGGATTAATTTCCAAATATCTCAAAAGATCCTATTTTCTTGGATGTGAAATTAGAGAGTTGCATGATTTTGTTTGTTTATAGCCGCCCCATCAATTCTTCATAGCAATGAAAATCTTCATAACAGAACAAAGCTGAAACTGAATCATATTATTTTAGTACAATTGCATTACTTGGAATCTCAAATGGGGCATAGAATTGCTGGGTTCATCTTGATGCAAATATTAACTAATTCATTTGTTGAAAAATCTTGAATGAATGTTTAAAAGAAGTTTCAAAAACTCTCCATGTTCAATATGAAGTGGTTCCTTAAAAAGAGATCACAAGAAAAAGCTTATTGTTTGTGCATTTTCATAGTTGATAACCAGATGGAATTTCCCCAAACCGTTGAATAGAACTTTATAGGGACATGCTTGTTCTTGCATCACCCTTTTTGTGACTTCTGTGAAAATGTTTTTCGTTCTATTTTTTGGTATCGTATTGCTTGTATAATTTACCCAGATTGATAAAACACCTTGTTTGATATGACAAAATGTTTTGATTACATGTAGCTTGTATAAGCTCTAATTTGATTCTTTTATTTGTTTGCAGTCTCTGATGGGAGGTGGCAAGTCAGTCAAGTTTTTCATCATAAATTTCATCAATAATAAGATCTTTGTCATGTTGATCCCAATTTTCTTCTTCCTTTTGAAACCAAGATGCCAGAAGCCAAACTATAATCACATGTGGAATTATTTAATCATCTCTCTGTTTATCAAATTCATTTCATGATTGAAAACTGATAGTATGTAAGAAATTTTTGGCAAATAATGTGTTTGCTAGATTTATCCATAACAAAAATTCATCCACAACCATCCATGTTAGCATACCCCTGTTTCTTACCTTTTTCTTTCTTATTGAGTTTCAATCCTAAAAGACTTAATCTTCATTAAGATCTCCTGTGGGGTCCAAACTTTTTTCTTGCCAAGTTCTAGCTCTTTGAAATTGATAGGAATTGTATTGATAATATGGATGAAATTTTAATCTTTAAAGCAGGGAGTATGTACAGAATAATTAATGGATGACCTTATGCATCCTAATATTCTTCACTCAAGATCCTTTTCTCAAAGTTGAAGGAATTGCAACAGCAAGGACTTTTTGGAAATAATGTCCATGTGCATTCCAACTGTACTTTGTTGCACAAACTTCCTGCAGTACATGATACAAGGACCACCAAGCCAATATACCCAGAGGTTCATGTCTGCATTTGAATACCAGACACTACACCTATTCTTGAGAGATATACTCCTGCTCACTATCTGTGAGCCATGATATTATCCTTTTCGTCTCCATCATAAGTACTGAAATTGCAACTGACTATGCCTTCTTCCCGTTTCACATCCTGCCAAGATAGAATCATGACCAAACGTTTGCTTTTTCAACTTGGAAGAAAATATCAATACATGCCTGACCATGATTTCGTCCTCTCAAATAACCATTCTTGGATGGGCTTGCGTGTTCACAAGACCCATATTATGACCAACTACAAACTGAAGCTAAAGACTCTGTCAAATGTTAAATGTTGCCTGCATTGATCCATCCAAATCAGCATAAAAATCCTCCATATAAAGAATAACATCAACTCACAACCATGGGCATCACCTGGATACAACACAGGTGTACATGAATAACCACAGTCTTGAACATCATGGGGCCCACGATGAACTGGTCATGGTACAATGATCCAGCAAAAGAGCATTAGCAATGTCATGGTGTTTACACTATGGACACCAAAATATATCAAATTTGCAGATGTATCACCTTCTTACCAAAATTTTGTTTCATTCCACATCCCACTTGTACAATCTTGGAACTTGAATGATATAACCAGTTTTTGAGAATTGATATTTTAGAAGTATGATGAGGTGTGAATTGAACTATACAAGGCATTCAATACACAAGAAGACTAAAAAAGAGAAAAACAAGGCTCACATGCTTGGCATGTGCGCATGACATCATAAAGGAACAAGAATCTCCACAGGAGGATTCCCATGAATCCTGGAGAGCTGCAGCAGGTCATAACACTCTCCCTTTCCATAATCAACAAAGGGATACAAGGATTCCAAGTAAGATTACAAAGGTGTGGGCTCTCAATATGGCAAGGTGTGTCAAGCATTAACATGTTCAGTAATATTAAGACTCAGAAAATTGACACAGTTCCATTAGAGTAGATTCAAAGAATCTCAAAGGGTACAGTAGATTTTGTTTTGAGTTTTCTTGAGAGGGTTTTGTCATATTTGAGGACATTTTGACCAACTTGATAGTCAAAACCAATATGCTGTTTATTTCAACAAAGCAATGCATCATTAACCTATTGTTCTTATTGTGCAAGGATTAAGCGCCAATCTGCAAAAAGAGGAATATTGAGAAACATGTCTCAAGAGCACACAAGTCCTCCAGGCATTTCTTGAAATGAGGTTGAAACAATAGAGTACAAAGTGTGCATGGCAATGGCAGTGGGCAGGGCATCATCCACAAGTAGTGATGTGGTATTGTGTTTGTGGTGAATCAGCAAGCAGAAATGTTTTCAACACAGGTGCAACAGCCTGATGTATCCATTTGCAGATGGTATTGGACTGAGAGTTTTTTGTAGTTTGAACAGACTATATGTTCAACACCATAACAGCTATTGGAAAACAAAACCAGTGAACTCTCCCTCATCATCATGGATGACTTGCATTGGTTTGGTATCATGGGGGGTAGTCGGTAATGATAAGATAATTTTTAGCATATGTGAAGAGGGATTTGATGAGGTACTAGTCAATTTTCATGGTTACACTGTATTTGACTGGATTTTTTGTAGAATTAGGTAATTACCAGTGATATATCCAATTTTTGAGTAATAATATTTTAGAATCATGATAAGGTGGTAGGCATTCAGAACACAAGAGGATAAAACAAGAGAAGGATAAGGGGCAGGTGCTTGGTATGTGAACTTGATGTCACAAAGAAGCATAGATGAGAAGAATGAGAATCCTGGAGAGGCACAACAGGGCATAACATAAATTATGCATATGAAAGAAAAACTGATTGTTGAAATCACCGAAATCAACAAAGGTGGTTAATGCAAACCTTCCAAAAGTCTCCAAGCATTAACACAATAGTCAGATCTTCAATAATATCACCTTGCAGCAGTTACAATGGTAGAGACACCAAAGCCCATTCTGGACCAAGTTAGTCATGAGTCACACTCTCTCACACACAAAATCACAGCAAAAGCAACATTTCATAGCTATCCAACACACACATGTAACAACACTCCAATCACACCGACATCACAACTCAATGATTAAATAAACATCTAGTAAACCATGGCAATCACCACATCTACAACAAATAATCTTCACTCAAGATGACAACGATAATCCAGCTGATATCAACTTCATCCAATTTTATTCTAGTAATACTACCAACTGAAGCCAATACAGAGACCCCCACAAGAAAAATTTACAAACCCAGTGATACTTCCAGGAACAGTTCACACCAACACAAGCTATTAAAAACTGGTCATTGACTCATTGACACAAGGAAAATGAATCAAAGCAATGAATATGGAATTAGGTAAAATTGCACAATGTCACAAGGAAACCAATGCACCTGGAACAAACTCATCCCTGGCCACAATACAATCAAGACCACATCACCTAACTGAAAAATGCCTATACATGAATTGCAGGGGATTCCAACAGAGTCATAATCACACTAGGATGAAACCTCCATGATCATTTGTATGACAGCAATGCAGCAATGGAAGACTTTGTCACTTCCCTGATATCATGAAATAGTGTTGTAAGTATTCCATTTTCAAATTATGTCTGTGTAGATGTAAAACGTTTTGATCTAAAGTCATGCATATGCCAATTAAAACTCATCCTGAAATCATTTATTGATGAGTACAATTTTCAACACAAAGCCAACCTTCATTGAAACCATAAAAGGCATGTACATAATTCCCCAAGCTGGCATCTTAGCCAATCAATTGCTGGAACTGTGATTAGCAAGATATGGACATTATGAAGTACCACATACACCTGGACTATCAAAGAATCTCTTACAGTCAATTCAATTTACTCTGGTTGTTGGTGACTTTTGCATCAAATGTACCAACAAAAACAATGATGATCATATCTTTAATGTAGTCAAAAATCATAAAAAAGTGAAAATTATTTGGACTGGAGGACTGTGGTTTGGGATCATGCCATAGTGAGATTACAAAGACCATTAAGTAAATATATACATAAGTGCATCCAGATTCTTACCCTATTAAATTTTAGCAATATGAACTGTTGTCAAACAAATTTTATAATATCATTTAGTTATATGTTCCCACAAACAAATTGATTGTGATAAAATTCTATCAATGTTTCACACATAACATCAAAATGAAATGGATCTCTTTCTGTGTGTAACAAAAGCAGCCCCAAAAAAGATTTATAATTTATCTCATTCTTGAAGATATGTGAATACTTCAATCATCCATGTCAATTCACTGCAACATCTACACTGCCACTGATTGCAATGACACTAACAAGAAAAAATAATCACTAGCAATGGATGTGAGATATTTTGAATTGCAGACCAAATCACCTGGTAAAAATATTGTTCATCAGCACCCCAGTCAAGAAGATCATATCAGCTCCCTCATTACGCATCTTCCAGCCACACATCACAACAAAGTACAAATGTACTATCTCCAAATGATCAATTCCCAGGTCATCTACCCAGACCCATTCCACCAAATGTCATGCATGATTTGTTGGAAGTATTGCCCATGTGTATGGCAATCATACTTTATTGCCCATAATTCCTGTATTATATGAAACTTGGGGTACCAAGCCAAATTGCCATGAGGAATATGTCTGTGCTTTCACACCTAACACTGCAACCATTGCTTGTTACAAACCAATACCTTAGTTATAACACCAGTTATCTTGCTGTCAAGATGACCAATCAACCTTGTTTACAACTCTGGTAACATGAATTGAGGTATTCAATAATATCATCTAGAATTTCTGTGTCAAAGCTTTCTCTGCCCTTTGACAGCTGGGATACAAAAAGAGATACAACAAACCGTTTGTTCTTATTATTGTTGGTATTATGAGGCTAAGCTTGTATATCATCACAAAGGTTGCTTGTTGGTACAACAATGTGAATGAAATAGCGCTGATTAGGTCATAGGAAGAATTGATTCCCTTCCCATCAATCAGTTGAACCATTTTGCAGGCAAACCTTGTATCTTATAGTGTAAGCAATAATGCATCTGCAACCCTCCAAATAAAGAATGTCACTCACATCAAAAAGAATGACATTATCATCATTGGAATCAGAGGAGCTGATTTTGCTGATTTGATATCAATGTCATTGTCCTTCGTTGTCCATTTGTAGATACAGTAGGCATTGAAGAGTGTGATAAAGTTCTCCACTTTTCTAGGGATGATTTGCAAAAAACAACTGTGATATAGAAATTATCCTATGCCATCAGTTTTTAAGCCAAAATAAACAGATATATAGAAAATCAAAAGTAAAACATGTACATGATATGTTTTTTGTGGTGTGTTTAAAGCAATTGGTGGATATTTTATTTCCACTTGTAATTCCGTTTTTTGATCAGTGTGAAATTGTTGGTTTCTTGAAGATCGAAAAAGAAAGACATCAGAGAGGAAGTGTGTGAACAAGAGGATTGTTTTCTCAAAGATAATTGCGGAGGTTACAATTTTCTGGAATGTTTGAGTATGTGCTTAATGTTTTGTGATCATGCTTTGAATAGACTTTTGTGTTTAAAGATTGTGAGTAGTCAATTGTGCAAGACCACATATCTGCTGGGTTATTGGTTTGTGTTCTCCAAAGAGCAAAGAAATACATTCTGGTTAGAAGTACAGCAATTGTGAATTTCATGATAGAATGTTTGCAAAGAATTACTAAAGGATGAATCACAAAAAAAAACAATTTACATATTGTTTTGCATTTTCTAACTCTCAGATGAGTGGGTGTCATATTTCCTACTGAAGAAACCAAATAAACTTGAAAAGTCCTTGGAAAATCACTTTTTTCCATGGAAGTCAAAAGTCAAAAATCTCATTTGTTTGATTTTTGACTGCTAATGGTTTTTCAGTTCTTACATGGTTCTACATGGAACTTCAACTGTTCTTCTTTGTTTGCCACTTTGTCTTCATACTTTGATGTCATCACAGATATCAAGTCTTAAGTGGGGGCAGACTCTACTACTCCTATTCTTACTCCTACTCCTTCCCTATTTCATGTTTACTCATTTTAACCAAAGACTTTAATCATCTCATTCAGATCTTTGTGATTCCCATATCTATCAATTCCTTGCAACTAATAATTTCTCCGTTATTCTTTGGAATTTGCTGCTCCAAAAATGCATTTTATGATCTCTTGTTTGGTATTGTAATTAAATTTTTCTCCTCTAATTCTTATGACACACTCAATAGTATTATCAGCATTTGCTTTCATGAGGGAGTGATTGATGAATACTTGACAGCAATTTTGTATTGAATATTTTTAATCTTGATGAGATATAATAAATATTTTCCTGTTATACCCAGTTGTGTTTACCATTGATTCCTAGGAATCCTTCTTTGTGGATTACTGTGCCTCCTGTCTCTCTTTACTTTAGTGATGTCAGCTTCACCACATTAACCTATCCTTTTCTTGGTCTTGCTGATATATGATCCAATGCATGCTGTGTTGCTTCACATGCTGCTTTGTGCCACACCCACATTCTCATAATTCTTAAATAATAAACATTTACATCACTCAAATATGGGTTAATCATAGATAATTACCTAATCCTATAGGAAAAATCCAGTAAAAAATAATCAACCATGCAATCACTTTTGGGTCCAGCATTGCCACCCTCATCAGACACTCCATGAGTACTAATTTGCTAAGAACTATCACTCACTGTTGGCAATGCCATCCACAAGCATATATTTTAAAACAATTATTTTCTTGCTGCTGGCGATGCCAAACACTACATAAAAAATGTTTCTACTAAAATATCACCATGCTGTTGGCAATATAAACATGGCAACACTTGCTAAAATAATTGCTTGTAATGGGGCAATCTACAATGGCACCCACAGAAGTAGGACCCAACTGCTCTTCCTCAAAATAAAAATCTTTCTTGGCCTCACAAAGTGAGATGCAACATGCAATTGTTTTCTTAATACTTGATCATTATTACTTGTATCTCTTGTGTGTCAAGGACACACACTTCTTCAGGCATCCATGTTACCAACAACGCAATTTATTTGCTTATCTTTAACATATGCAATGTGACCACACTACAAAGCAAAATTATTGTTCCAATTTATTAGAGATAACACAATGCATCATCTTGAACACTTACTTTTTTCTACAAACACAAACCACAAATAATTCAAACCCACAAATTATTTCCCTTTTCTGGTTGACCTTGCCATACAAGACACAACATCATGTCATTATATTCTTTTATTGCTACACTATCATTTTTTACCTGTTGTGTTGAGGACATGCTCTTCTTATCCCAGTCTTGGGATGATGCTAGGTGTCATTTTGCCCCACCTTTTTCAACAATCAGCACAATGTGCTGGCCCATTGATGTGGATGATCTATCCAACAATTGGAAATTTTTCACAACCACTTTTCTGATTGGCTTCATGGTGTGAGATTTGAAATAATAATATTATCTTCTCTAATATCGCTCTTTCTTTCTTATTATTAATTTTGTTGTGTTGAACAACTACAAAACCCATGGAGTGATGGGAGACATCCCTACAATGCACAAACCATACTATGTGTTGGTTTTTCTGTGTTACATAAACTATTATGAACGCAAACACACCAATCCCACTGCAATTTTTATTACTTTTTTACAAACAGTTCACAGCCATTGCAACAATAAATATTTCTTTCTTTCTTTTTTGATAACTTCGTGGGTGAGAGATTATCATTTTTCTTTTTATCATAAAATGGCCTCACAAGATGATAGGACCATACCATGCATAAAATATGTCAAATATCATCTTTTTTGGGCATCCTTCTCATGATGTGAGAACCCTGATGACCACTCTTCCTCTGGAAGCGGCCATGTCATACCACATTTTTTTGTTTTCTTTTTTTGGCTAAGATTTCCATTCTACACACCTTGTCACATGGGGGGAGCTAAGAATTGTACTCCTACATGGGACACCATGTATCCTTGCATTGATTACAGGGAGAAAGAGCGTTATGCCCAGTTGTGCTTACCCTGAATTCCCAGGAATCTTTCTTTGTGGATTCCCTTGCCTACTGTCTCTCTGTACTTTAGTGATGTCAGGTTCGCCACATGAACCTATCCTTTTCTGGTCTTGCTGTTATATGATTCAATGCATGCTATGTTGCTTTGTATGCTGCTTTGTCCTACACCCACATTCTCATAATTCTAAAATAATGAACATTTACATCACTCAAATATGGGTATATCATTTCCTTGGTCATGGAAAAAGACCATGTCTGTTTTCCCACAGGATCCCATGAAGTCCTTTGCCTCCTTGTTGTGGCCACCAACACTGCAATGATATCTGGCTTGGTGACATTTCTAGGTTGTATATGCCTGATGTAATACCCAAATTACTGTAAATTACCATAATTTACTGCAAAAATCATGGCTTAGCTGGGAAAGTTCAAAGTCCAGACTTCTGGAAAATACAGACATGGACATGGACATTACATTGTTAATCGCCCACCCCCTGTAAATTTACAGTGAAACCGTAAATTTACATTGCATTTTAGGATCAAATTGCAACAAGTCAGAAATTGCATTGGCTATTGCTACCTTAATACAGAGGACTTCTACACACACATCAGGATGCAAAGTAAAATCACAACACACTGGCAACAACAGCCTGATGGTACCTTTTGTGCTTCATGAAGTCACCACATTGTGTGATTTTTTTTTCATTTTTTTCTCTTGTGTTTTTGCTCATTTTTCTATTGTTTTGCTCTATTTCATCATGCTGTCCCAAAGTATTCCAAAGGAATTAGGTTGCAATGCTATTGTCTTGTGCCAATTAAAGTCTGTCAAACCCACATCATACTTCAAGGATTGATTCCCAAATGATTACAAATGAGACCTGGATTTATTGTTGAGGACCTTCAAGTTGAAAACAACAAATATTATGTTGTACTTCATGCTGTCGAAAATGAAT
>JACCDI012174074.1_pt1 | contig 11692 bp, 7 predicted proteins | sample 7442791 | NCBI WGS metagenome assembly JACCDI01 (sample SAMN15323434, study PRJNA562643) | freshwater metagenome | isolation source: river surface water | place: USA:Blue River Watershed | collected 2017-08-15
GAATTTCATCAAATCGGCTTTCCTTGCTTTATCAGCTGCCATACCACCGGTCACGCTGCGGGCGCTCGCGGGCGCAAGGCTGCGCGGGGACAGCACCTTGTCTTTTGCCAGTGGCGAGCTGCTGGCCAGCGCGAGCTTGGGCACGATAGTCTTTGACTTCAGCGTCGCCTTGTTCGTCATCACTTCGATGTATCTGCGTGCCTCGACAGGCTGGGCCGGCTGCACCACCATGATGTTCAGCACAAACTCGTTGATCTGGGTGCTGATGCAGGAATTCATGTAAGCGATCAAGTTCGTCAAATGTCCGTCATCGATCGTCTCTTCATTTTTCGTCTTGGTTTGCCAGACATAACCGAGCGAGCGGGTCGATATGAACCCGATCAGTGCGCTCTTCCTGGCGCTATACAGATCCGCAGGTTTGTCGCTGCCGTTTTTATGGAACCAGTCGATCACATACTTGTCGATGGCCACCAGCACTTTCTTGATCTGTTCCGGCAATGCCGAAGCCGCCAGCGTATTGTTCTTTCCGCAAACCAGTGCGATCACGGGATCCATGATCGGATCCATCAGCGCTTTCATGGCGGACGATTTGGTCCACTCTTTCGGTGGAATTTTTTTCGACAGGCTGTCAAATTTTCCCGTCACCTTGTCGAAATCGCTGACGAACTTCTTGCGGGCTTTTTCCAGCTCGGGCGTATCGAGATGCCGGAACATGAAGGGCTCGCAAATCCGTTTGATGACGTTGATGTCCGTCTTCGCCCCGCCCGACATCGGCTCGAAATCCCGGATGAGCAGCGCGCCGCGCAAAATGCTTTTGATGGCCGCTCCTTCCAGCTTGATCGCGCCGCCCTTGCTCTCGACAGCCACCAGCAGCTCCCCCACCCTCTCCGGCGCCAGGTCGGCGCCGGCTTGCAGCGCGAGGTTCAAGCACGACAGCACTTTGCCCGACAGGTCGGTACCGAACACGCGGTTGTCCGCGATCGGCGTGGCCAGCTTGGCGCTGGCAGGAGCGGGCGCCTTTTGCGATGAAGACGACGGCGACGACGTGGGTGCCGGGGTCGACGACGAAGGTGCGGGATGTGAGGTTGATGGCGGCTTGGGCAGATTCCCGCCGGGCGCAGGCAGCACGATGGGCTTGCTCGGTGCGCCCTTCACCGCACGTGGCGACAACAGCGGATCACTGCTGCTGACCGTAGCCTTGGCGGTGGGCATGTAGCCCTTGGACCAGGTTCCCATGCGCTTGATGGGGGCACGGTTGCTGGTGGAGGGCACGGTGGTCGAGGACGATGCCACGTTCGCTCTGGCTGCATCGGCTTTTTTCTGCGCCGGCTTGGCCTGCGCCTTGCCGCCGCCGTCTGTGTTGTCGTCGAGGCTGCTGCGTGAATTGCTCCGGCTGAGTGACGAGGTGCTCATGACTGTCCTTTATGGTGGAGTGAAATTGGCCGCCGGCGCCGCAATCAGGCGCAGTGCACGGCTTGCCTGAAGTTCAGGCTGGGGCCGATCCCGGATTCAGGGATTTGCCGACGCCGGCGAATTGCCGGGGTACGTAACCCCACGCGCAAGCGGGGTTCCTGCGCTTTTCTTGCCTGCTTTGAAAGACACGCGGAGAATTGCTTGACGCCCTCTCCCGCTGCGGCCTATATTGCTGACCCACCGGTTAGTTATTTCCGCCCCCGATGCCTGACGCAGCCGAAGCCAAAACCAAGCCCCGCTGGGAACGCCGCAAGGATGCGCGTCCGCAGGAATTGCTCGCTGCGGCGCTCGACCTGTTCGTCGAGCGCGGTTATGCCGCCACACGCCTTGACGACGTGGCCACGCGCGCCGGCGTGTCCAAGGGCACGCTATACCTGTACTTCGAGAACAAGGAAGAGCTTTTCAAGGCGGTGGTGCGCGAGAACATGGTGCCGCCGCTGGCCGATGCGGAAGAGATGATCGATCACTTCGAAGGGCACAGCAGCGAACTGCTGCGCATGTGCATCCGCGGCTGGTGGCAGCGCATAGGCGCGACCAAGCTGTCGGGCATCTCGAAGCTGATGATGGCCGAGTCCGGCAATTTTCCCGATGTCGCGCGCTTCTATCATGAAGAAGTGGTGACGCGCGGCGAGGCGCTGATCACCCGCATCGTCGAACGCGGCATTGCGCTCGATGAATTCCGGCCGGTCGATCCCGTCACCGCCACCCGCGTGATCATCGCGCCGGTGCTGATGCTGATGATGTGGCGGCACTCGCTGCACTTCTGTCACATCGACCCGATAGAACCGGACAATTTCCTCGACTGCCTGATCGACCTGCTCACGCGCGGCTTCGAAGTGCCGGGCAGCCGCACCCACTGAACAAGAACATGACCATGCGTACCCGCAAGATCGTCGTCTCCATCCTCGTGCTTGTCGTCATCGCCGTCGGCGCGCACGCAATGCTGAAACCGAAAGCGCCGGCGCAGCCCGCACCTGTGGCGGCGAGTGCGCCTTCGGTGCTGGAATTCCTGCCTGCCGAAGTCGTGACCGCAGAACCGGTCGAGCTGCGCCAGACGCTGCAGCTGTCGGGGTCACTGCGGGCGATTGACCTGGCGACCGTGAAGGCGAAAGTTGCCGGCGACGTACGCGAAGTGCTGGTGCGCGAAGGCGAGCCGGTGAAGGCCGGGCAGGTGGTCGCGAAGATGGATGCCACTGAGTACGAGGCCCGCGTCGCACAGGCGCGCGGCAACCTGAACAATGCGAAGGCGCAGCTGGAAATCGCGAGCAAGACGCGCGACAACAATCTCGCGCTGGTCGAAAAAGGCTTCATCTCGAAGAATGCGTTCGACAACTCGGCGAGCCAGTACGCCGGCGCAAAGGCCAGCGTCGACGCCGCGCAGGGCGCGCTCGACATCGTGCAAAAGTCGCTGAATGACACCATCGTGCGCGCGCCGATCTCGGGCCTCGTGTCGGCGCGCAACGCGCAGCCGGGCGAAAAGGTCGCGGTCGACGGCAAGCTGCTCGAGATCGTGAACCTGCAGAAGCTCGAACTCGAGGCGGCCGTGCCGGCCAGCGAAATCGCGCAGGTGGCCGTTGGTCAGTCGGTCGAATTGCAGGTCGAGGGATTGCGGCAGCGGTTCGAAGGCAAGGTGGCGCGCATCAATCCGGCAACGCTGGCCGGCTCGCGCTCGGTGCCGGTCTACATACAAGTGGCGAACCCGCAGAACCAGCTGCGCGTCGGGATGTTCGCCGAAGGGCGGCTCATCCTCGCCAGCAAGAGCGGCGTGCTGGCGCTGCCGCAGAGCGCGGTGCGCAAGGATGGCAACGGCGCCTATGTGTTCACGATCACGGGCGGCAAGATAGAACGCCACCCGGTCACACTGGGCGCCAACGGCGTGGCCGGCAACGAATACCGCACCGAGATCACGTCCGGCCTGGACTTTGGCGCGCAGGTGGTTCGCGCCGACATGGGCAGCCTGTCCCCGGGTACCCCGGTACGCATCGCGCAGGCCAACGCGCCGAAATAAACGTAGTTCCAGACGAACCCAACGACCCGGATACAGCCCATGTGGTTCACGCGCATCAGTATCGGCAACCCAGTCCTCGCGACGATGATGATGCTCGCCTTCGTCGTGCTGGGACTCTTTTCCTACCAGCGGCTGCGGGTCGACCAGTTCCCTGACGTGACCTTCCCGGTGGTCGTGGTGCAGACCGAATATCCGGGCGCGGCGCCCGAGACGGTGGAAAACGACATCACCCGCAAGGTCGAGGAGGCGGTGAACACCATCAGCGGCATCAATGCGCTGACCTCGCGCTCGTATGAAGGCATGTCGGTGGTGATCATCGAGTTCAAGCTGACCGTCGATCCGGCACAGGCCGCGCAGGACGTGCGCGAAAAGGTCGCGACGATCAAGGCCTCGTTCCGCGATGAGGTGAAGGAGCCGCGCGTGACGCGCTTCGACCCGGCCGACCGGCCGATCTTCTCGATCGCGGTCACCAACGAAGCCGGCAAGGGCCAGTACAGCATGCGCGAGCTGACCACCGTCGCCGACGAGCTGGTCAAGAAGCGCCTCGAGAACGTGCGCGGCGTCGGCTCGGTGACGCTGGTCGGCGGTGTCAAGCGCGAGATCCAGATCTACGTGAGGCCGGCCGAGATGGAAGCGCTCGGCATCGGCGTCGACCAGGTCGTGGCCGCGGTGCGCAACGAGAACCAGGAATTGCCGGCCGGCTCGGTGCGCGCGTCCGCGACCGAGCAAATGGTGCAGGTGCAGGGACGCATCAAGCGCCCAGAGGATTTCGAGCGCATCGTGGTCGCGCGCCGCGGCGCCCAGTCCATCCTGCTCGGACAGTTGGCCACGGTCGTCGACAGCCAGCAGGAACAGGAAAACCTCGCGCGCTACAACGGGCAGCGCACGCTCGCGCTCGACATCCTGAAGGCGCAGGGCCAGAACACGATCGACGTCGTCGACGGCCTGAAGGAGTCGATGCATGAGCTGCAGGCCACGCTTTCCCAGCTGCACCCGGGCATGAAACTGGAAGTAGTGAAGGATGGCTCGCGCCAGATCCGCGTCGGCGTCGAGAACGTCCGGCGCACGCTGATCGAGGGCGCGCTGCTGACGGTGCTGATCGTGTTCCTGTTCCTGAACTCGTGGCGCTCGACCGTGATCACGGGCCTGACGCTGCCGGTGTCGCTGATCGGCACCTTCCTGTTCATGGACATGTTCGGCTTCACGATCAACATGATCACGCTGATGGCGCTGTCGCTGTGCGTGGGCCTCTTGATCGACGACGCGATCGTGGTGCGCGAGAACATCGTGCGCCACGCCGGCATGAAGGTGAACGGCCGCTTCAAGAGCCCGCGCAGCGCAGCGCTCGAGGGAACGGCAGAGATCGGCCTCGCGGTGCTCGCGACCACCTTCTCCATCGTCGCGGTGTTCCTGCCGGTCGGCTTTATGGGCGGCATCATCGGCCGCTTCTTCCACCAGTTCGGCATCACCGTCGCGGCCGCGGTGCTGATCTCGATGTTCGTGTCCTTCACGCTCGACCCGATGCTGTCGTCGATCTGGCACGATCCGGAAGCGCATGGCGAACATGCGAAGCGCGGCTGGTACGCGGCCACGCTGGGCCGGCTGCTCGGCCAGTTCGAGCGCCTCGTGCAATGGCTGTCCGACCTGTACCAGGTCGCGCTGAAATGGTCGCTGAACCACCGCATCGCGACGCTGGTGCTGGCGGTGGCGACTTTCCTCGGCGGCTTCCTGATCCCGGCCGCCGGTCTGATCGGCACCGAGTTCGTGCCGCAGGCCGATTACTCGGAGACCGGCGTGATCTTCAATACGCCGGTCGGCTCCTCGCTCGAGTTCACCGAGAGCAAGGCGCGGCAAGTCGAGGCCGCGCTGCGCGAGCTGCCCGAGGTGCGCGACCTGTACACCACGGTCAATACCGGTACCGCGCAGGGCAAGAATTACGCGACCGTCTATGCGCGGCTGGTGCCGCGCGCAGAGCGCAAGCGCAGCACGAAGGAGCTGAACCAGCCGCTGCGCGACAAGCTCGCCGGCGTTCCGGGCGTAACGGTCACGCACGTCGGCGCTCTCGACGGCGTCGGCGGCGACAACAAACAGATCCGGCTGTCGCTGCTCGGCCCCGACCTGAAACAGCTCGGCAAGCTGTCGGAGGAAGCGGTCGCGCGCATCCGCGCGATCCCGGGCGTAGTCGACCTCGAATCCAGCCTGAAGCCGAACAAGCCGACCATCTGGGTCGAGCCGCGCCGCGAGCAGGCCGCCGACCTCGGCATCGGCGTCGCGCAGATCGGCGGCACGCTGCGGCCCTTGCTGGCCGGCGACGCGACGTCGAGCTGGCGCGCGCCGAATGATGAAAGCTATGACGTGAAGGTGCGCCTGTCGCCGGCTGACCGCACCAATATCGCCGACCTGTCGCGGCTGATGCTGGCCAGCACGCAGACCCATAGCGACGGCACGCCGAAGATGGTGCCGCTACGGCAAGTCGCCGACATCCTGCCGGCCGCCGGCGCGAACCAGATCAACCGGCGCGACCTGAACCGCGAGGTCGAGCTGTCGGCCAACGTGGTCGGCCGCTCGGCCGGCCAGGTCAGCGCCGAGATCCGGAAGGCGCTGGAAGGCATGAACTTCCAGCCCGGCTACCGCTTCCAGGTCGGCGGCGCGACCAAGAGCATGGCCGAATCGTTCGGCTACGCGCTGCAGGCGCTGCTGCTGGCGATCATCTTCATCTACATGATCCTCGCGTCGCAGTTCGGCAGCTTCCTGCAGCCGGTCGCGATCATGTCGGCGCTGCCGCTGACGCTGATCGGGGTGTTCCTGTCGCTGATGTTCTTCCGATCGACGCTGAACCTGTTCTCCATCATCGGCTTCGTGATGCTGATGGGGCTGGTGACGAAGAACGCGATCCTGCTGGTCGATTTCGCGAACCATGCGCGCCGGCAGGGCATGGAGCGCGGCGCGGCGCTGCTGGAAGCGGCGCGCGTGCGCCTGCGCCCCATCCTGATGACGACGCTGGCGATGGTGTTCGGCATGGTGCCGCTGGCCGCCGGCATGGCCGAAGGCTCGGAACAGCGCGCGCCGATGGGACAAGCGGTCATCGGCGGCATCATCACCTCGTCCATCCTGACGCTGGTCGTGGTGCCGGTGATCTATACCTGGCTCGACGATTTCGCCGGCTGGGCGCGCAAGAAGCTGGGCATACGCGCGCCTGAACCGGAGGCGTCGGGCGTGGCTCCGATGCAGCACGCAGCCGCCAAACACGACGAACCCGTTTGATAAAATTGCATTTTTTTCACTCATCCTTCGCCGACAAGACCATGAACCTCGAACAAGCCCGCCACAACATGATCGAGCAGCAGATCCGTACCTGGGATGTGCTGGACAAGGACGTCCTGCAAACGCTGGTCGCGGTGCGCCGCGAAGCCTTCGTGCCGGCCGCGTACCAGAGCCTGGCCTTCGTCGATACCGAGATCCCTCTGCCCTGCGGACAGAACATGATGTCGCCGAAGCTCGAGGCGCGCCTGCTGCAGGAAGCGCAGCTGACGGGCAAGGAGCGCGTGCTCGAGATCGGTGCCGGCTCTGGCTACATGGCGGCGCTGCTGGCGCGCCATGCGGAGCATGTGGTGACGGTCGAGATCGAGCCGGAACTGAAAGAACTGGCCGAGCGCAACCTGAAGGCCTACGGCGTGGACAACGTGACGGTGGAGTCGGGCGACGGCGCGCGCGGCTGGGCCGGCCATGGCAAGCCATCGGCGCCGTATGACGTGATCCTGCTGTCGGGCTCGGTGCCGGTGCTGCCGGAAGCCTTCCTGACGCAAGTGCGTGTCGGCGGCCGCATCCTCGCAGTGGTCGGCGACGCGCCGGCGATGTCGGCTTGCCTGGTGACCCGCACGGCCGACGATGCGTGGGACACGCAAAAGCTGTTCGAGACCAGCCTGAGCCCGCTGAAGAACGCGGCCCGTCCGTCGGCTTTCCGTTTCTGACCGAGGCAGGCACATGCAGCAGATCACACCCGCCGAACTGGCCGCCTGGCTCGCCGATGCGAGCCGCGAGCCGCCGCTGCTGCTCGACGTGCGCGAGCCGTGGGAATTCCAGACCTGCCACATCGCCGGATCGCTGACCATGCCGATGGCGTCCGTGCCGATCCGGCAGGCGGAATTGCCGGACGACCGGGCCGTGGTCTGCATCTGCCACCACGGCGCACGCAGCATGCAGGTCGCGTACTTCCTCGAGCGCGCCGGCTTCGAGAATGTGATCAATCTCGCCGGCGGCGTCGACGCCTGGGCGCTGCAGGTCGACCGCAGCATGCCGACCTACTGAGTGTTTTCAATACGAAAGTCATAGGAATAACAATGCGCAAGACTCCCCTCGCGGCGCTGGTGACCGCCGCACTGCTGTCGATGAACGCATCGGCGCTCGACCTGGTGCAGGCGTACAGGGATGCGCTGACTTACGACAGCCAGCTCGCCAGCGCAAGGTTGCAGCAAGAGGCCAATCGCGAAAAAAAGGTGCAGGGCCGCGCGGGGCTGCTGCCGCAGGCGGGGTTCAGCGCGCAAGTTGCGAAAGTGACCGGCGACGGCAACAGCGCGCTGGCCGGCGGCCCGTTCAAGCTCGATTACACGGACCAGAAATATCAGGTGCAGCTCAAGCAGCCGCTCTTCAACATGGGCAGCTTCATCGCCTGGGACCAGAGCAAGCTGGCCGTGGCGGCCGGCGAGGTGCAGTTCGAGCAGGCGAAGATGGACCTCGTGGTCAGGGTCGCACAGGCTTATTTCGATGTGCTGGCTGCGCAGGATGTGATTGCCTTCATCCAGGCGCAGAAGTCAGCCATCAGTGAACAACTGGAATCGGCAAAGCGCAACTTCGAGGTCGGTACCGCCACCATCACCGACACTCACGAGGCTCAGGCCCGCTTCGACCTCGTACAGGCGCAGGAGATCGCCGCGCTGAACGACCTCGAGGTCAGGCGCAACAATTTCTCGGTCGTGACCGGAAAACTTCCCGACAGCCTGCAGGGCCTGCGCACGGGCGTCAGGCTGATCCCTCCCGAGCCGGCTGCCATCGACAAATGGGTGGTCAGCGCCGAGTCGGGCAACACAGCAGTTGTCGCACAGGGACTGGCCGCGGAAATCGCCAAGCTCGAGACCTCGCGTGTCCGGTCCGGCCACCTGCCGACGCTCGATGCGGTGGCCAGCTATGCCGACTCCCGCAGCGCGCTCGGGAATTCGCCGATCTCGACCACCACCACCAGCGTGGGCGTGCAGCTGAACATACCGATCTTCACCGGCTTTGCCACCAGCAGCCAGGTGACGCAGGCGCTGGTGCTGGAAGAGAAGGCGCGCGCCGACCTCGACACCGCGCGCCGCAATGCGGCGCAGGGCGCGCGAACCGCGTATCTCGGCGTGCAGAACGGACTGTCGCAAGTGCGTGCGCTGGAAGCGGCGGAGGCGTCGAGCCAGCTTGCGCTGCAGGCGAACAAGACCGGCTACGAAGTCGGCGTGCGCATCAACATCGACGTGCTCAACGCCCAGCAGCAGCTGTACTCGACGCGCCGCGACCTCGCGAAGGCGCGCTATGACACGCTGCTTGCCGGCCTGAAGCTGAAGGCCGCCGCCGGCTCGCTCGGCGAGGCAGACCTCGCCGAAGTGAACGCGCTGCTCGACGCTCGCTGATTAAAACATTTCATGCCTGCGGCTTGTGCACGCGCGAGACCGTGGCCGTATTGTTGAATGTTTTTCCGGGACGGCTGCGATGCAGGCGTCCCGGTTGTTTTAGGGGGCTGCCCCTTCATCGACTTTCAGTAGTCTGGAGACGCCTGAGGGTCGACGTTTTTTAGCGGATTTTTTGGTGCGATAACACATGAAAACATATAACACTGCGCGCAAGTTCCTGGTCCCCTGCATGCTGCTGGCGCTTGCCGGCTGCGGAAAGAAAGAAGATCCGGCCGCCGCCGGCGCAGCCCCGCCGCCGCCGATGGTGTCGGTGATCACGGTGACTCCCGGGCAGGTGTCGAACATCAGCGAGCTGCCAGGCCGCGTCGAAGCGGTGCGCAGCGCCGAGGTCCGCGCGCGGGTCGGCGGCATCGTGCAGAAGCGTTATTTCAATGAAGGCGGCACGGTGCAGGCCGGCCAGCCGCTTTACCTGATCGACCCGGCGCCTTACAAGGCCGCGCAGGCGACCGCTGAAGCCGTGCTCGCGCGCGCCGAGGCCAACCTCGCGCTGGCGACCACCAAGGTCGAGCGCTACAAGGGACTGGTCGAGACGAACGCGATCAGCAAGCAGGAATTCGACGACCTGGCCAGCGCGCAAAAGCTGGCTTCGGCCGACGTCGCCGCCGCGCGCGCGTCGCTCGACACCGCCAAGCTGAACGTGTCGTACGCAACGATCACCGCGCCAATCTCGGGCCGCATCGGCCGCACGCTGATCACCGAGGGCGCGCTGGTGACGGCGAATGACCCGAACCCGCTGGCCGTGATCCAGCAGCTCGATCCGATCTACGTGACGCTCACGCAATCGTCGGTCGAGATGGCGCGCCTGCGCGAGATCATGGCGCAGTCCGGCCACAACGGCGTGAAGGCGAAACTGACGCTGGTGACCGAGGACGGCCGCAGCTATCCGCAGCCAGGCCAGCTGCTGTTCTCCGAAGCGATGGTCGATCCGCAATCGAGCTCGGTGATCCTGCGCGCGCAGTTCCCGAACCCGCAGCGCGTTCTGCTGCCAGGCATGTATGTGCGCGTGCGTGTCGAGCAGGGCGTGCGCCCGGGCACCATCACCGTGCCGCAACAGGCGGTGATGCGCACGCTCGACGGCTCGGTCGTGATGACGGTCGACGCCGAAGGCAAGGTCGCGCCGCGTCCGGTGAAGACCGATGGCGCCTACGGCACGAACTGGATCGTCAGCACCGGCCTGAAGGCCGGCGACACCGTGATCGTCGAGGGCCTGCAAAAGGTGAAGCCGGGCGCACCGGTGAAGGCATTGCCGTGGACGCCGCCCGGCGCCGCGCCTGCACAGGCGCCGGCTGCTGCCCCTGCTGCCCCTGCCGCACCGGCGGCCGCCGGCTCGCCCGAGAAGAAATAAGGACGCCCAGACATGGCAAAGTTTTTCATTGACCGGCCCGTGTTCGCGTGGGTGATCGCGCTGTTCATCCTGCTCGCCGGCATACTCTCGATACCCAACCTGCCGGTCTCGCAATACCCGACGATTGCGCCGCCGACCATCATCGTCAACGCGATGTACCCCGGCGCGTCCGCGCAGACCGTCGACGAAAGCGTCACCAGCCTGATCGAACAGGAAATGAACGGCGCCGAGAACATGCTGTACATCGAGTCGCAGAGCCAGTCCGACGGCGGCTCGACGGTCTCGGTGACGTTCAAGACCGGCACCAACCCGGAGCTGGCCGCCGTCGACGTGCAGAACCGCCTGAAGCGTATCGAGGCGCGCCTGCCGCAAGTGGTGGTGCAGCAAGGCGTGAACATCACGCGCGCGCGCAGCAACCTGCTGATGTTCGTGAACCTGCGCGCGACCGATGACCGCGTGACGCCGGTCGGCCTCGGTGACTACGCCGCCCGCAACATCCTCAACGAGATCAAGCGCGTGCCGGGCGTCGGCGTGGCGCAATTGTTCGGCACCGAACGCGCGATGCGCATCTGGGTCGACCCGGACAAGCTGCTCGGCTTCAAGATGACGCCGAACGATGTCGTCGCCGCGATCAAGGCACAGAACGCGCAGTTCTCCGCCGGCGTGCTGGGCGACTTGCCCGCGCCGAGCTCGCAGCGCATCGCCACCTCGATCGTCGTCACCGGCCAGCTGGCCACGCCCGAAGAGTTCGAGAAGGTCGTGCTGCGCGCCACCCCGGGCGGTGCCACCGTGCGCATCCGCGATATCGGCCGCGTCGAAGTGGCCGGCCAGTCCTACGGCTTTGCGGCGCGCCTGAACGGCAAATCGATCGCCGGTATCGGCGTGCAGCTGACGCCGACGGCCAACGCGCTGGAGACCGCGCGCCTGGTGCGCGCGAAGATGGACGAGCTGTCGAAGTACTTCCCGCCGGGGATGGAATACACGATCCCGTTCGATACCTCGCTGTTCGTCAAAATCTCGATCGAGGAAGTGGTCAAGACCCTGCTCGAAGCCGTGGTGCTGGTGTTCCTGGTGATGCTGCTGTTCCTGCAGAACATCCGCTACACCCTGATCCCCACCATCGTCGTGCCGGTGGCCCTGCTGGGC
>JACCDI010315097.1_pt1 | contig 11688 bp, 8 predicted proteins | sample 7442791 | NCBI WGS metagenome assembly JACCDI01 (sample SAMN15323434, study PRJNA562643) | freshwater metagenome | isolation source: river surface water | place: USA:Blue River Watershed | collected 2017-08-15
CTGGAGGTGCTTTGGCTGGAGGTGCTTTTGCTGGAGGTGCTTTGGCTGGAGGTGCTATTGAGATTTTGTTGCAGTCACAAACTATTGTCTGGAGAATGAGTGGCTGCACATGAGTCTTGTAGCACATGCTTCTGCATTTTTTAAGACAAGAATGGAAGGAAGTTTTAGTATTTGCTGAAATGTATTTTACTAAACATGAAAAGATTCAAATGATACAAACATGAATCACGATTCCCATAAACATGGGAATCGGTAGTGTAGTCAGTTGAGAATTACTCTCAGAAAAAAGAGTAAATTACAAAATATAACATACAATTTTTCTTTAGCTTTCTTGTCTTATTAATTTTGCATAATTATTGGCATAATATTGAAAATACTCCTATTTTTTAGGGTAAATTGGTCTGTAGGTAAAGCATACATAGAAAAAAGTAAATTACAGATATGTTATTGTTATTGTTACAATAATATTCTTGAATGACAGATATTATAAGATAGTAATTTACAAATCTTGGGTTGGTCATTTTTGGCACTTTGTCTGTTTCTTCAAGACAGACGGTGGGTTCTGAAAAAGAAAGTTTTGAGGAAAAGTGGATAACATTAAAAGCTTAATAAGACTGTATGAATTAAAGGGTATAAACCTTCCTGTCTGTCATCTGTCAAAATGGACCAAAATCAGCATCGCAAGTCTGATGACAAAAATGCATTATACCCATCAAATGAATTGAATTGACCTCATCTTTCTTGCTGTACCATCAAAAAGGTGAATTAATGGAGTTTTTGGTGTGTTCACCGTTGCGGCATCTGAAAAAAAAGGTAGATATTTTTTGACCCTGAATAACCTATCATTAGTCATCATAAATCAAAAAGTCCTTTTTTATGTTTTTTTTGAAAAATTACCCTGTACACAGTTCCCCCTTGGCCTCACATGGGTCATTTTTTGTAATGCTGAAAATGTTTTTTGCAACTTTTTATGCCCTTGCTACAGGTAACTGTAAATTTTTACTTTTTTATATTTTTATAGTATGAAAACAATAAATTCATCCCTGTGCACATGCCAGAAAAAAATTATGGTGGCTAGCCAAAGAAAATTTATACCCCATAAATTTATACCCCCCCTCCCTGTATACACTTTCACCAAAAAAATCACATTGATCCAGCAACTATGCCAAAATTAGGCAAATCAGCTGCAGACAACTCCTCCTATGAACCATCAAACAGTTCATCTATGACTGGCTCAGTTGCAGGGAGGAAAGGGCCAGCAGAGATGTACTATGAAGAGCACAACAGGTTTTCTGATTGTATCAGCCATATTTTTTGTTCATTTCAAGCATCAAAAAGAGTTTGTGGTACAATAATGTTTGTTTTTCCTGTAGCAAGAGGTAAATACCTTTGCCTTGTTGACAAAAAATTATACGTACAAAAAGAATAAATATATAGTTGTCTGTAGTAAGGGGGTTAGCATTCATGATTTTGGAGATATTGTCTGTCCAAAACATGATTTGACAGACAAAAGCAAGGTGCATACCTTTTAATTCATACAGTCTTAATTATTGTGCACAAAAAATATCCAGCTAGAGTTTGTTATCACATTGATGCCACTTCCACACCCTCATCAGCCATCAATCAAGTAAAAAAATCAGTTGACATGTGATGGCACACATTGGACCAAGTGAATTTAAATTATATTTGAATTTGTCACCAGGGATATAGATTCCAAGAAAGAGGAGAAAAAATCATTATGATTCATATGCATGTTGGTATTTTGACCAAATCAGCGTCAGGGGTCATTTTTTGTCTGTCTCAAGCCAGACAGATGGAGGACCAACCCAGGATTTGTATTTTACTGTCTCATATTATTATGCCTGTATTAACATTTTTGTACACTAGCAGGGAAACCATGACAGTCATCAAAGCAGCTGGGACAGACAAATGATGTAAACAGATGGTAAGCAACTGTTGGCAATGACAGATGGTGACATAGTATATCAAGTATATCAGTCGGAGTATCAATCCCATGCATGGGTTGATTATGGACAGTATATGAAAAGTATCTTAAACATCATGATAAGAAGAGAACATGCTTGACTTAACTGTCATCTAGATAGCTCATACTTTTATAGAAAACAGGCAAGGGCGTAGCCTTACAAAATGGGCTCACAAATGCCCCCTCCATTATGTGAGAGCCTTCTATATGCAAATCCTGTATTTGGAATGACACGTGATATGCCAGCCCTAAGACTGCTTGCTCTTGGGGAAAGAGGACAGCATCTCAAGGCAAGGGACAGCCTCCCAGTGATCAGGGGAAGACTAATGAAGTCAGATCAAAAAAGAGGAGAGAAGAGGATGAAGCTGAAGGGGATCAAAGTGAGGACCACAATGATGAAGAACAAGATGATGATGAAGAGAAGGATGAGAAGGACAGCAGCAAATATTCCAATGGAGAGATGGAATCATTGATGAAATCGCCTGCAGAGACCTCATTCCCAGCCAAGTCTCAAGCTGATGAGGATGACAATGATGAAGGGAAGGAAGGAATTGCCAATGATGAAAGGTCTTTTCCACATAATGTGGATGTGCATTGTAAGGTACATGAGTCTCCAAATCACCAACTGGGGCTGAGACCTGCACAAGCTGCTCAGTAAGCCAGAGGGCTAGAGTGACAGGGGACTTTGGTACTCCACAGATGCATGAGTGTGATGCACTTTATCATCTGCTTATAGGACTACTGTTACCAGGATGTTACTTGCCCAAGGTGTGACTAACAAGATTGTCAATGCCATTGTGGATGAACAGGGTTATAATACCCCACATGCTCTGACAAGAAAGGTGTTGAGAAGCTTGTCTCTGCTATGCAGAAGGCTGGTAGTATGAAGGATGGAACCCAGAACCCTGGAATCAATGTCCCCTTTTGATCCCAGGAGATTATCACAGGCATGTGCTTTGCTCTCAAGCACCGTCATTGCTGCAGGGAGAAGTTCCACCCCAGACTCATCAACCTCAAAGGTTTCAAGGAGCTTTGGCTCCAGCAGGAGATTGAGGAATCCTGCAATATCAAGGTAGCCTACAAATACTTGGCCTACCTGGAACTGCCATAACCATGCTGCAAGTGCTGATCTTATTAAACAGCATTTTTGCCAGATCCAGGGAAATGATGGAGCTCCTTGCACCTAACTCATGAGTAAGATCCTAATTCCACCAACCATGGCTTGCTGCTCTCACAAGCGTACCAAGTTGTTTGACAATCAGATGATGAAGAGTTACCCCATCATCAAGTCAATTCAGCACCAGATGTAGAGCCCCCCCTGAGCTTTTCTAACAGCAAGGCAGCAGAGGACAATGCATGTTGCTTTTAAGAACTGAAATGCATTGTGCAGGTCACTGAGGCCAAGGTTTACATGGATGAATTTAACATTCACTTGGAGTTCCTTGCTGCCTTGAGGAAGTTGTATGATACTTTCCTCAGCTATGGGGCTAAAGACACGCTTGCCACTCAGTTTGAGAAGACAATCCAGAATCTTCAGTATAGTGGGCCAATGCATGCCTTCATATTCAGTGCCTATGTCAAACATCACAAGACTCTGTTTCAGTCTATGTTGGCCCTGGCAAAGAAAACAGACTATACCGCCTACAGCCCCAGCATTTATGTCTGCCATTTCTTGAATGGCATTATGGACCCTGCCCTTACCCAGGCCAAGTTGTCCACTAAGGCCAACTGCATGAATTACTCTGACTATTTTGATGCCAGCATCAAGTACCCAATGAATTAGGTTACCAATCACCAGGTCATTCAGAAGCTGTATATTGCTAGTGTTGGCAGTGGTACCTCTGGCTGCCTCAAGACTTGCAATGACCAATGCAATGACCTCAACATGCCCCTCATCCGTTATTTTCCTGAGGAGTGGGCCTGGCTGTTGTCCACTCAGAAGATCAGTATCTGCAAGCACCATGCCAAGACCACTGATTGTGGACAAAAAGGCAGTGGTGGCGGCTATGACAACCAACAGCATGAAAATTGCTACAAGAAAGAACGCCCCAAGAGTGACAAGTTTTGAGCCATTGTCCTGTCTGTGGCTACTCTATCCAAAAACGTGAATGTGATGGCCATCTAATTGGTAATTGGGTGTAAAGTCTAGTGATGAAAAGACATGAAGCCTGCTGCCAATGCAAAGATGGGCAGGAATGGAAAGAACCTCATACTAACTAAGAACCCTACGAAGGAGAAGGAATGATGCCAGACTCTGTCTGCTGGGTGTGTCAACCTCTGAAGTAATATTTGTCCTATTGTCACTGTTAAGTTATTAGAGGGTCCTATTAACCATAAGATTTGGGTTGAACTTGACTCACATGCTGACACAAGTGCTGTAGGTTCTAATGTTTTGGTCATACACAATCAAGAATGTTATTTAGATGTCTATGGTTATGATAGTAAATCTAGGCATAAGATTATTACTGCTGTTGATACTACTTACAAAAACACATTTTGTAACAGCTTACCAAGACTTCTAATAATCTAGGAGTACCTTTTGATAAATTCATGGTTGAAACACTACACTCATGATGACTGATGATTGTCATAATTAACCATTTTGGAACTTGATTCATACTTATTTCTATGATGTGTTGTACATAGTAACCTTCTTTTTTACAAGATGTTTTTCAACAAAGGTCTGACGTACAGTTGAAAATAAATGGAGATTTTTGACCAGGCCAGTCACACACTCCCAAGATATTACAACTATTCTCAAGTTGAAAAATCAATCAATGTGATCATTCTGAACCATAACTTGCAAAGTTGCTAAGAAAAACTATCAATATTTACAATGCTAAAAATATAAATATATAACAATGAAATTGATTGAGCTATTTTGGTATGATCAAGTCTTTTCCCATACATTATTCTTGATCAACTGTACCAAACATTGAGACTAGTTTGAGCAAAGTGGGAAAATGAGACCCAAAATTCCAGTCAAATCTGCATTTTTTCTTTCAAGAATCATCTGAGACTTTTTGCCACTTCACCATCTTCACCCCAGCCTTTTTTCAGATATTTTAGAGTCTCAAACAAGTCTAGAAAATAATCACTCTGTCTCAATCTAGTCTCAAATTCATACTGCACACACCCATTGGAATCACACATGTATTCATCAAAGGGTTCTCAAATCAAAAACAATAGTATTGAATTTGTTACTTGCACCTTTCTCAATTCCCATCAAGGCTCCCAAGATTTCTACAGCTGGAAAATTGACAAATTCTCATTTTAAATAAATTCCAATTTGTAGGTGTTCTCCATTTTTTCCTTAACTTAAAATTCTAGTACGCCTCCACTTACTGATTTCAATGAGATGTTGATCTTGAATCATCTCGCCCATGACACAGTCTCTCATTATAAACCATCATCTGTAAAAGACTTGATGCAATAGTGAACTAACTAAGAATAGGAATCCCTTGAGTGTTGGCTACCCATTTCCAAACACTTCTTGAACACTGGTATATCCCAATGATGAAGTCAAGGCAAATGAATCAGAACAACCTTAAAATCACACACAATTACAGTTAGGTCCATTGAAATAATTTGGCTGATCTGGCAGGCTTCAGTAATTAAAAAATCTACTAAAGAAGCAGTGACCAAATTGCTTTTGTTCCTTGTGATAAAACTAATCCAGAAATTCAACTAACTAATCACAGAAATAGGGTTCCTTTGGGTGGATGCTTATTTCACTGATAGTAGAGAAGATGTGGTTATTGTACGGTGAAAAAACTCATTGCCTTGGTAACCTTGAAAGCAGTTAGGGATATAAGTTAGTGATGAGAGGAGGGGGGGGAGTGAATTGTCTTGACAAAAATTTCATTGTCTTTGCTGGAAAGATCACCATTGCAACATGGAAGGTAGAAGATGAGTAGAATTGTGAAGAAGTCAAACCTTTGACAAGTTTGGAAACTTTTGGAAACCTTGTCCTTGGACAATTGAAGATGGAGGAATAAAATCCCTTTGCATTGATGTTTGAAGCAGATTGGCTATTAAAGATAGCACAGAGGAATTTCTATATCAGATAATGCACTTAATGATAAGGTTCCCTCCTCAAAAATTGAGAGATCTTCCTTGAGAAAAGAGCATCATGATGAATTTAGCTACCTGACTTGCCCCTTATGCCACAATGGAATAAGCCTATATCACACATAGGGAGAATTAGCAATGATAGAGCGGCAGAACCCCCAAAACTGATCAACTAAATTTACAGCTCTGGGAGTGTGAAACATACTCTGAAGTATGTTGACAGACTTTCAGAGTTTAGTGAAACAAACGCAAATCTGTGAGCAGCATGAACAGTGACAAGTTTGGGTGAGAAACTAATTCAATTTGAATTCTGCCAGCAAGGGCTCAAAAATTTTCAGAGCTATTTTCAAATTGAGAACAGAAGAAACAAATTGAATTGGAAGATGATGACTTAACAACGAAACATCAAAAATGATAATGCAAGTGAGAACATGCTGAACCCAGGTAGAAATCAAATTAATATGACTGCACAAGGAGCAATAAAGACAGTATGGTGGAGACTTTGTTGTGAAAAGGCAGTAGCAAAAAATGCTTCTCTTTATCATGCATCAAATATAATATGCGTGAATAGTATGCAAATCATCTAAATTACATCTTTTTAATTTAAGAACAAGTAAGATCAGTCGAATCAAATCATTTATGCATGTAGATTGCATATGCTTTGAAGTCATAAGTAATATGAGGATATTAGCACATTAATCTGTTTACTATTATATATGTAGAAATGTCAACTATCATTCTATAATGATAAGATACTCAACTATCAATAATATTATTTGTGATAGAAACCTATCACAATTATAATACAGGAATGTTATAATGTGCCCAGAGAAAAGGGAACATCTATTCTTAAGAATCTAAAGATGGAATGTTGTGATGTAATGTCTATGCAGGTCTTATACAAAGAGAACACTGCCAGCACATCACCCAATGGACTGATTTTTTTATGGTCACCAGCTGGCCACCATCTGCCAAACATCTGCCTAGCAGCTGTCAGACAACTAGTAAAGGATAACCAGGAATCTTAGAATTCCGAGGAATGGATGTACAGGAACTCTTGCAAGGCTATTTGTTAGCACTACAAGTTCATGGTTAACCTGACTGCTGATACTGCCAATAATTAGCAGTGAAATGAGCACTTTATATCTTATTGACCATCAGGACTTATACTTAATTTAGACATGTAAAATGTTAATAAAGATACACTGGAAAAAGATGATATACTCATTTTGCCCCAATGTTAATGATCTGTCTCTCACTAACTACCTTTGTGAAAATCAAATCAATTTTTCGTTTTACTGCTAATCAGTGGTGAACTTCAGCTGAACAGCAAAACCTCATTTTTCTACCAATAATGAAAATAAACATCCTTCTTTGATTTAAAAAGTACTCTAGATTTTGATGGTACTGGGTCATTTGAGGTCATAAAGGGTTGGAAATCAGAAAATCTAGCAGAACTTGTTTTTTCTCAAATCTTGCAATTAAATTATTAGAAACTACACAGTCTTGATTCCCTTCAAAATATCACATCATAACATGATTTCAACACTCCACAAACTTATTAGAATGGTTCATAATGCAAAAAAAGAATCCATCTCTCATTCCTCCATCCCAACTTCTGCCAAATTTTGTCCATGGCACTAAGAACAGATCAATTTTTGCACCTGACCTTGGAGTATTGAGTTACAACCAAGAGAATTCACTGTCATTCCAAACACCTCTGTTCTTCATTAACTGGCAGAGGCAGTGGCATGGATAGGGAGATGGGTCATTCTAGATGGTTTATTTTGCACCAGCTTGCAGCTTTGGGGGTTCTGCACATTGTAGGGGGGAGTTTCCACCAATGCCATTGTGGAAAAATCTTTGAGAGGCAGCATGCAATGGTATGATATTCATTTCTAAAAGGATGAGGCTTTCTCCTTACACTCACCCAGGTTGGGCAGTGCTCATTGAGAAATGCCACTGCTGACTCATCCAGACAACTATGCCATGAAGGATCAAACTTATCTTCTACGTGCTTGTTGAATGCCTCCATGGCGGCCAAATCATTCATGACCTATCACAAGGCATTGGGGAAGATCATTGCAAAGCTAGAGATTAGTAAGGATTTTGCCAGACATGTACTTACCACAATTTGGAGCATGCCAAACATCATTGCACTTCTTCTTATTGACACCTTTTCCATCAGAACAAAAGAAATCTTGGGTGAATTTTTTTGGGGGACAGGCTCATCCAGAACCAAATCCCTATTCACTTTTCACCACTCCTTTTTTCAAGAGCCTTGGAAGTAACAGGAACAACATGTACAGTACAATATTTCCTCAGCATGAAGTAATTGGAGAAATCAATGAGTGCCCAAATTATTATGTTTAATGGAGATCTCTGGAGTACAGGGTGTGTTTTTGCTGCTGATCCCATGGCATCAGTGGTGGTCCATGAATTTTTACCAACTCCAATGGCCATCACTTGAGGGATCACCTGCATTGGTTGTCATGTCTTGGTCTGGTCAGCAGTGTCCACTTCTTCATTGCATAACTCAGAAGTATTGTTAATATGTCAAATGCCATCCTCCACAGGCTCACAACCCTACTCCTCAGCAAGATTCATGTTGTTTGCACTTCCAGCAGCAGCAGGATGAGTGTCATTCCAGACATATTGGCTGGGGGGACCAGGCTGTTCAACACTTACATTATAAGCAAGCATAAGGAATGTCTGGTTGGGCTGGTTGGTTGAATGAAGTTCAAGATGGTGCTTGTTATCATTATTGGTTTTTAGGACAGTGATGGTAAACTCATGGCATTGGAGGTGATAGTCACTAGGATGTTGATCCTTCCAGAACTGAAATGGTTGGATGAACTTTAGATTGACAGAGACTGTGGCATTCAGGCCAAGCTTTTTGGATGGTTGGAAGTGCTGGAAGCTCATGTCCCTGCTTGCCAAATTGTGTTGCATTTCTTTGGCAATCTTTTGGATGAATACTGAATCCTCTGCAATCAACAAACTGCGTCAGAAGTCACAAGCAGGGACTTGGAAGTCTCGCCTAATTAGCCTGAATTTCTGATATTTTATTATTATAATCATGTCAACCATCACATAAAATTTTTTTGTCTATGACTGAAAAAACAAATCGCTAAAAAATCTTCGCCATCCTTAGAAGAGTCCCCATTTTGTCGGCAGTCGCAAAAAGTCATCGTCGTATGCGAACTCATCACTCCTCAACGGCACCAATTTCAATGTGGAAAACCAGGTTTGAATATCTACATAAAAAGTGACAGGGAGCATGATACTATTGCTCACATTCTCAGCTTTTGGCGTGATGTTGTTGCCGTTGACAAGTCGTTGGTCGACGAAAGGCATATCCGCCAAAATTGGCCTATTTGTAGTCGAACCAAAACTACAAATTTTGGCCTACTATTGTTCGAAGGTAAGATAATTATTGAACTATTTGGATTTCACATGAAGTTCTCACACCAGTGGCGATGAATTACATGCTCATTGAATGTGCAATTTCTCCCGGTTAGACTGCGGATGAACGAAACGAATAAGCGAGCAAGGCATCCATCCGATAGGAACAATGATTAAAAATGCCATCGTCGATCGCAGGCAGTCGGCGCTCCATGAAAAACATTGCACTGCTACCCTGCTCACTGCAGCTCCCGACAAAGATCACGACGACTCGTCGCGCATATCAATTATCTCTCCTCTGCAGGTCTGTCGTCGGGAATGAATGAGAACGATTGCAAGGCGCCTCATTTCCACTTCCGCCCGACACGACAACAACAATCATCATCATCATCATCATCATCATCATCGCCCTTCCGAATACACAACACGCAAAAAATAAAACAAGGTGAAATCCGCACGCTGGCATACTCGTATATTCGTTGGATCGCAAACGATGAGCGGGCCATCCATGCAATGCACGCCTCGATCGTACGGCCATTCCCACAGCGTCCCGTCCACGCCTCGATCGGGCTCCGCCCCGGCCGCGTCGCCGGGGCACGCCAACGGACATTTATTGAAATCTTGTCTCCGAGCGGGGAAATACGTTCGAAGCTCGAGCTTCCAACCGCAGTTCCACAACGGCAACGGCAACGGCAACGGCGGCGGCCACGACCACTGCGACAACCATTATAATAATTACAGTAATTATTCGTCCAGCGCCGGTACCCCTGACGTGGCACCGCCGGCGCCATTGTCGTCGTCGGGACACTCCATCTCTCAGTCGCCTTCCTTGGCGTCGACCGTCCGATCGTCTTCTCGTTATTCCGAGGCGAGTCATCATCCTCACAACGACATCGTCCAGAGCGCCACCTTCGTTCCGATACGAGCGCCTTCGCCGTCGCCACATTTGAGGCAAGATTCCTATCAATCCAGAGAAGAGGAATCGACCGTGAGAGCTTCCAATGTCAATTCGGTGTACCGAACTCTGAGGGGAACGGCGGACTGTGATTACGGTAATAGCAAGGACATTAGCGTCCACAGCATCAAATACGACCACAATCATAACCTCGATCACAACCACGATCACAACAACATCAGGGACATCAATTATCCGATGCAACAAAACCACGCCGAGGCGACTGCTGCAAGTCACAACCGTTACAATGACAATACTGCAACCACTTCCATGGCACAGACATCCACGCCATCAGCACCTCCCTCCTCCGACGACGCCGAACGGAAATTCATGAAAATCTCTCAAATGCTCGTGACCACTCACCAATCGAACAATCACTCCTCCAACTACTCCTCCTCTACGCGAGAATCGCTCCATCGTATCTTGCCAAATTATTCGTCTCGCAGGAATTACTGGATGTCCCTGCGGAGGAACATGTCCTATCTGCCCATGTTCCCGGAGCCGAACGAACACGCCAGTTACGGATTGATTCGGTACGTGGATCGGGTATTCGGGCCTTTGTTGAATAGAGAGTGTGCCGATGAGTTTGGCGACTTCGGTTTCAGTGGCGCCGGCGGTAGTGGAACTGGTAATAGGCGAAGAGGCGATCATAATGGCGATGTTAGGGGATGGGGAGGGGATGAAGTACGACGCACTCAAAATGATGGCGGCGATGTTTCTATCTCTCGGAAGATGATTCCACAGGGGAACTACAACCACTGCACAACCTACGATGACGGTAATTACGCCAACAATTCATCGTCTCGTCGGATGCCGATATCACGCCAAACCTCTCTCGATAGTTACCACAATTGCAACAGCGACAATAACAACAACAACGCAAGTTACAGGGGGACCTTCGCCAACGACGGAGGGACGCTATACGCAGACGATCACTTGCCGCCATTCCATTGTCCAGGAGGACCCATGTTCCCTCCCCCGTCGCAGCTTCCGAATCATTACCAGAATAATACTAACAATCATCTCCCACCTCCAATTCCCGTCGTCAACGAAATCAGAGGCAGTAGACCCTTTGCCGAAAATAGACGCGGCCTTTCGGTGGAGATACCGCCCCCTTCGCCGCACGTCCGCACAACTCGACCTTTTCATTCCGAAACGGTGCCGACGACGCCGGCTCGGGAGAAGGATGAGTCGAACGGCCGGTCGACGCCACGAGCGCAACATACGAACGCGGCGACCCGAGGAAGTTTTGCGACATCCGCGAATGCCAGCA
>JACCDI010578543.1_pt1 | contig 11687 bp, 12 predicted proteins | sample 7442791 | NCBI WGS metagenome assembly JACCDI01 (sample SAMN15323434, study PRJNA562643) | freshwater metagenome | isolation source: river surface water | place: USA:Blue River Watershed | collected 2017-08-15
GCAGATTGCGGAGACGGTCAACGTGGCGATGGAGGCACTGCCCGAGGAATTGCGGATGGCCATTACCTTGCGGGAGATCGAGGGCCTCAGTTACGACGAGATCGCCGAAGCGATGGGCTGCCCCATCGGTACGGTGCGCAGCCGGATTTTCCGGGCGCGCGAGGCGATCGCCGACAAGCTGAGGCCATTGCTCGACACGGCCATCGACAAGCGCTGGTAGGGGCGCTACAAGGTATGGAACAACACAGGATCAGGCAGGGAGCATCATGGAACGCAGCGACGATTCAAGCAAACAGGCAGCGAAAGCTTCAACGAAAGAAAAGGTCTCCGGACTGGTCGATGGCGACGCCGATCCCGATGGCTTGCGCGCATTGATGGCGCAGCTCAGGGAAGGTGAGGGCAGACAAGCCTGGGACTTGTACCATCAGATCGGCGATGCGATACGCAGCGCCGAACCCGGGCCGTTGATGAGCGCCGATTTCGACCAGCGCTTTGCCGAACGCTTTGCGGCCGAGCCCATCCTGCTGCCGCCGCGGCGCAACTTGCTGGCGCGGATCGGTGGCTGGCCGACCACCATGGCAGCGATCGCTGCGGCCGGATTCGGATTCTTCATTGCACCGTCGCTGATGCGTGATGCCGGCCCGTTGCTGCCTGTATCGACGACTGCCGCGACCAGCGTACCGGCGCCGGCGGCCACTGTTCCATCCACGGCATCGATGGGGCAGGGACCGGCCATGGCCCAGGTCGCCGCTTTGTCCGCCAACGCCTACAGCCCGGCATCCGGGCAGGCGGCAACGCCGGCTTCGGCCGATGGCGATGGCACGCTCGACTACATCGTGCTGCACCACCGCGCGCATGCGTCCCTGTATGGAGCGACGCCGGCGATACGGCCTGTCGTGCTTGAAGCTGCGCAGCATCGCTGACACATGACGCGCACGCTGCGGCTCGCGTCGACTGCGTTCGCTGCGCTACACGCGTTGGCGGTGCTCGCCATTGCGGTGGTGGTGCCGCCTGCGCTAGCGGCCGGCTCGACCTCAGCGACCGGAGTGTCCGGAGCATCCGGACGAGCCAGCCCGAATGCAAACAGAACCACCGGCTATACGGAAGCCGATGGTCTGCGCATGCTGGCGCGTGCGCATGATGCGGCGCAGTCCCTGTCGTACAGTGGAACCTACGTGCACCAGCGCGGGCCCGAGGTGCGCTCGCTGCGCATTGCGCACCAGCGCACCGCCAGTGGCGTGCACGAAAAGCGCGAAAGCCTGGATAGCCCGCCCTCCGAAACCGTGCGCCGCGGCGATCGCCTGCTGACTTACCTGCCGCAGCAGCGCCGCATCCTGATCCGCGATCACGAACCGGGACCATCCTTCCCGGGCTTGCGCGCGCTCGATGCGCAACGGCTGGGCGCGCACTACCGGCTGCGCTGGCTGGGCGATGAGCAGGTCGCTGGCCGTCCAACGTCGGCCTGGGCGCTGGAGCCGCGCGATGGTCTGCGCTACGGCTACCGCTTCTGGGCCGACAAGGCGAGCGGCTTGCTGCTGCGCGCGCAAACCATCAGTGAAAAGGCAGAGGTCGTCGAGCAGATCGCATTCAGCCAACTGGCCACCGGACCACTGCCGGCATCGAAGCTGAACGCCAGCCTGCGTGAAGTGCGGGGCTGGCGCACCGAGGACGTATCCGGCCGTCCGGCCAGCCCGGCGGCGACGGCGGCCTGGCGGGCAGGGTGGCTGCCACCGGGCTTCGAGCCGGCTGGCGCCTGGGTGCGCAAACTGGCATCGGCCGGTCATCGCGGTGACCCGGAACGCGAAGTTCTGCAGTTGCTTTATTCGGATGGGCTGGCCGGTTTGTCGATCTTTATCGAGCCCTGGACAGCCGAGCGTAGCGCGCGGCCCTTGCAACTTGGCGCCCTCAATATGGTCGGCAAGCGGCACGGGAAGTTTTGGCTTACCATTGTTGGCGAGGTACCAATGCTGGCAGTCAGGCAAGTTGCGGACGCCATTGAACTCACGGACAAAGCCCACAAATAAGGGCGGACTTATCCCCACGGACAACAACCCATGAAAACACTCGCACTGTTCCAACGTCAGTTGTCGGCCGCGGCTTTCGCAGCGGCCGCTGCCTTGTTCGTGCCGGCCGGGCTGGCCCTGGTCGCGCCGCAGGCCACCCAGGCCGCCATGCTGCCCGATTTCACCGACCTCGTTGACAAGGTCGGGCCAGCCGTCGTGAACATCCGTACCACCGAGCGTCCCAAGCAGATGCAGCAGGGCGCCGCAGGTTCGGAAGAGGAAGAGATGCAGGAATTCTTCCGCCGCTTCTTCGGCCAGCCCGTGCCGCCGCGCCAGCAGCAGCCGTCGCCGCGCGGACGCCGCGTCCCGCCGCAGCAGCAGGAGGAACAGCAGCAGGTGCCGCGCGGCGTCGGCTCGGGCTTCATCATTTCTTCCGACGGCTATGTGCTGACCAATGCGCATGTGGTCGAAGGCGCCGACGAAGTCTTCGTCACGCTGACCGACAAGCGCGAGTTCAAGGCCAAGATCATCGGCTCCGACCGCCGTACCGATGTGGCGCTGGTGAAGATCGACGGCAGCAACCTGCCGCGCCTGACCATGGGCGATTCGAGCAAGTTGCGCGTCGGCGAATGGGTGATCGCGATCGGTTCGCCCTTCGGCCTCGAGAACACCGTCACCGCCGGCATCGTGTCCGCCAATTCGCGTGACACCGGCGACTACCTGCCGCTGATCCAGACCGACGTGGCGGTCAACCCGGGCAACTCGGGCGGCCCGCTGATCAACATGCGCGGCGAAGTCGTCGGCATCAACTCGCAGATCTACAGCCGCTCCGGCGGCTACATGGGCATCTCGTTCGCGGTGCCGATTGACGAGGCGATGCGCGTGTCCGAACAGCTGAAGTCGGTGGGCCGGGTGGTGCGCGGTCGTATCGGCGTGCAGATCGGTGAAGTCACCAAGGATGTCGCCGAATCGCTGGGCCTGCCGCGTGCGCAGGGTGCGCTGGTGGCGCGCGTCGAGCCGGGCAGCCCGGCCGAGAAGGCAGGCGTCGAACCCGGCGACATCATCACCACCTTCAACGGCAGCGTGATCGAGAAATCGGGCGACCTGCCGCGACTGGTCGGCAATACCAAGCCGGGTTCGAAGTCCACGCTGACCGTGCTGCGCAAGGGCGCCAAGCGCGACCTGCAAGTGGTGGTGGCCGAGATGGAATCCGAGCAGCAGGCGTCGAAGAAAGAAGACAAGAAGCCCAAGCAGGAGCAGGTGGCCAATGCGCTTGGCCTGGTCGTGTCCGACCTGACCGAAGCGCAGAAGCGTGAACTGAAGCTCGATGGCGGCGTGGTGGTGGACCTGGCCGATGGTCCTGCAGCGCGCGTCGGCCTGCAGCCGGGCGACCTGATCGTTCGACTCAACAACACCGATATCAAGGACGCCAAGCAGTTCAATGCGCTGGTCGCCAAGCTTGATCCGAAGAAGAATGCGCTGCTGCTGGTGCGACGCGGCGACTCTTCGCAGTTCGTGCCGGTGCGTCCGTCGGCGCCCTGATCTTCACCTTGCCTGCAGAGCAGGGCTGCTTCGGCAGCCCTGTTTTTTTACGATGATCCGATTCACGCTGTATTCCCGCAGTTACTGCCACTTGTGCGAGGACATGCTGACTGCCTTGCGCGCGCTGGCCGGCGACGATGTGGTGGTCGACGTCATTGATGTCGATGCCGATCCCGCGCTGGTCGAGCGTTATGACGAACTGGTACCGGTCTTGATCGGTCATCGTGACGATGATGCGCCGACCCAGCTTTGCCATTATTTCCTAAATGAAAACACGGTAAGCGAATTTCTCGCGCTCCGATGACGATGCGGCATCGCGCTGGCCTGCCGTATGGCTGAAAACCCGTCGCCCATCCATGCCGGGCCGCTGTTCGGGGCATTTTCAGGGTGTTTCAGGCTGTATCGACCGGGATTTTGCCCCCCAAATCCGGTAAAATGCGGGTCAGTAAAAAATTTGCATCAGGCGCTCGTCCGGGCGCTTTTTTTGTATCCAGATTGTTAATGGACCACATCAGAAACTTCTCCATCATCGCCCACATCGACCATGGCAAATCGACGCTGGCCGACCGCATCATCCAGATCTGCGGCGGCCTGTCCGACCGCGAGATGGAAGCGCAAGTGCTTGACTCGATGGACCTCGAACGTGAGCGTGGCATCACCATCAAGGCCCAGACCGCGGCACTGAGCTACAAGGCCAAGGACGGCAAGGTTTACAACCTGAACCTGATCGACACCCCGGGGCACGTTGACTTCAGTTACGAGGTCAGCCGCTCGCTGTCCGCCTGTGAAGGCGCGCTGCTGGTGGTCGATGCGTCGCAGGGCGTGGAAGCGCAGACCGTGGCCAACTGCTACACCGCGCTCGACCTCGGCGTGGAAGTGGTGCCGGTGCTGAACAAGATCGACCTGCCGTCGGCCGACCCCGACAATGCGATCGGCGAGATCGAGGACGTGATCGGCATCGAAGCCTCGGACGCCGTGCATTGCTCGGCCAAGACCGGCCTCGGTGTCGAGGACGTGCTGGAATCGCTGATCGCGAAAGTGCCGCCGCCGCAGGGCGATCCGGATGCGCCGCTGCAAGCGCTGATCGTCGACTCCTGGTTCGACAACTACGTCGGCGTCGTGATGCTGGTGCGGGTCAAGAACGGTACGCTGCGCCCGAAAGAAAAGATCCTGCTGATGGCCACCGGTGCGCAGCACCTGGTCGAAAGCGTCGGCGTGTTCACGCCGAAGTCGGTATCGAAAGATTCTCTGTCGGCCGGGCAGGTGGGCTTCATCATCGCCGGCATCAAGGAACTGAAGGCCGCGAAAGTCGGCGACACCATCACGCTGGCCGCCAAGCCGGCGCCGGCGCCGCTGCCGGGCTTCAAGGAAGTGCAGCCGCAGGTGTTCGCCGGCCTGTTCCCGGTCGAGGCCAACCAGTATGACGCGCTGCGCGACTCGCTGGAAAAGCTCAAGCTCAATGATGCCGCGCTGATGTACGAGCCGGAAGTGTCGCAGGCGCTGGGCTTCGGCTTCCGCTGCGGCTTCCTCGGCCTCTTGCACATGGAGATCGTGCAGGAGCGCCTCGAGCGCGAATTCGACATGGACCTGATCACCACCGCGCCAACGGTGATCTACGAAGTGCTGATGCGCGATGGCACCACCATCATGGTCGACAACCCGTCCAAGATGCCGGAGCCGTCCAAGATCGAGGACATCCGCGAACCGATCGTGACGGTCAACCTGTACATGCCGCAGGAGTATGTGGGCGCGGTCATCACGCTCTGTACGCAGAAGCGCGGCGTCCAGGTCAACATGAGCTACCACGGCAAGCAGGTGCAGCTGACCTATGAAATCCCGATGGGCGAAGTGGTGCTCGATTTCTTCGATCGCCTGAAATCCATCTCGCGCGGCTATGCGTCGATGGATTACGAGTTCAAGGAATACCGTTCGTCCGACGTCGTCAAGGTCGACATGCTGATCAACAGCGAGAAAGTGGATGCGCTGGCCATCATCGTGCACCGCTCGAACGCGCCGTTCCGCGGCCGCGCCGTCGCGGCAAAGATGCGCGAACTGATCCCGCGCCAGATGTTCGACGTCGCGATCCAGGCCGCCATTGGCTCCAACATCATCTCGCGCGAAAACGTGAAGGCACTGCGCAAGAACGTGCTGGCCAAGTGCTACGGCGGCGACATCTCGCGCAAACGCAAACTGCTCGAGAAGCAGAAGGCGGGCAAGAAGCGCATGAAGCAGGTTGGCTCGGTCGAGATCCCGCAGGAAGCCTTCCTCGCGATCCTGCAGGTCGAAGAAAAGTAAATCCCGAAAAGTAAATCCCGGAAAGTAAATCCCGGCATTACAAGACTACCGATACCCGACGAAACCACCATGACCCTGCAATCCATCCTGGGCAATTTCGCGCTGATCCTGTTCCTGCTGACGGTCGCCACCGGCGTCGTGTGGGCGGTCGACCGCTTCCATCTCGCGCCGGCACGCCGCAAGAGCGCCGAAGACGCGTTGGCCGAGTTCGATGCGCGTGCCGCGCGCCTGGCAGCTGATGGCGTCAAGCCCGACCCGATCGCGCGCGCCGAACTGGCATCGCGCCTGCACCATCAGCCGGCTTGGGTGGCGTACACCGGCAGCTTCTTCCCGGTGATTGCAGCGGTGTTCTTGTTCCGCTCGTTCGTGATCGAGCCCTTCAAGATTCCGTCAAGCTCGATGGTGCCGACCTTGCAAGTTGGCGACTTGATTCTGGTGAACAAGTACACCTATGGCATCCGGCTGCCGATCGTGAACAAGAAGATCATCCAGATCAACGATCCGCAGCGTGGCGACGTGATGGTGTTCAAGTTCCCGAAAGACCCGTCGCTGGACTACATCAAGCGCGTGGTCGGTGTGCCGGGCGACAAGGTCGTCTACAAGAACAAGAAGCTGACCATCAATGGCCAGCCGGTGGCCTACGAGCGCCTGACCGAGTACCTCGATGAAGAGCGCCTCAGCTATTTCAGCCATTACCGCGAAAACCTGACCGGCGTCCCGCATGAAATCCTGAACGACGACAAAGTGCCGGGCTATGTGCCCAGTCCGGACGCTTTCCCGAAGCATGAGTTGTGCCGTTACGACCTCGAAGGCTTCGAGTGCACCGTGCCGGCTGGACATTACTTCATGATGGGTGATAATCGGGACAACAGTCTGGACTCCCGTTACTGGGGTTTCGTTCCGGATAGAAATATTGTCGGAAAGGCATTTTTTGTCTGGATGAACCTCGGCAACCTGAAACGCATCGGCAGCTTCCAGTGACAAGCCGCCACCGGAGCCAATACCGCGCAACGCTGTCTCAACAGCGCGCGGGTGGTTTTTCGCTGATCGGCTTGATGTGCACGATGATCGTGCTTTGGACGGTCGGGCTGTTGGCGCTGCGGGCGGGGCCGGGCGTGATCGAATACTGGGCGGTGGAAAAGGCCGTCAAGGCGGCAGCGGCGACCTCGTCCACGCCGGACGAATTGCGCGCCACCTTCGACAAGATGGCAGCGGCCGGCTTCATCGACGCGATCGAGGGCAAGGATCTGAAAATCAGCGGCCGCGGTGACAACATGCAAGCCAGTTTCGCCTACGAAAAGCGCGTTCCGTTGTACGGCCCGGCCAGCCTGGTGATCGACTATGCCGGTTCGACGGCAGACGCAGGTCACGAGGCCGGAAAAGACGCCGGCAGCGACGCCGGCAAAGCCCCGGAGGGCGTCGCAAAGTAGCGGCAGTAACCCATGGATATCGACCAACTGCAACAACGGCTGGGCCACACGTTCAAGAATGCTGCACTCCTGCAGCAGGCATTGACGCATCGCAGCCACAGCAGCCTGCACAACGAGCGCCTCGAGTTTCTCGGCGACTCGGTGCTCAACTGCGTCGTTGCGTCGCTGCTGTTCGAGCGATACAACAAGATCGATGAGGGCGACCTGTCGCGCTTGCGCGCCAACCTGGTCAAGCAACAGTCGCTGTACGAAATTGCCCAGCGCCTCGAATTGTCGCAATGCCTGCGCCTCGGCGAGGGCGAGCTGAAATCGGGTGGCTTCCGCCGTCCTTCCATCCTGGCCGATACGCTTGAGGCGCTGTTCGGCGCGGTCTTCCTTGATGCCGGTTTCGATGCCGCGCGCGATGTGATCCGCGCGATGTACGTGCCTATCTTGCAGAGCGTGGACCCGAAGACGCTGGGCAAGGATGCGAAGACGCTGTTGCAGGAATACTTGCAGGGCAAGAAGATCGCACTGCCGCAGTACAACGTGGTCGCCACCCATGGCGCTGCGCACAACCAGGAATTCGAAGTCGAATGCCTGGTGCCCAAGCTGGAGATCCAGGTCTTCGGTACCGGCGGCAGCCGCCGCGCTGGCGAACAGGCGGCGGCCAAGCTGGCGCTGGAAGCCGTGCAGGCCGCACTGGTCAAGACCCCGGCCGCACCCAAGAAAACGCGCCAGCGCACGACCCAGCTCAAGCTCGCGGGCATCGCGACCATACAACCGGATGCGCCGGTCGAGCCCTCGGTTACCGCCGACAAGTCGGAGAAAGCCGACAAGGCTGATAAAGGCGATAAAGCCGCCGACAAGGGCGATAAAGGCGAGAGGGGCGACAAGGTCGACAAGGGCGACAAGGCTAAGAAGCCAGCCGCCCGCCCGGCCCGCATGTCGGCATCCCGCGAGGCGCGTGAAGAGCGCGACGCGCAGGACGGCCGTGCCCCCGATGAAGCGGCGGAGCAGGACCTGGCCGCCACCCAGGAACACCAGGACGAATTGCTGCTCGAGCCCGAGGCGGGCAAGGGCGGCGCCGTCAACCAAAGTAAATCCGCATGAGCTCTTCCCCTGCCAGCGCCGACTTCCGGTGCGGCTATATCGCCATCGTTGGCCGCCCGAACGTCGGCAAGTCCACGCTGATGAACAAGCTGATCGGCGCGAAGGTCAGCATCACTTCGCGCAAGGCGCAGACCACGCGGCATCGCATCACCGGTATCCAGACCCGTGACGATGCGCAGTATGTGTATGTCGACACGCCCGGCTTCCAGACCCGCCACAGCAATGCGCTGAACAAGACGCTCAACCGCACCGTTACCACCACGCTGACCGCCGCCGATGTGGTGCTGTACGTGGTTGAGGCGGGCATCTTTGGTGATGCCGATGCGAAGGTGTTGGCGCTGCTGCCGGCCGAGGTGCCGGTCATCCTCGTCATCAACAAGGCCGATCGCCTGAAGGACAAGGCGCCGCTGATGGCCTTCGCGCAGGAAGTCGCCGCCAAACGCGACTTCGCAGCCATCGTGCCGGTGTCGGCCAAGCAGGGCTTCCAGCTCGACCGCCTCGAAGGCGAGATCCGCCACTACCTGCCGGCAGGCGAAGCCATCTTCGATGAGGACGACATCACCGACCGCAGCGAGAAATTCCTCGCCGCCGAGATCGTGCGCGAAAAAGTATTCCGTTTTGTCGGCGACGAACTGCCGTACACCAGCACCGTCGTGATCGAAAAGTTCGAACAGGAAGGCGCGCTGCGCCGCGTCTTCGCAGCCATCCTCGTCGGCCGCGATGCCCACAAGGCGATGCTGATCGGGCAGAAGGGAGCACGCCTGAAAGAGATCTCCACGCAATCGCGGCTGGACATGGAAAAGCTGTTCGGCGGCCCGGTCTATCTGGAAATCTGGGTCAAGGTGAAATCGGGCTGGGCTGACAACGAGGCCGGCCTGCGCGCCTACGGCTACGAATAAGGCGCTCGATGGACGCGGCAGCGCAGACCGAAGCACCGCCACGCGCCGCTGACAAGCCGGCGCCAGCACCGACTCAGCCCCAGCCGCCGCGCGGCAGGGCGCCGGAACGCGAGCATCGCGTCGCCAACCAGCCGGGCTTCGTGCTGCACAGTTACCCGTACAAGGAAACCAGCCTGATCGTCGAGGTCTTCGCGCGCGATCATGGCCGGGTGCCGCTGATCGCGAAAGGCGCGAAGCGCCCGCACTCGAAGCTGCGCGGCGTGCTGCAAACTTTCCAGCCCTTGCAGCTGGCCTGGAGCGGCAAATCCGAAGTACGCACGCTGGTGTCGGCCGAGTGGGTAGGTGGGCTGCGGCCGCTGGAACGCTCGGGGCTGCTGTGCGGCTTCTACCTGAACGAGCTGCTGGTGAAACTGCTGGCGCGCGACGACCCGCATCCGCAACTGTTCGACCAGTACGTGTCCGCGATGAACGAACTCGCGCATGACGAGCCGCCGGCCATCGTGCTGCGCAAGTTCGAACTGGCGCTGCTGAAGGAAACCGGCGTGGCCGGCAGTCTCGTCCGCCTGTCGGGCGGGCGCATGGTCGAAGCGGACCAGTTGTATGTGTTCGATCCCGAGCTGGGGCCCCGCGAAGCGTTCGCCAGCGACAACGCGCCGGCGGTCTCTGGCAAGACGCTGATGGACATGGAAGCCGGCGACTATGCCGACCCGGCGACCCAGCAGCAAAGCAAGTTCCTGATGCGCCACCTGCTGGCGCATCACCTCGGCGGCATGCCGCTGAACACGCGGCAGATCCTGATCGACTTGCTGCAGCTGTAAACGAAATGATGGCGAAGTGATGACGAAGACGCCCGCGACGGTGTCGATCAGAACGATAAACAAGCATCGCAGCAACGATTCCCACGACCAGTCCCTGAACCGCAGACCATGAGTTATCTGAATCCGAACGGCGCCGTGATCGACCTCGGCGTCAACATCGACCATGTGGCCACGCTGCGCAATGCGCGCGGTACGGTGTATCCCGATCCGCTGCAGGCGGCACTGCTGGCCGAGCAAGCCGGCGCCGATGCGATCACGCTGCATCTGCGTGAAGATCGTCGCCATATTCGCGACGCCGATGTCGAGAAGATCCGTCCGCAGCTGACCACGCGCATGAACCTCGAGTCGGCAGTGACGGAAGAAATGATCGATTTCGCCTGCCGTATTCGCCCGCAGGATGTCTGCCTGGTGCCGGAGCGCCGCGAAGAGGTGACGACCGAAGGCGGGCTCGATGTGCTGCGCTTCTTCGACGATGTGCGCAAGGCTTGCGAGCGGCTCGCGAAGCAGGATATTCGCGTATCGCTGTTCATCGATGCCGATGCCGAGCAGATCCGCGCCGCTGCGGAAGCAGGCGCGCCCGTGATCGAGCTGCATACCGGTCGCTATGCCGATACCGAAGGTGAGGAACAACAGGCCGAGCTGGAGCGCATTCGCCGCGGCGTCGCCACCGGCGTGCAGGCCGGGCTGAAGGTCAACGCCGGCCATGGCCTGCATTACACGAACGTGCAAGCTATCGCAGCGATGCCGGATATCGCCGAGCTCAACATCGGCCATGCGATCGTCGCGCATGCGGTGTTCGTCGGCTGGGAAAACGCGGTGCGCGAGATGAAGGCCATCATGACCAAGGCGCGGCTCGATGCGCTGACGGCCCGCTGAACCAGTTCGGCGCCCGGACGCAGAGAAATTCAGACGCATAGACACGCATACGGATCGCCCTGCACACAATCGTGCAGACCAGCTAGCGCAGACCAGCCAGCGCAGACCAACGGAACGCAAACGATGATCTTTGGCATAGGCACCGACATCATCCGCATCGACCGCATTGCTGCGGCTGTTGCACGCCATGGCGACCGTTTCGCCGGCAAGATCCTCGGCCCGCAGGAGATGGAAAAATACCTGCGCCGCAAGGCCAAGGTCGAGGCGCGTGGCATCCGTTTCCTGGCCACCCGCTTCGCGGCCAAGGAAGCATTTTCCAAGGCCATTGGCTTGGGGATGCGCATGCCGATGACCTGGCGCGCGGTGCAGTTCGTCAATGCGCCCAGCGGCAAACCGGTAGTCGTCACCAGCGGCGCATTGACCGCTTTCATGCAGGAACATGGCATCGCGGCTCAGGTCTCCCTGACCGATGAGGCAGAATACGCAGTTGCATTCGTGATCGTGGAGAAGATATGAAGAATGGCAAGCCCGCCAAAAACACATCCGGACTCGGCCCGGTCATGCTGGACGTGGTCGGCACGATGTTGTCGGACGACGACCTGCGCCGCATTCGTCACCCGCTGACCGGTGGCGTGATCCTGTTCGCGCGCAACTACGCCGACCGCGCGCAATTGACGGCGCTGTGCAAAGCCATTCATGACGCGCGCCCCGGCGTGCTGATCGCGGTCGACC
>JACCDI010953927.1_pt1 | contig 11686 bp, 13 predicted proteins | sample 7442791 | NCBI WGS metagenome assembly JACCDI01 (sample SAMN15323434, study PRJNA562643) | freshwater metagenome | isolation source: river surface water | place: USA:Blue River Watershed | collected 2017-08-15
ATCGTCGTCGAGATCAACAGCAATCACGGCACTCGCCATTGCTATTTGCTCGACAACGGGGACGACACGCTCCGGTGGGGCGCCGAACTAAGGGCGAAGAAGGTTTTCCAGGTCTCGCAATTGAGCAGGGTAGAAGGGAACTACCGTTTCCGCTTCCTGCGAACGATCCGAAGCGAGCAGGGCGCTGCAGCCGAGCGTATCGTCTCTCATGTCGAGTACCATGACAACGACGGCCCGCTGATCAGTGCCAGCGTCTCGGGGACGGTCAAGCCGCTGTCGGACATTCGGCTGGCCTGGGCTTTTTTCCGCTATCCGCTGATGACGCTGGCCGTATTCGCCCGTATCCATTGGCAGACCCTCAAGCTGCTGCTCAGGGGCGTTCCATATTATGGAAGAAGCGGCGTGTCACGATCGTAGGCGTCGCCGAGGCAGGCCTCAGAAAACCTCTTCCGAGTGCGCGATTCCTTCGTCCCGGTACATCTGGTACACCAGCGCCAGCAGCGAGCGCACATAGTCGGATTTCTCTTCCAGCCGTATGCTCATCAGCACCGGTGACACCAGGCGGGGATCGTCGAAACCCCTGAATACGACGTCGTTGCGATGCATGCCCATCGCGCTTTGCGGCAGGATGGTCACGCCCATGCCAGCGGCCACCAGGCCAAGGCTCACCTGCAGTTCGCGCGCGTCGATGGTGCGTTGTGGCGAGAGCCCGCGATCATGAAAGGCTTCGAGCACCAGGTCCGCGAAGCTGGGACGGGGTGACTGCGGAAACAGGACGATGGTTTCGGGCAGCAGATCCTGCAACGACAGTGTCTCCCGTGCCGACAGAGGATGATCGGACGGCAGCGCCACCATCAGCGATTCTTCGCGCAGCAGGATGCGCCGTATGTTCGGATCTTCATGGCGTATCCGGCCGATGCCGACATCGATCTCGCCCGCCTTCAGCGCGTTTATCTGCTCCAGCGTCGTCATCTCGACCAGCGACAGGTCGACCTCCGGATGCGCCTTCCTGAAGCGTCGCGCGACTTCCGGCAGGTATCCATACAGCGTCGAACCGACGAAGCCCATCGTGAACTTCGCCTGCACCTTGCCGATGTTGCGCGTGGTGTCGATCAGGTTGCGTGTCTGGTTGAGAATCTGCACGGCCTGCGTCTCGAAATGCTGGCCGGCCTCGGTCAGCTCCAGCGGCCGCGAGCCGCGAACGAACAGCGCCACGCCGAGGTAGTCCTCGAGCTGCTGTATCTGGCGGCTCAGCGATGGCTGCGCGATGTGCAGTTTTTCCGATGCGCGGGTGATGTTGCGCTGGTTGGCCACGGCGAGGAAGTAGCGCAGGTGACGCAGTTCCATCCTAGCGCTCCCTGCCGAGGCAAAAAATGAAAATCACCGGCATTCCGGTATCCCGCGTGGCGTCCGTGTCTTTCATGTCTCGTCTTTTTTATTTTCCCGGAGGGTCTCCGGTTGCCTTTCTGGCAGCGGTGCGATACCTGTTCTTTTGCGTTGGCAGACCTATTCCGCATCTGAATTTCCCCGTATTCACGAGCATACACCTGATGTATGTCCGCAAGCTATGGACGCATGCCCAATCGCTATTGGGCAGTCCGAAAAATCTCCATTAGCATCCGCGCCAATAAAAGAAAAACGCCAGACCACCGGCGCCGCGTATCTGAACCACGAATGACTCAGGAGACCAAGATGAGCATCAATTCCCGTCGTCGCAGCCTGTTGAAGGCTGCCCCCGCCGTTGCCGCCACCGGCATGCTGCCGTCGCTCGCGCAGGCGGCCGACACGATCAAGATCGGCTTTGTCAGCCCGCAGACCGGCCCGCTGGCCGCGTTCGCGGACTCCGACAAGTTCACGATCGAGCAGGTGAAAAAGGCCACCGCCAACGGCATCACGATAGGCGGCAAGAAGTATGCGGTCGAGATCATCTACAAGGATTCGCAGTCGAACCCGAACAAGGCGTCGTCCGCAACCTCCGAACTGATCCTGCGCGACCGCGTCGACCTGGTCGTCGCTGCATCCACGCCGGCCACGACCAACCCGGTCGCGGACCAGTGCGAGCTGAACGGCGTGCCCTGCATCACCAATGACACGCCGTGGCAGCCGCACTTCTTCGGCCGCAAGGGCGATCCGAAGAAAGGCTTCGAGTGGACCTATCACTTCTTCTGGGGCCTCGAGGACGTGGTCGGCTCGTACGTGAACCTGTGGTCGTCGATCCCGACCAACAAGGTCGTCGGCGCGCTGTACCCGAACGATGAAGACGGCAACGCGTGGGGCGATGCAAAGATCGGCTTCCCGCCCGTGCTCGCATCGAAGGGCTTCAAGCTGATCGACCGCGGCCGCTACCAGTCGCCGGCGAACGACTTCTCGTCGTTCATCAACGAGTTCAAGAAGAACAATGTCGAGATCGTCACCGGCGTGATCCCGCCGCCGGATTTCGCGAACTTCTGGAACCAGGCCGGCCAGATGGGCTTCAAGCCGAAGATCGTCACGGTGGCGAAGGCAACCGAATTCCCGGCAGCGATCCAGGCTTTCGGCGACCGTGCCGAAGGTCTCACGGTCGAGGTGTGGTGGAGCCCCGCGCATCCGTTCAAGTCCAGCCTGACCGGCCAGACCGCGAAGCAGATCGCCGACGACTTCACCGCCGCCACCGGCAAGCAGTGGACGATGCCGCTGGGCTTCAAGCACTCGCTGTTCGAAGTCGCGATCGATGCGCTGAAGCGCTCGTCGGCCAAGACGCCGGAAGCGATCCGCGACGCGATCAGGACGACCAACCTGACCACCACGGTCGGCCCGGTCAACTTCCAGACCGGCCCGGTGCCGAACGTCAGCAAGACGCCGCTGGTCTCCGGCCAGTGGCGCAAGTCGGGCAAGGGCCTGGAGCTGGCTATCGTCGAGAACAGCCAGGCGAAGAACATCGCTGCCCAGAGCAAGCTGATGCCGATCAAGGGCTGATCCGGGTTATCCCATAAGGCAAGACCATGGCAATCCACGCTGCGGCCGGCAACGACCGGCCGCTGCTGAGGCTGACCGGCCTCGGCAAGTCCTATGGCGCGCTGCGCGTCACCGATGACATCTCGTTGTCGGTGGCGCGCGGCGAGATGCTCGGCATCCTCGGGCCCAACGGCGCCGGCAAGACCACGCTGTTCAACCTGATCTCCGGCGACGTGCGCGCGGATCAGGGCAAGATCGAATTCAACGGCGAAAATATCACCGCATTGCGGCCGCACCAGCGCTGCCGGCTCGGCATCGGGCGCAGCTATCAGGTGCCGCAACCGTTCTCGCACATGACCGTGTTCGAGAACCTCGTGACCGCCGCCTGCTTCGGCGGCCAGCAGGATGAACATCTGGCGTACGAAACCGCCGAGCGCGTGCTCGACGTCACCGGCCTGATGAAGTTCGCGAACCACCGCTCGGGCGGCCTCACGCTGCTGAACCGCAAGCGCCTCGAACTCGGCCGCGCGCTCGCGACCGGGCCCGACCTGCTGTTGCTCGATGAGATCGCCGGCGGCCTGACCGATCACGAGGCGCATGAACTGGTCGATGAACTCAGGCGCATCAAGGCGTCCGGCGTGACGATGATCTGGATCGAGCACGTGGTGCATGCGCTGCTGTCGGTGGCGGACCGCCTGTTCGTGATCAATTTCGGCAAGAAGCTGGCCGAAGGCCTGCCGCAGGACGTGATCGACGATCCTGACGTGCAGCGCGTCTACATGGGGATGGAAGCGTGAACCCGCTGCTGCAGACACATGACCTGAAAGCCTGGTATGGCGATGCGCAGGCGCTGTTCGGCATCGATTTCCACATCGACGCCGGCGAAGTCGTCGCGATCATTGGCGCCAATGGCGCAGGCAAGAGCACCTTCCTGAAGGCGCTGACCGGCATGGTGAAAGTGCCCACCGGTTCAATCCAGTTTCAGGGCCGGCCCTGCGGCGGCCTGCCCTCCGGCCAGATCGCGAAGCTCGGCATCGCGATGGTGCCGGAAGGACGCCGCCTGTTCCCTAGCCTGAACGTCGAAGAAAACCTCGAGATGGGCGCGTTCGCGAAGCGCGCCGGCCCGTGGAACCTCGAGCGCGTGTACCAGCTGTTCCCGGTGCTGAAGGAGCGCCGCTCGTATCCTGTCACGCAGCTGTCCGGCGGGCAGCAGCAGATGGTCGCGATGGGACGCGCGCTGATGGGCAACCCGTCGCTGCTGCTGTGCGACGAGCTGTCGCTGGGCCTTGCGCCAGTGATCATCAAGACTATCTATGACGCGATGGACACCATCATCGCCGACGGCATGAGCGTCGTCATCGTCGAGCAGGACGTGACGATGGCGCAGAAAGTGTCGGACCGCGTGTACTGCTTCCAGGAGGGCATGGTCGCCCTGCAAGGAAAGTCGGACGAGCTCACGCGCGGGCAGATCCACGACGCGTATTTCGGAAGCTGACATGATCGACATTCTCATCCAGGGCCTGTTGCTGGGCGGCCTGTACTGCCTGTTCGCGCTTGGCCTGTCATTGATGTATGGCGTCATGCGCGTGACCAATATCGCGCATGGCGATTTCCTGATGCTGTTCGCCTTCCTGACGATCAGTGTTTCCTCCTTGCTTTCGCTGCATCCTGCGCTGGCCGGGCTGTTGCTGCTGCCGGTCGCGTTCATGATCGGCTACCTGCTGCAGTCCTGGCTGCTCAACAGCACGATCAGCCGCGATCCGCTGCCGTCGCTGGTGGTGACCTTCGGTTTCTCTTTCATCATCCAGAACCTGCTGCTCGAGGTGTACTCGGCCGACCCGCGCATGGCGCAGACCGGCAGCCTCGGCACGACCAGCCTCGAACTCGGCGATGGCGTCACGATCGGCCTGCTGCCCCTGGTGGTGTTCGTGGTCGCGCTGCTGTGCACGGCGGGCCTGCAGCTGCTGTTCAACCACACCCGCATCGGCCGCGCATTCCGCGCAGTGTCCGACGACCGTGACATCGCTGAATTGATGGGCCTGGATGCGAACAAGGTCTATGCGCTGGCTACTGCGATCGCTTTCGTCGTGATCGCGATCGGCGGCTCGCTGCAGGCGATGCGCACGACGGTGTCGCCGGCCGACGGCCCGCTGCTGCTGATCTTCGCGTTCGAGTCGGTGATCATCGGCGGCATGGGCTCGTTCTGGGGCACGCTGGTCGGTGCGATGGTGCTCGGCTTCACGCAGCAGATCGGCTTCACCTTCGCGCCGGTCTGGGGGCTGTGGTTCGGCCATATCGCGTTCATCGCGATGCTGCTGGTTCGTCCGCAAGGACTCTTCCCGAAAACCCGAGGCTGATCATGTCCATCGTCGAACGTTCGAATGCGCATCCGCTGGCCACCCGTGCAGGCTTTGCGATCCTGCTGCTCGCGCTGGCGCTGCTGCCTTACTGGGGCGAACCGATCTGGATGCGCGACTTCGTCGAGATCGGCTGCTATTTCATCTTCGCGCTGATGTGGAACCTGCTGGCCGGGTACGGCGGCATGGTCAGCGTCGGCCAGCAGGCTTATTTCGGCATTGGCGGTTATGTGCTGATCGCGCTCGGCAATCTGGCCGGCTTCAATCCCTTTGTCGCGATTCCGTTAGCCGGGCTGGTTGCGGGCCTGATCGCATTGCCGGTGTCGCAGGTCGCGTTCCGTCTTCAGGGCGGTTATTTCGCGGTCGGCACCTGGGCCATCGCCGAGGTGTTCCGGCTCACGGTCGCGAACATGTCAGCTGTCGGCGGCGGCTCCGGCACCAGCCTGACCGCGCTCTCCGGCATACCGCGCGCCACGCGCGAGAACCTGACCTACTGGGTCGCGCTGCTGTGCGTGGCCGGTGCGATCGCGCTGATCTATGCGTTCCTGCGCTCCAAGCGCGGCCTCGCGCTGCTGGCGATCCGCGACAACGAGGTCGCGGCCGAGAGCCAGGGCATTGCGGTCCAGAAGATGAAGCTGGCGGTGTACCTGGTCGCTGCCTTTGGCGCCGGCATCGCGGGCGCGCTGTACTTCGTCGCCATCCTGCGCATCTCGCCGGAAGCGGCGTTCGGCCTGAACTGGACGGCGTTTGCGATTTTCATGGTCGTTATTGGCGGTACCGGCACCATCGAAGGCCCGATCATTGGTGCGGTGCTGTTCTGGGTGCTGAACAAATTCTTCGCCGACTACGGCACCTGGTACCTGATCGGACTTGGCGTGCTCGCGATCGTCGTCACGCTGCGCTTCAGGCAGGGCTTGTGGGGCTATGCGCAGTCGCGCTTCGGCTGGTCGCTGTTCAGCGTGAAGCGATTGCTGAAGGCGCGCGCATGAAATACACCGTCGCCATCGAGAACACGGGCGAGCATTACCAGTGCGCCAGTGACCGCAACTTGCTGGCGGCGATGGAGCAGTTGGGCCGGCGCGGCATTCCGGTGGGCTGCCGCAATGGCGGCTGCGGCGTGTGCAAGGTGAAGGTCACGTCCGGCGACTATACGACCCGCGTGATGAGCCGCGCGCATGTCAGCGAAGCGGAAGAGGCCGCTGGCATCGTGCTGGCATGCCGCGCGTTTCCAGGATCCGACCTCAGCCTGCAGGCGCTCGACAAGATGGCGGCCTGCATAGAGAAAAGCTTTGAGCGTTCCCGTCCGGAGGCTTTTGCCGCGATTCCGCGGCCGGCGCCGGGCGAGCATGCACTATTGACAGCGGCGATGCCGCACCATGACTGACCTTAGGAGAGCAACATGGCAATGACTGGCGTTCTGCGGCCCGGCCACGCAATCGTGCGTGTCCTCGACCTCGACGAATCCGTGAATTTCTACACCAACGTGATGGGCCTGAAGGAAACCGGCCGCGACAAGTCGGGCCGCGTCTACTTCAAGGCGCACGATGAGCGCGACCACAACAGCTTCGTCATCCGCCAGGCCGATCGCGCCGGCATCGACTGCTTCGCGTTCAAGGTACTGGACAAGGCCACGCTCGATCACTTTGACGCGCGCCTGAAAGAGTACGGCATCAAGACCGAGCGCATTCCCGCCGGCGAGATGCTCGAGACCGGCGAACGCGTGCGCTTCGAGATCCCCACCGGCCACGTGATCGAGCTGTATGCGGAAAAGACGGATGTCGGCAACGGCCTCGGCTACCTGAACCCGGCGCCGTGGCTGCCGGACACGCGCGGCATCAATCCCGTGCGCATGGACCACTGCTTGCTGTATGGCCCGGACATCGATGCCGTGCACAAGCTGTTCCGTGAAGTGTTCGGCTTCTCGGTGGTCGAGCGCGCGCTGCTGGAGGACGGTGTCACCGACCTCGGCCTGTGGCTGACCTGCTCGCCGAAGGCGCATGACATCGCTTTCGTGCGTCACAACGAGCCGGGCAAGCTGCACCACGTGAGCTTCCTGCTCGAGACCTGGGAGCAGGTGCTGCGCGCGGCCGACATCCTGTCGATGAACAAGGCATCGATCGACATCGGCCCGACCCGCCACGGCATCACGCGCGGCACGACGATCTATTTCTTTGACCCGTCGGGCAATCGCCTGGAGGTGTTCTGCGGCGGCTATCAGTGGTACCCGGACATGAAGCCCACCGTCTGGACCTAGGACGGGATCGGCACCGGCACCTTCTATCACAACCGCAAGCTGAACGAGGCTTTCCTGTCCGTGCTGACCTGATCGAGCAAGCCGCTCGACTGCCGGGGGTGAAATGTTTTCCGGCAGTCAGCCTGGCCCGCTGTTAGCTGCCGGTAAAACGAGCCTTCGTATCGGGCCGGAACGACGCACGGATCCATCATGAAAAAACCCCGCGATCGCTGGCGGGGTTTTCAGGGGCAGGGCGGCTTCAGTAGTTGCGCTGGTAATGTATTCGCCAGCCGGTGCGTTCTTCATTGTCCGATTTCGCTTCGCTCTGCGTGTAACGCAGGCCGACCGTGTTGTACTTGTCGAAGTCATACAGTGCCATGATATGCGCACGCGTGCTGCGATAATTCTCCGAGCTGTCGAACGCATTACGGTAGCGCGCACCGACGTCCAGCGCGAGCTTTTCGGAGAGCGGCACTTTGATACCTGCATCGAATGCGTAATGCGTGAAATGCGTGGTGTCTGAGTTGAATTTTTCACCCAGTCGAACCGACACGTAGGGCGTGAAGAAAGTGCCGACGTCGAACGACTGTTTCAGCTTCAGTTCGATATTGTTCGACAGCGTGTCGCTCGTTGAATTGGGCACGTCTTTCAGGCTGCCGCCAATTTTCACCGAGAATTCGGTCTTCGACGGTGTTTTCACGCCCATGGTCACGTTCGCGTTGATGTACTCGTTCGCGAGCGTATTGCCGTCCTTCTCCATGCCGGAATCGATCATCACGTAGTACTTGTTCCTCGGTGCGTCACTCCCGCCGGCGTCGCCTGCCATCGCAACGCCCGACAGCAGCAGCAAGCTCACAGCCATCATTTTTTTCATTTTTTTATCTCCATCCCTACTGATCACTCAGTGCATGCACCCAGCGGGCGCGAAGAACCCAGATTGCTTCATCATCGAATTGTCGACGCTTGGGCCACAAAACGCAGGCCGTAACGTGCGTAAGTTCCGGAAACTGCCTGTGGCGTGATTATCCAACAGCCACAGGCAGCTATTCCATTCGCCGCCCTATTGTTTTACTGATAATTGGCCCGCGACCTCAGTGCTTCCCTTCGTCCAGCAAGCCCTGCTTGCGGATGAACTCCACCACCTTCTCGACCCCATCGCCCTTGCGCAGGTTCGTGAAAATGAACGGCCTGTCCCCGCGCTGCTTCTTCGCGTCGGAAGCCATCACGTCGAGGTCCGCGCCCACATGCGGCGCGAGGTCGGTCTTGTTGATGATCAGGAGGTCCGAGCGCGTGATGCCGGGGCCGCCCTTGCGCGGAATCTTCTCGCCGCCTGCGACGTCGATCACATAGATGGTCAGGTCCGACAGCTCGGGGCTGAAGGTGGCCGCGAGGTTGTCGCCGCCGGATTCGACGAGGATCAGGTCGAGGTCCGGGAAGTCGGCGCTCATGCGCGCGATCGCTTCCAGGTTGATCGACGCGTCTTCACGGATTGCCGTGTGCGGGCAGCCGCCGGTCTCCACGCCCATCAGGCGCTCGGCCGGCAGCGCATCGGCGCGCAGCAGGATCTCCATGTCTTCCTTGGTGTAGATGTCGTTGGTGATGACGGCCATGTCATAGCGCTCGCGCATCTGCTTGCACAGCATTTCGCACAACGCGGTCTTGCCGGAGCCAACGGGGCCGCCGATGCCGACGCGCAGGGGATTGGGAGTGGTCATGGGAATCTCTCTTCGGTAATTTCAAATGTTCAGGAGCGGTACAGCCGCGAATACTGCACCTCGTGCTGCATGGACAGCAGCGACAGGCCGGGCGACCAGTTGGACAAGTCTTCATCAGCGATGCTCATTGCGATCGCGGCCGCCTTTTCCAGCTGCGTGCTCAATGACAGCAGCAGGCGCTGGCCGGAGACTTGTCCCAGCGGCACCGACTTCACGCAAGCCAGCACCTGGTTCTCGGCCCATGAGAACAGCATGCCCAGCAGCGCGTCTTCGGCCGGCACCTTCAATGCGACCGCTGCAGCGGCCAGCGCGGTCGGGAAGGGCAGCTCGGCCGGCGGCGGCAGCAGCGACAGCAGGCCATCGTCGTCGGGCACCAGTTCGGTAAGCAGCTTGCCCAGCGAGTAGCCCATCTGCAGCGTCTCGGCGCGGAACTCGGCGCTGTCGCGCGACGCAATGAACAGCTCGGTCCAGTGATTGATTGCCTCGGCGTCGCGCACGCCGAAAGCCTGCAGCAGTCGCCAGGTGATCGGCGCTTCGAAACGCGCGACCACTTCATCGAGCATCGCTGCTATCCATGCGCGCGACGTCGCCTCGTCACGCACATGGCCGCTTTCCATCGCGGCTTCCAGCCCTTGCGAATAGCTGTACGCGCCGACCGGCAGCGACGGGCTGCACAGCTGCAGCAGGTGCAGCAGCGATGCGGCTTTCATCGGCAGAGTCACTGCGCGTCGCCCGGGCGATGGATTTTTTGCCGCACCGGTATCGGCGCCAGCGGATTGTGGTGATGGTCGTCGCCGTGGTGATGATGGCCGCCGCCATAGGCGCCGGATTCCGGCTCGAACGGCGCCTGTTCTTCGGCGACGGTCGCGCCGAGGCCGGCCAGCATCTCCTGCAGTACCGGGTCCTTGCGGATGCGCAGCCAGCCGTCGCCGACCTGCGCCTGCGTGTGCCGGTTGCCGAGGTGGAAGGCGCAGCGCAGCAGCGACTGCGGTGAATCGCAGCTGACCTTGTACGTGGCTTCCGGCGCGGCTTTCACCTGGACGATGCGGCCGTCGTCGCCTTTCAGCAGGTCGCCGTCGCGCAGCACGGTGCCGCGCACGGTGAAGACGGCCACTTCCTCGCCGGACGCGAGCTCGGCACGCAGGCGGCTTTTCTCGCGCAGTTCGTACGGGAGGATCAGTTCGCCGTCGATGTTGTCGGCGCTTTCTACTTTGGTATGGAGGGTGAGCATTGCAAAGTTCTTTGGATGTTTGGGCATGGATCCCAGCTTCCGCTGGGATGACGATTTTAGGAGCCATCGCCCCCTGAATCGTCATCCCAGCGGAAGCTGGGATCCACAACAGCGCTTAAAACAGGAAATACCTCTGTGCCATAGGCAGCACCTTCGCCGGTTCGCAAACCAGCAGCTCGCCATCGGCGCGCACTTCATAAGTCTCGGGATCGACTTCCATCGTCGGCGCATAGCCGTTGTGGATCATGTCCGCCTTGCGCAGCTTGCGCATGCCTTTCACTGCTGCCACCGGCTTGTTCAACTTCAATTGGTCCGCGATGCCCGCGTCGAACGCCGCCTGCGACACGAAGGTGAACGAAGTCTTCAAGCCGCCGCCATACGCGCCGAACATCATCCGGTAATGCACCGGCTGCGGCGTCGGGATCGACGCATTCGGGTCGCCCATCTGCGCGGCGGCGATCATGCCGCTCTTGAGAATCATGGACGGCTTCACGCCAAAGAAGGCCGGCTTCCACAGCACGATGTCGGCCAGCTTGCCGACTTCGAGCGAACCCACCATATGCGACACGCCGTGCGTGATCGCCGGATTGATCGTGTACTTGGCGATGTAACGCTTCGCGCGGAAGTTGTCGTTGCGGCTCGAATCTTCCTTCAGCGATCCGCGCTGCACCTTCATCTTGTGCGCGGTCTGCCAGGTGCGCATGATCACCTCGCCGACGCGGCCCATCGCCTGCGAATCGGACGACATCATCGAGATCGCGCCGAGGTCGTGCAGGATGTCCTCGGCGGCGATGGTCTCGCGGCGGATGCGCGATTCGGCAAACGCGATGTCCTCGGTGATCGCGGCGTCGAGGTGGTGGCAGACCATCAGCATGTCGAGGTGCTCGTCCAGCGTGTTCTGCGTATACGGACGCGTCGGATTGGTCGACGACGGCAGCACATTGCCCTGGCCGACCGCCGCGATGATGTCCGGCGCATGCCCGCCGCCCGCGCCCTCGGTGTGGAAAGTGTGGATGGTGCGGTCCTTGAAGGCGGCCAGCGTGTGCTCGAGGAAGCCGCCCTCGTTCAGCGTATCGGTGTGGATCGCGACCTGAATGTCCATCTTGTCGGCCACGGACAAGCAGTTATCGATCGCGGCCGGTGTGCTGCCCCAGTCTTCATGCAGCTTCAGGCCGATCGCGCCGGCGCGGATCTGTTCTTCCAGCGGCAGCGGCAG
>JACCDI010004243.1_pt1 | contig 11684 bp, 16 predicted proteins | sample 7442791 | NCBI WGS metagenome assembly JACCDI01 (sample SAMN15323434, study PRJNA562643) | freshwater metagenome | isolation source: river surface water | place: USA:Blue River Watershed | collected 2017-08-15
AGAAGAATTGGGAGCAAATGCTTATTTCCCAGGATTGAATTTCTAAGGAATCATGAATTTTGTCAAAAGGCTTTTTTGGGGACAATATCGCTTCTATTCGATTTCAACAAGCATCCTATTTGTTTGGATGTTTATCTTGGATTCGAATGATTTAACTGTGCAATATCGTTTGTGGAGCGAGTTAAGCGAAATGAAAGCCGAAAAAGCCTTTTACCAACAAAAAATTAAAGAATTAGAAAAGGAGAAACGAATGGTTATCGGAAATCCTGCCTTACTGGAAAAATACGCCCGCGAAAAGTACCTCATGAAGAAACCTAAACAAGATATCTTTGTGATTGTGGACGAGGCAAATCAACCGATTGAATAAAAAAAAGCCCTTCTATTCGAAGGGCTTTTTTTATTATTAAAACAAGGGAACACCCGTCATTTCTTTTGGTTGTTCCACACCCATCATCTTCAAGATAGTTGGCGAAACATCACCCAATTTACCATTTTGAAGGGTTGGATGAAATTCATTATCCACTAGGATGCATGGGACTAAATTTGTTGAGTGCGCCGTGTTAGGTGAACCATCCTCATTCATCATGACATCTGCATTTCCATGGTCCGCAATGATGATGAATGAATATCCATGCGCTAAACCAGCCTTAACTACAGCCTCCGCACATGAATCCACCGTTTCAACAGCCTTAACAACTGCTTCAAAAACACCGGTATGACCCACCATATCTGGATTAGCGAAATTCAAGCAAACAAAATCAACCTCTTCTTTTTCCAACTCAGGGATTAAGGCATCGCGCAAATCAGCTGCCGACATCTCCGGCTGTAAATCGTAGGTAGCGACTTTAGGCGAATTACGTAATATATTCTCTTGACCGGTAAACAATTGCTCACGACCACCTGAAAAGAAGAACGTCACGTGCGGATATTTCTCTGTTTCGGCAATACGAATTTGCTTTTTACCTGCCCCCTCTAACACCTCTCCCATGGTCATAGGTAAGTTCGAGTCATTGAAGATTACTTTTACATTTTGGAATTCTTTATCATATTCTGTCATCGTCAGATAATACAAATCCAATTTGTGCATATTTTCCTCATGGAAATCTCGCTGTGTCAACGCTTGTGTTATTTCACGACCGCGATCCGTACGGAAATTGAAACAAATAACCACATCACCTGGGGCGATTTTTGCCAACGGTTTCCCTGCTGCATCCGTAGCGATGATTGGCTTTATAAATTCATCTGTCACCCCAGCATCATAACTTGCTTGAATAGCGGCTAAGACATCCTGGGTAGGCGTACCTTCAGCATCCACCATGGCATGATAAGCCAGCGCCACTCGTTCCCAACGATTATCGCGGTCCATTGCAAAATAACGACCAGTTACCGAAGCAACAGAAGTACCTGTTTTCTTGGTATGGTTGACCAAGTCCGTCATGAATTTCATGCCCGACTTCGGATCTGTATCGCGGCCATCCGTAAATGCATGGACAAAAACATTTGTCAAACCCGCCTCAGATGCAGAAGTCAATAATGATTTAACATGCTCAATATGAGCATGAACGCCGCCATCTGAAACCAAGCCCATGAAGTGAACTGATTTATTTTCTTTTTTCGCATAATCAAAAGCCTTAGCTAACTCAGGCTCTTGACCTAATGTATTTTCGCGAACGGCTTTGTTGATGCGAACCAAATTCTGATAAACCACACGCCCTGCACCCAAGTTCATGTGCCCAACCTCGGAATTGCCCATTTGGCCTTCTGGCAAACCTACTGCTTCGCCAGAAGCTTCCAATTTTGAATGCGCATATTTCGTATATAATGAATCTATAAACGGAGTTTTTGCCGCATCAATAGCTGAAACTTTTGGGTTGGTAGCTATCCCCCAACCATCTAAAATCATGAGTACAACTTTCTTATTCACAAGTTATCATTTAGTGTATCCTACAAAAATAGCCAAAAAGCTATAAACGCGAATGCATTTGCTTAGCTAATGCCAAAATATCATTCCCTTCTATGGTTTTTTTTGTCGAGCCAAATATGGAAACTTCCAACATCGCCTCGCCCAACTCTTTTAACGTACAAGCCATGTGTGGAAACAACGTTCTCAAAATTGGAAAGATCCAATTAATGTATTTATAGAAAGACAAGGCATTTTTTAATCCGGGAGTTGGCTTAATCATCGCTGGCCTAAATGAATAATAGTCTCCAAAACCCAATTTCGAAAGGTCGTTTTCAGTTTTTCCTTTCACACGTGCCCATGCTAATCGCCCTTGCTCTGTCGAATCAGTCCCTGCTCCAGAAATGTAACTAAAGGACATGTTTGGATTTTCCTCTTGCAAAACCTTCGCGAAGCCTAGCGTCAAATCATAGGTCTTTCGTTTGTACTCTTCAGCATTCATCCCCACAGAGGAAACACCAAGGCAAAACAAACAAGCATCATAGCCTTTAATAGCTTCGCGCATTTCTTCTGGTTTCAAAAAATCAGTAAGTAGATATTCTTTGACCTTTGGATGATTAACTCCACAAGGCTTGCGATTGATGACCAAGATTTGACTGACATATGGAGAGAGGATTGCTTCATGCAATACCCCTTCCCCCACCATACCCGTAGCACCCGTTATGATTAATTGCTTTTGTAAATTTTCCATTGTAGACTTGAATAATATTTAAAACCTATATATGACTTCTAGAAGAAATTTCCTCCAACAAGCCGGAATGGCAACTGCCTCAGCTAGCTTAATTTCAACCAAAAAAACATCCATGACCTTCATTCATCATGTCTTATTTTGGGCTAAAAACCCAGGAAATGAGGCTGAGAAAGCGCAATTACTCGCTGCACTAAAACAACTCGGAACTTTACCCATGATTGAATCAGCACATGTCGGCCGACCAATCATTACGGAATTTGACAAAGGAGCCACGGACGGAAGTTATACTTTTTCTGTCGTTTTGGTATTCGAAAATGCCGCCAAAGAATCCGAATATTTATATCACCCTTTGCACAAGAAGTTCATTGATGCCAACAAACACTTGTGGGGAAAAGTTCAAGTGATAGATTCTGAGGCGATCTAAATTAGTCATAAATCGAATTGACATGTATGTGCGACTGTCCTACTTTTAGGACATGAAATCACATACCCGAAAATTATATCACATCATTCGAGGCAAATTTCGCTTAGATGAGCACGATAGCATGAAATTCATTGAGGGAATTCAGGCGGAAGCAAAAGAATCTACGCAGGAGTTTAGTAGCAAGGATTTTGTACATCAAACGGTTGCCGAAGCGAAAAGCGAGCTCATCAAATGGATGTTTATTTTTTGGGTTGGCCAAGGAGCTGTAACGTATATGATCGTGGCATTAGTTATAAAAAACTGATAATTACTGCGTTATTCAAATATCGAATTGTGCCGCAACACAGTAAGAATTAGATTTACTACATGGAAGCGAAATCAATTCATTTGTATCAATTAGCGCATAAAAAACTCCACCTGGGAGAAAAGGATGCTATGGAATTTGTAGATGTTATTCAAGAAACGATTGAGGACCGAACCAAAAACTTTGTCACGAAGGAATATTTGGATGTTCGACTTATGGAGCTAAAGTTAGAATTTTTAACAAAGCTTGCCGAAACTGAAAAAAATATTCTTCGTTGGATGTTTACCTTTTGGATGGGTCAGCTTGTCGCGATGTTTGGATTTTTATATCTGTTTCTAAAGCATTAAGCTTTTCGTTTCGCTAGGAAGAACATCCCTATGACAGAAATGATTAGCATACCTAAACTGGCAATATCCTGCCAGCGAAGCATCTCGGGGTGATTCATTAGATTTGCCCATGATGCTGCCTGTGTTCCAGTCCATAAAGCAATTAAAGTTCTTGGAAGCATCCCTAAAGTCCCGCCTACGAAAAACTGACGTAAAGGAACTCCCAAAAATGCCATTAGGGCATTGGTAATTGCAAAGGGAAAAATTGGAGAAAGCCGGGCTAAAAACACCCAAGCAAAAGATTGTGCCTGGACATTTGCTAAAAATTTACCCGCCTTAAATTTTACGCGAATCAACTCAATAAGTGCGTCACCTTTCATCAGACGTGCCATCAAATATCCCAGTAAAGAAGCAATGGCATAGGCTATAAAGAGTGGCATCAGTCCCGCCCATCCCCACACATAGCCTGTAAACAGCGCGAAAAAGGTCGTAGGACAAAGGGCTAACCCCATGATGAAAATGGCTGAAATCCAGAAAAGAACTAATTCTAACGTGGAAAAACTAATGAAAAATGCAGGATTCGCTAAGGCAAAATAGCCAAGAAAAAGACTAAATAGAACGGGTAATGCGCCCATCCAAATGAGGTATAATGTTTCAAGAAGGATTCGGCGGTTTTGGGACATAGGGCTAACAAATATACGCTTCTTTTCATAATCCAAGCCCTTTTGTCTACCTTTGCAGGGCATTTTGCCCATTTAAAAGTCATCCATGGAAATCGCAATCATCAAATACAATGCCGGGAATGTGCAGTCGGTCATGTATGCATTGGACCGAATTGGAATGAAATACCAATGGACAGATGATGAAAAGGTAATTCAATCTGCCGATAAAGTCATCTTCCCTGGCGTAGGCGAAGCAAGTACAGCAATGGCCTATTTACGTGAAAAAGGCTTAGATCAATTGATTCCTTCCTTAAAACAACCTGTTTTAGCGACTTGCATAGGTATGCAACTATTATGTAAGGATTCTGAGGAAAACAATACGACTTGCATGGGCGTTTTCGATGTGCCTGTGAAACGATTCGTAAGTGCCGACTTGAAAATACCGCATGTAGGTTGGAATTCAATTCAAGCATCAGGGGAAAACGTCCTGATGGAGGGGCTTAAAAAAGAAGAATACGTATATTTTGTGCATTCGTTTTACGCACCGATAAACTCATGCACATCCGCTATTTGTGATTATGCCCAACCATTTTCGGCTATGTTGCAAAAAGATAATTTCTATGCAGCTCAATTTCACGCAGAAATATCAGGTGTGGCAGGTCAAAAAATTATTCAAAACTTCTTAGCGCTATAATCTATGTTCCAACTCATTCCAGCCATCGATGTTATTGGAGGACAATGCGTTCGGTTAACGCAAGGAGATTACCAACAAAAAAAAGTATATAGTTCCGATCCTTTAGAAATCGCAAAAACATTCGAAGGGGCCGGTATTCAGCGTTTACATTTAGTAGATTTAGATGGAGCGAAAGCCAAAGAAATTGTTAATGCCGCTGTTTTAGAGCGTATTGCATCGAACACTTCCCTGCATATTGATTTTGGCGGTGGGGTACAATCCGATGAAATGATTGACCGAGCTTTTTCGGCCGGTGCAGCGCAAATTACGGCGGGAAGTATAGCCGTTCGGAATCCTGAATTAGTTCATGGTTGGTTCAAAAAATATGGCACCGATAAGATTATCTTGGGTGCAGACGCACACAATGAACAAATCGCTGTGTCCGGTTGGCAAGAAAACTCAAACATTTCCATTTATGATTTTCTCACCGATTATCAAGCGGCTGGCGCGCAATATGTCATTTCAACTGATGTAGCGAAAGACGGCTTATTGCAAGGTCCGAGTTTTGATTTGTATAAAAAAATCCAGGCAAATAATCCAGGATTACATATAATTGCGAGTGGCGGCGTCGCCAACTTGACAGATTTGGTACAATTACGCGAAATGAATTTATTTGGTGTGATTGTTGGCAAAGCCTTTTACGAGGGGCGCATTACGCTTGAAGATTTAGCCACTTTTGCCAAAGAATCCTTATGCTAACGAAACGAATTATTCCTTGTTTGGATATAAAGGAAGGTCGGACTGTGAAGGGGACCAATTTTGTTGATTTGCGTGATGCAGGAGATCCTGTTGAATTAGGTGCATTGTATGCGGAGCAAGGGGCGGATGAATTAGTCTTTTTGGATATCACTGCTACCGTAGATAACCGGAAGACCTTAGTGAATTTAGTACGTGAAGTGGCAAGACATGTGAATATTCCGTTCACGGTAGGTGGTGGAATAAGTAGCATCGAAGATGTGTCAGCCTTATTGAATGCTGGTGCCGACAAAGTTTCAATAAACTCTTCGGCAGTGCGTAGACCTGAGTTAATTGACGAATTAGCCTTACAATTCGGATCACAATGTATTATTGTTGCGATTGATACTCGATTTGTAGAAGGAAATAATTGGGTGCATACCCATGGAGGTCGGAAAATTACGGAAATTCAAACCATAGCATGGGCCAAAGAAGTCGAATCACGAGGTGCAGGTGAGATTTTATTGACTTCGATGGATGCAGACGGCACAAAAACTGGTTTTGCCAATGACTTAACAAGTTGTATTTCTTCACAGTCTTCGATCCCTATCATCGCATCAGGTGGTGCAGGATCCATGGAGCATTTTTATGAGGTTTTCACGGAGGGGAAAGCTGATGCCGGGTTGGCAGCAAGTATATTTCACTTCAAGGAAATTGAGATTATCGAATTGAAAAAATACTTAGCGAACAAAGGAATTCCCATGCGGATATACTAATTTAACCCTTATGAGTTTACAACCAGATTTTTCAAAAGGTTTAGTCCCTGCCATCATTCAAGATGCAAAAACGCTAAAAGTGCTTATGCTCGGGTACATGAACGAAGAAGCCTATACCCAAACCATCGCAGAAAAACGGGTAACCTTTTTTTCCCGTTCAAAAAATCGCTTATGGACCAAAGGGGAGACATCTGAAAACTATTTAGATGTGGTCAATATCGCCATTGATTGTGACCAAGACACTATTTTGATCCAGGCGAATCCAGCAGGGCCAACATGCCATACGGGTGCAGATACATGTTTCAATGAGTCGAATAGAGATAATGCAGCCTGGTTAGACCACTTAAAACACATCATACGATCACGTAAAAACGCCTCATCCGATACGTCATATACGGCTTCATTATTCCAAAAAGGCACACACAAAATTGCTCAGAAAGTGGGCGAAGAAGCTGTTGAGTTAGTCATAGAAGCACTGATGAAAAATGACGATTTATTCAAAGGCGAAGCGGCTGATTTAATATTCCATTTATTGGTATTATTAGAAGACCGAGGAATCGGGTTAGAAGAAATAGTTAAGACATTACAAGCTAGACATCAGAAATAACATGATTGGATTTATTATTCGTTACATCATTATTGCCGGAGTGGTTATGATTATCCCCCGTTACTTAAAGGGGATATCTGTGGATGGATTTACAACAGCCTTATTGGTAGCGCTAGCGATGGGATTTTTGAATTCCTTCGTTAAACCTATTTTGAAAATTATCAGTTTGCCGATAACCTTTATGACACTGGGGTTATTTTCGTTAGTAATTACCGTAGGAATGGTATATTTGGTCGAAGTCTATGTACCCGGCTTTCAGGTCAGCGGATTCATCGCACCATTGATTTTCAGTTTCATAGTTGGCTTTACTAATTCCGTCGTAGGAATGTTCACCAAATAAATCAAAGTGGGATTCCTTCTTGAAAAGTAATCTCTGTGGCGATACCCATGGCACTAAATCGAAAGGCAATCGATTTAGCTTGGGAAGGTTTTTGTTGGCACTGGGGTCCCGGCTCCAAAAAGTAGATATAATATTCTTGATTTCGGTCCGCTAGTTGCTGTAAATCAGGCTTGCCCAAAATCTCATCCATGTTATTTGAACTCACCCCCTGAAAATTCATTTTGTGTGCTTTTAACCAAGCGACTTGTTGGCCACGCTTTCCACCACACGCACCACGATCTTGCTTGAATGCAGCTGCATCAAAACCAGCTAAATCAGGCTGATGCGTACAAGCGCTAAATGACAGGGCAAAGACGAATAAAATGAAATACTTCATATAGATGAGTTAGAGCACAAAAGTAAAGAAATGTCAGTAAATTGAACCATTAAATTCAGCGTGTGAATATTTTAATTTGCCCAGATAAATTCAAATCATCCTTAACAGCTCAAGAGGCGGCAGAAGCACTAGCAAAAGGAATATTAGCTAAGCGAAAAAAGTCTGTCATTCAAATTGTTCCACTTGCCGACGGCGGAGAGGGAACGCTGGAAATGATTCAAATGATGCAAGGAGGAACATGGCAAACATACCGTGTTCAGGACCCCTTAGGTCGAGAAATAGATGCCTCCTTCTTGTGGCTTGCCGACCAAAAAACTGCTTACATTGAAATGGCTCGTTGTTCTGGGCTACAGCTACTTCAAAAAAACGAACAAAATCCATTGAAAACGAATACGTTTGGGACGGGACAGCTAATCAATCATGCCATACATCAAGGTGCAGAAACTATCGTGTTAACCATAGGAGGTTCTGCGACAAATGATGCGGGAATAGGCATGGCAGCTGCGCTAGGCTATCAGTTTCTTGATAAAGAAGGAAATATTTTGGAGCCGATTGGTGAAAATTTAGTCCATATCACACAAATTAAAGGGCAAACTCCTTCACCGAAAACGCAATTTATTGTCCTGACTGATGTTGACAATCCGCTGCATGGTCCGCAAGGTGCTGCGCATATTTTTGCGAAACAAAAAGGCGCCAACATGACCTCAATTAAACAATTAGACAAAGGTCTAATTAATATAGCTAAATGGCTTCCCGCACAAACCCCTGGAGCTGGGGCAGCGGGTGGTTTAGGGGCAGGGGCTGTTTATTTCTTGGGGGCAAAAATAGTTTCAGGTGCAGAGTGGCTTCTGAACAAAGTACATCTAGATCGCGCCATACGAAAGGCCGACTATGTCATAACGGGAGAAGGGAAAATAGACCAACAAACCTGGTCGGGCAAGTTAGTAGCTAATGTAGTCGGGCGAGCTGACAAGCAATTTAAACAGACTATTTTGGTGTGTGGGACCTTTGAGGATGAAGAAAAAATACCTTTGTTTATGGATGCGAAGGATGTATATAGCGTTCTAAACGAATCTACAAGTAAAGCAGACGCTATGGCTAATGCGGCTTACTACTTGGAAGTAATTGGCGAAAAAATAGCGTTAAAGTATTTATAAGGCAGAAAGCTTCTGTGCGGCTTCTCGTAGAACATCATCATTTTTGGCGAAGCAAAAACGCAAAATCCGGTCTTCGGGAGGCTTTTCATAAAATACGGAAACGGGGATCGAGGCAACTTTTAATTCTTTGGTTAGACGTACGGCTAAATCTACATCAGATTCATTACTAATTTCAGCATAATCCAAACACTGAAAAAAGCTTCCGTGTGAAGGTAAAATCTTCCACCGGGAATCCTTGAAATAGGATGCAAACAAATCACGTTTCTGTTGGTAAAATGAGGATAAGCCCAAGTAATGAGCTGGTGTTTTTAGATATTCGGCAAGTGCATATTGCAAGGGGGTCGCACTTGAAAATGTGACCCATTGGTGCAATTTTCTAAATTCTTGGGTGAGGTATGGAGGGGCTAAGCAATAACCCATTTTCCATCCAGTAATGTGATACGTCTTTCCGAAAGAACCACAAACAAAACTTCTTTGGCGTAATTCCGGATGTAAAAGTACCGACGCGTGCCGCCCACCATCAAATACAATATGCTCATAGACTTCATCTGAAACAATTAAGATATTCGTTCCTTTGACAACTTCAGCGAATGCATCTAAATCCTCCATGGACCAAACAGAACCCGTTGGATTATGGGGTGAATTGACCATAATCGCTCTAGTTTTAGATGTAATTTTGCGGCTTAACTCTTCCCAATCAATGCTAAAACCAGTGGATGAATTTAGCGGAATATGTACAGGAATGCCACCTGCCAAACGCACAATAGGGTCGTATGCATCGTAGGATGGATCAAACATGATGACTTCATCACCGGGCGAAACGGAGCAATGAATAGCAGCAAAAAGGGCTTCGGTGGCCCCAGAAACAACAGTAACTTCAGTGTCTGCGTCAAGTGAGACTCCATAAAATGAGTCAGTTTTGTTCGCAATACTTTGTCGGAGTAGCGGCACACCTGCCATAGGTGCGTATTGATTATGACCTTTGGCGTAAAACCTAACGAGCTCTTGAAGTTCCTCGGAACAATCGAAACCTGGAAAACCTTGTGATAAATTTAAAGCCCCCTCCTCAATAGCGAGTTGGGACATTTTAGTAAAAATGGTCGTTTGAACCTGCGGTTGTTTCGATGGAAAATTAATCATCTTCTAATTTATCAAAGCTTCCCCATCATACCAAACCTGCTTTACTTTCAAATCGTCTGATAAATGCACAAAACAAGCTCTTTTCCCGGCTCCAATGGAGCCTAAATGTGCCAAATTCGCTACCTCAGCTGGATAAACAGTTGACATGCGAATAGCTTCTTCCAGCGATATGCCCGCTTTTTGGACACAATTCCGAATCGCTTCTTCCATCGTCAAAGCAGAACCAGACAATACCCCAGCCTCATTGGTAAATCGGATGCCATTTTTCGTGAAAATATAAGGACCAGATTCATCATGCGTCACAGCGTCTGTAATCAAAAAGAGCTTTTCTCCCTTTAGTTGTTTTGCCAAACGCAACGATTCAAAATCACAATGTAGGCCATCGGCGATAATGCTCGTCCAAGCATCCGAGCGAAAACTTGCTCCTACTAGGCCCAATGACCTACTTTGCCATTGGGACATGGCATTAAACAAATGGGTAATCCGAGATATCCCTGCCTGTTGCGCTTGTTCAAAGGTCGCATCTGAATGACCCATTGAACACATGATGTGACTCTTTTTCAAGAGACTTAAAACATCCGCATCAAACATTTCAGGGGCAATAGTCATGTAAGTAGGCAGTCCTTGTGTGCGATCTATAATTTCTTGTACAAATTCCCTGGTGGGCTCTTGGACAAATTTTTCATTATGAGCACCTCGTTTTACGGGATTAAAAAATGGGCCTTCCAAGTGCAAGCCCACCAAACCCTTACCTATATACGATTTGCAAGCCTCTATGGCAGACCACATCGATTGCTCCGGGGAACAATTTAAAGTGATTTGAAATGCAACCGTTCCTGTTTTTACATGTTCATCAAAAGTAGCTTGAATGGCCGATACAGTTTGATGATTTGAAAAAAGCAGACCTCCGCCGCCATATACTTGCAAGTCGATAAAACCCGGAACTAAAAAGCCGTCGGAGATTCCACCTACCTCATGATGCAGGGAATTAATGTAACCGTCCTTAATAGATATCGCTTGATTTGAGAGCCATTCATGGCCTGTAAACACGCGTTCGAATATCAGTTTTTGCATCTTCAAATTGCTTTTTTTCACCTACCTTTGGCAAACCTTGGAGGATTGCCAAAGGTAAGGGGGAGATTAGTACCCGGCAGCTTGCCCATCTTTCCGCGACTCCGTCGCACCGAAATAAACTTTGCGGACTGGGTCCCAACGAATACACTGATACCCACCATAAGTCCCATTGATATACCCAACCTGATGTCCTTTTTGCAATAATTCACGAATAACCTCATACGGATAGCCATGTTCCAGCGTGATCATGCCACCCGTAGCTTCCATCTTCTCACCCGTTGGCTCCGATGACCCTTCATGATTCATCCGAGGAAAGTCCCCTGCCTCCTGCACATTCATTCCAAAATCCACCACATTCATCACAATCTGCACATGGCCCATCGGCTGAAAGGCTCCACCCATCACTCCGAAACTCATAACCGGTTGGCCATCTTTCGTC
>JACCDI010125904.1_pt1 | contig 11681 bp, 7 predicted proteins | sample 7442791 | NCBI WGS metagenome assembly JACCDI01 (sample SAMN15323434, study PRJNA562643) | freshwater metagenome | isolation source: river surface water | place: USA:Blue River Watershed | collected 2017-08-15
GATTATAAAATCCTCAAGTGCATCTTGTGTTCAATATCAATCCCCTCAATACCATTGTTACTTCTCTAGAAGCCACTTTTTTGACTGTTTGTAAGCCAGTCACATTACTACAAGGGCCCAAATTATCATTCAAATGATTGCCACCAATGACTGTAAATGTTCTTGCTCTCAGTATTAGATTGCAAGACAAAGACAACTTACATTCAAAGAATGGGGCTGTCAACTTTATCATATTTTGGCCCTCTTCACTACAGTGTGACAGCAACAGGACAACCCTGGCTTGCATCAGCCTCCATCTCCACTGGTTTGCAAAGTGAATCTTTCTCAATGTCCAGAACCCCTAACAATTGAGGTTTATCAACACACAACTGTTGTGGAAGAAAATGCTGCATCTCAAAGAAAATTGTTTTGGGTTTTAGCTGCTTATACCCTGGAAACCCTGAGTTGCTCCTTAAGAAATGGACGATAATACAGTATTTATCTGGCAAAAAGTCTGACAAAAACCATTGAAGTCCTTCAAGAGCATGATCAGAACTGCCAATGATAATGTTTCTGACTCATTTTGTCCACAAGATATGAAATACTTGTATGCAGCCCCCTTCTTAGCAATCAAGACAGAGTTTTGAAATAAAATCAAAACCAACTCATTTGTGTTTTCAATGTGGGAAATGCTTGAAATCTAAGTTTACTTTGATGAAGATTTTGGAATCCTCTGCAGCATTAGATCAGCTGTCAGAATAATAAAAATTTCCACACAAAATAGATTGTATTGTTTTGACAAAAGGGACATCTACCAATGCAATGTCCTAGATACCATCCTGCAATACTGGAAACTAGATATTGACTGTCAAACCTAAACCTCTTTGACTGTATCAGTCTTCTAACACTCTTTGAGAGTAATACACAGGCAGTGTTAATGCTATCAACTGTAGTATCTGGTATCTCCAGTCATACTAAATTGCATAAAAAACTAATTCAACCAATTATTTTCAAGATCCATGGATTGTCAATTTTAAGCTGCAATTCCCTGAAGACACCATTCATCATTGAGTTGATGGGGTTATTTCCAAAACTTGACTCCTCAATAGTATTACATCACAGATGCCTAATATTGAACCAATTGTAAGTCTTCTGCCCCATTGCAGCAAATCCCCTTGGTTGCACAATTACCTAAATGAATGCCATTGCCTCAATTCTATATTTCTAATCCCTCTTGAGTCTTATCAAGTATCTGTGTCTGCAAAATAAATACTAACCACAGACAGTCCCAAAATATTAGATTTTTGGTTACCAATTGTAAAACCATTGGCACCAGTCCATCTCCTAAAAACCTAAAAGTCCTTTTTATTCAGGACCCACCAGGACCATGATACACAGGTCTTCACTCCCTCATAGGATCCCTCACACTCAATGACTCCACGCTCAAAAATTGAGGGAGTAGATAACATCAATCAAGGCTGTTGATTTTTTCATCAATTTTTCATTGGGATCCACAGTAACATCACTGTTGATACCAATTTTGCTGATAGCTTGAAAGAAAATTGTCAACACAACATCATTATTGGAAAAGACTACCTAAACAAATATCAAATTAAAGCGTAAAATACAAGCTTTCAATTGACAATATCATTCTATGGATTGAGAATAGAATTACCCTAAAAGAAACAAAACATTATGTGATGAAAATACCACTGCTAGTCTCAATAATAAAAAAAGAATGCTTTGTCCAAAAAGTTGTATTCGTGACTTGAAGATGTTTAAATTTTGGCCATCTTTCATAAAATTTCAAAAAAATGTCTTTTAAACACTTTACTGGCTTTTTGAATTATGTGTTAAGATGTGTTGCGATTACAAATTAGCGACTAAAAGGGATCATATAATTGAAAACATCTTTGGATGACACATAGAAGCTTGAATACCAAAAATATTCCAAACATACAATATCAGTTATAACCACATTAATCAAAATTCCAAAGTATTATTTGAATTATGTCTTCTTTTCAATTGAGAATTAGAGAAAGTTTTCATTTCCTAAAAATTATGGTATCGCAAAATACATGATATGAACACATTAGATGCATCACACAAATTGCATGCATCATGAATCGTTTTAACCCTGTGTATCCCTTGCCTTTTGCATTTCTTGATCATTTACTCTGTGATTTTCATTTTTGATCAGATTGCCTTGTAAAATTGTGAACAAATCACCCACTCACCATCCTTGAACTTGTACACTAAACTATAAAAATGAAGATGTTATTACATGTAGCTGATTAATGTGTCAGTGGTTTGCTTTCTCCCCTATTTGATTGTGGCAATGTTATGTACCACACATCTTCAATTCAACATTTGAATGCCATTGATTGTTGACTTGACTTTTATTTCAATTGTTTTTCAAGGTAATTAGATGATCATTGTATTGTCTGTTTTCTCAATTGTGACCTTACCAACCAACATCTCCCAACTTTGTGTCATTATACACATAATTTGTTCCAAAAAAGTTCACGGGTTATGAGCTCTTAATAGCATGAATCGACAGTACTGTAACCTATCACATAAAGAGATACACCACAATAAAAAAGTACGTACCCTGAGCTCTCCAAACGTCGCCAAGACTTTAATTTTTAATTTTTAAACTTATATTTTGAGCGCTCCCTCTACTACATCAGAATAATAGTGTGATAAGCAGTGCAAAACAATCTATGACCACTATCTGTCAATTTTGACTTCAAATCATTTCAAATTATTGGGCAACCTCTTTTTTTCTCTAGAGAAATATAATTCAAAATATTTGTATTCAAATATGGTCAAAACTGAATGTTGGCAAAAATTGAAAAGTAATCTAAAAAATTGATTTTGATTTCAATTTTGATTTTGATGACTTTTTGCTTCCCATTTTTTCTTAAACCTTATGAATAAAACAAACAGAACAACAGTAATCCAATGATCACTAAATATCCTCAATAAGAAGACAGCAATGTTTTACCATAATTCATTTGCAAAAAATAGTTTCCTTCTGATTTCTGTTATTGATTGAAAAAATTTTGTTTGACTATGATCTATCAATCTTCAATCTTCTCACCTGATATTTATTTTAGTCAGCATGTGCATCAAAATAATTAAACTAAGGAATTTAATATTTTTTAATTCATTCAATGATCAAAAATATTAAGAGCAACATCTACTGTTTCCCCTCCTGCTCTGATCCATAGCTAAAAATGTCAAATATAGCATCATCTCAAAATTCTGTGACACTGACAGCAATGTGAAACATGTCTAGACATGTGTCAAAAATTCCTCAAAAAGTGCTATAATTTAGGACAAAAATATACTTCTTATCATGCTTTTTCCTTTTTTGTTCAATGTACTCTTGTCTCAAAGTAGTCAAAAATGCAATAAAAAATCAAAAACAACATTTTTTCTCTGGGTCATCATCTGGTATGCTCTAAATACAAGGAATATAAACATATTCATATGGAAACAAATTACAATGACCTCATAATTTTATAACATTTTGGTCTGTATTCAACATGTGGCCTACAGGTTGATGAAATTTCCAACTAAGATCTGATTCCACATTTGAAGATAGATGTATCAACACTTTTCTAATTTTTTTAATGTTCAAAATTCATTTTCACATGCATATTGTGGTATTTTTTGATGAAAACTTAAATAGAATTTTTCAATTCCTATTTCTCTTTGTTCTTGCTGTTTTTCTAGAGTTCTTGACATTCTCCTGTTTGCCTGAAATTCTCACCATACCTACCTTAGTCAACCACAGACATAGTTAAACAAGTTAGTGCTATTCAAACAAAAACTTAGTTGAAGATTGCAAAAACTAGTTGGTGAGCCAATGCAATATTACTGCAGTTATTGTGCTCATGACATTAATGAATATTATCTCAACTGAATTCATTTTGATAGTTTTTAAGGTAACTTATTTTTATTTTGTTGGATTCCAGTACCACTCAGAGAAAATTGTCAAATGTTGTGATCCTGGGAGGAATTCGTAAGTTTACAGCATCCTAGGGTTTAAGAGAGTATCAATAAGAAAAAAATAATGATGAACTCATAGAATGACAGAAGATAGAATTTTGAGAAAATAACATTGGTGTTTGGGATAAATAGTCACTATATTTTTTTAGTACAAGAGGGGGTGTTTGAACTTATTTGTTTTAATTTCTTTCACAAGCAAATTTATTTACTCTATCAATCAATTTAGTCTGTTCTATAATATTTGTGCTTTTGTCATATTTTCTTTTCAAAATTTTTAAAGAAAAATAGAACAATCAAAGAGTTCTGAATTATCTGTTCACCTTGATAAATTACCAAAATAAGAATGATTATCATAAGATAATGTTGATGTTTTTTAAATGAAATATAGTTGATATTGTCTAAAAAAATAAAATAAAATTTAGGAGCTTTTTTGCTTGGTTTTAAGCACAACTTGGGTGAAGAGCAAATTGGGAGGCTATGCATGCATAAAAAACATCCCTGATTTCTTGCAAATATCCTTGGGAATTTGACAAACTTCTTGGAGCACCACCTCAATGAATGTAGACACTAACCGCTATACATCTCAGTTGTGCACAGTTTTTTGCACAAAATTACGGTATGATATCTTCATAAAATTTACAAAAATTTATCAAGGTAGTTGTTAGCATATTTCAGAATATGAAATTGTTTAGTCCACATGAAAGTCTTATTATTCCTGCATGTTTTATCAAGATGTGATAATTTTTCATACTATTGTTGCATTGGTTGTTTTTTACAATATGGCTGATTGATGTTTTTGTTGTTTGTTGTTTGTTGTTTGTTTTTGTTGATATCCACCCAATGCCAGGCCATTGTCTTCCTTCATCATGGCATTTAGACAATTTTGTCTCTTATTCATTTTGATGCTTGATGATCTGATGATGACTACTTTAATCAATGCTATTGAAGTTTTCAGGTTGTTGCCAAAGTGAATTTAACAGAAGGCCAATTATTTCATTGTATGGAAATAAATGAAATGAAGAAGTACAAATAACAGAAATATTTTTGCATTGGTTTTGACTGTACCCATAGAAGTCAATTCTCTTGTTGGAGTTGAGGGTTATTGTCATTGTGAATATGGTAGAAGCATAAATATTTATTTGAAATTAAGTAGTATTTAAAATCTTAATATCATATTTAGTAAGTAGGAGATCAATTAATTTTGCAATTTATTGGAAATTGTGTCCACAAAGCATGGTTTGCTCGTGTCAAATTCTACTTGTTTTGCATTCCAACAAAACATGGTTTTCTTGTGGCCACTTCTGTTGTTTTCACATGCCATAAGGCTGGTAATTGTCCCCATGACACTAACTCACACAAAGACAATGATGCTAACCATTCAGCATCATCTTTATATACAGAATTTAATATGTTTAATATTTTATTCAGTTACTTTCTAATATTATTTCACATTGTATTTAATGGTTTATTCATATTTTATGCATGATTTTCTTCTTCCTTTACAGCTGATTTTGACCATTTTAAAATCTACACATATAACCAAAAAATTTCATGTATATTTTTACTTTTGGTGTCTATTTATTTTATATTTCAGCTCACAACTACTGCAGAAGCCAAAAAACTACTTTATTGAGCCTCTTTAGGGGAATAGATATACAAGAACTTGCCTGTCTTGAACTTCACCCCTGACTTTGCACAACAAGTCATTGAAAAGGAATTTTGTGGCCTTGATAACACAGAAGTCTTCCTTCTTAGTTGGCAATGTCCTGTCCTGTACTTTCAAAAATTTCAGGCCATAGGACAGGCCATAGGACATGGTCAGGACATGTCCTCAAAATATCATAGAACATTTCAGGAATAAACTCCATGGCCTAAAAGTCATTTTGGGATTTATGTCCTGTGTCCTTAGACCTGGATGACATAGTTAAAATAGAAAACATTGAAAAATAGTAAAAAACAAATGATTATATATTCACAATTTACGTGATCAGATATATCCAAAAGTGTAACAAAATATCTGAGCATGAAAAACTTATTCATCCACACCCCACCCTTTTTCAAGCTCACTACCAGGATCAGGAAGTTCAATCTTAGTACCCCCCATTGGGGCTTCTCTCCAGTCAGAAATATTGCTAGAAAAGGTGTTTATTTCTCATCCTTAACACCTTTTATGTCACACACACCAAAAATTGTCCATCTTCCATCCCTGCCACAAACCCATAAAATCTCTTCTTCTCCTACATAAAAAGGTGTTGTTGTTACCATCTGGCAGATCAAAAACAGTATTTTTGTATTTGTTAACAAACATGGCTTTTGAATCAGTATTATTTCCTTCTCAGTTCAACTCTTGATCCTTTGAGTAATGGCAGACTCCTTTGAATGCATGGTATCAACACCCCAATTTTCAAGCTGCAAATCAAACCTATTCAATAGGAATAATCAGCAAGGAAACATCTTTGCTATTTTCAACAGTGTTTCTAAGAATTTGCGCCTCCTCAACATGGCCCTTTCCCCATTGATTCACCACAAAGATATGCCCTCTTTCCATCATTAATCATCTTTGCATCACTCCAAGATTGTTCTACGGATCCTATGCCCAATTGCTTTGAGGTTGTTTGGCAGGCCACAAATCCAAGAACCTTGGCAAAAGGAAGAGAATACAATTTATACCAAATAATATGAGAGTGCCTTTTAATGGCATCATCATGTTCAAATCAACTTGAGCAAAAACTGTAGGGACCAATTCTTTTAGTAAAGTGTTTAAATTCTTTCCAAAAGATATCAATAATTTCATCAATACTTTTGCTCATAACTTTCTTGTTTGGACAAGGAAGACTATAAAGTTGTGACACAAAATCATCAATTTACATCCTCAAATTGCCAATGTCAGCATTGAATTGCTCAATGTGGTCAGCTCAAACATCAGGTTGAAGTGAGAGCACAAAAGTTGTAACAGAACATGCATACTCCAATCGAGATTTTTGCCTGTACCATTAACAAAACTCTGCATCACCAAGTGGTACATACTCCTCCTCCTAATTGCTTTAAAAGATTCTATTAGTTACCCTGGGTTCTATTGAAAATAAAATCAACTCAAGTCCTTTTGTCAACAAGTCATCTTTCCTTTCTGTGTATGATCCACTAAATACCTCCACTAATTCAACCTCACCGCTATCAAAAACAACTTCCTGTATTGATCCAAAAAGCTCCTCATCATCTAGGATTTCCTTAGACTTTTGCAACGCCTCATCTGCTTGCACCAAAAATGTATCTTATCCATAGCTGGAGTATTTGAATCACAATAGCACAATGCTTTTGAAGCAGGAAACAACACCCACAGAATAATGAAGATTGCTAAAAGACATCATCCTCTATATCATTGATTGCAGAAATTACATGATCATTCTTGGTTAGTTTTGTGAAGGAGGGACAATAGATTGTAGCTTTTAGGGCTGCTTTCTGATTCAGCAACCAATGCAATGTGTAAAATCAAGTAGCAAATCAGATACCAGCACCTCTCAGTAATCCAATCTTCTTTCCATTATTGAAGTCTGTGGCTTGTGCAATAAATTAAGCATAGATTCTGTGACTTGCAATTGACCCAAAGCCATTATAAAAACTGCAACACTTCTTTAAAAGTGTTAGACTGAATCATATCTAAAGGAAGCAAAAAATTTTACTCTCCCCTGAATGGGCCTGAGTTATGTAAGGTCACTGAAAAACAAGGACAAAACATGTTCCCCTCCATGAAAACACATTGCACTGGGGAAGATTACACACAAAATTGCACTAGCAGTTTACACATCAGATTCCCAATTAAAGAAAAAACAATCAATCAATTGGTTTCTTGGATTATCTTTGTTTGCTGTTTTCTGAAGTTCTTCCATGATGTACGTTGCATTTTTCTTCCCACTTGCACTCATGCATTAAGTACAGTTTGAATTGGAGACAACAGTTGGTGGAACATTTCCACTAAAAACTTCAAGAGTGGTGCATACTCAATATTTGCACAATTCCTCAACCACCCTAAACCAACAGCCTTTGAGTCTTGGAGTAGCTTAGCATTGTTCTTATCATAGGCGACCTGAACGTTTTTGACTTAACAATTCACAAAATGATTTGCAAGAGAAGTTTCCAGAAGAAAAAACAACTCATAAGATACTTACCACCAATTTTCTTCCTGATAGGAGGCTTGAATTAATGTCCTACTAGCTGTGCCTGCTTTAACAAATTCTTAAACCTTATGGACTCCACCACCCTGTCAGCAATATTTTTGCAATGGAAAAATCAGCAATTACCATTTCAAATTGAGCATCATTAAATCATCTGATGTGAGTACTTGCAAGGCTCTCAAACCCAGCCTTTAATATAATTTGACATCCAGTTGAAGTTGACTCTGGGAGGCTATGGGATGTTGCCAAAGCTGGAGCTTAAAAAACCTTGATACCAGCCATTGACTGCACCAATTCTTCATGAATTTGCTTCTTTCCAACCTTATTAGAGTTCTTCTAGTCATAAAGTTCTATTCCTAGGTAGGGCTAAAAATGGCCTAACAGAATCTTGAAAAGATGCTTGATCATCCTAGTTTCATGGGCTTCTGGTCACATCATGTCACACCAAAGGCATTTCATCATGGGTTTCAACCTGTTTGGAACCTTCTCAACATGAGGATCTTTGATGATGCTTTCCAGGGGCATCCTTAATTTTACCATGGTTAAAGTGGTGATGGAAGTTTCTATTATGGTTTGGGAGACCAAACTTTTAACAAGTACTGAAGGCATAACTACAAAAAAGTTCAAATCACTTTTAGTCACAAATAAATAATGATTCAAAAACTAGAAAAAATTTACTCACCTTTTTGTCAAGATGGCTGGATGTTTTCATGAATCAATCATGGTGAGATCCCAAAAAATAATATGAAAATCAAAAATGATATTGATTACCTTTTTCTGGGGCAATACATGCACTGTATCATAATATTCTGCATTAAAAATCATGGTACCAATTCTAGCTTTTAGGCATCATTTATTACAGACATGCTATCCTCACAGATTTATGTGACATTATCTTTAGGCATTTTCATCATATGTACTTGTATTGTTTGCACTGTAGAGTTTCTGCATCTGTCTTTGTGGGCACAAATTCTGTGCCAAAGGTACACATTTCGAAAGTGGACTGTTTCTTTGAATACCAACTGATAAGTACAATATTGAGATATATTAGAAATCCAGCATGAGATCTATGCATATGGATATCACCTGCATGGACACAATCCACAAACATGCAGAGATCTATTGCCTTTCCCAATGCCTCATATTTTCTTCAATTGCAATAAAAAACTCACTCCAGTCACATACAGGGAAACTGGATACTTTCAATTTCAGGATACTTGGGATCCATGCATTATCTAGAGCTACTTGTATATCCAAAACTGATTCTAAGTGTCCCTTACATAGTAGTGCCATGTGCAATGACAACATAGATACTTCATTTGATACATTAATCCTGCCTAGTTCTGTTATTCACCTAAATATTCTCATGACAGATTGATAGTGTAATATATGCTGTGGTAGCTTGGGAGAGAGATTTAGCTCTTATATGTAGTCTGCAGGAAAGGTTTGGTGCTTCATCAATTTAGGTAAGCCAACATCCACATACCAGCTTCCTTTGTGTGCTTGGAGAGGCTTAGGCTCCATGCCCATACACATTTCTCTTGCTGCATCTGCTCAACTTGCTCCTTGATATGCATCTGATTCACCTACAGAGTCAGGTTTGAGCAGGAAGTGCTTGTCTAACTTCAAAAGTATGGATTCCAGGTCATCATGTATACACAATATGCACTAACTTCTTGGTTTTTGGGTCTACTGACTATATCCCCAATACAGACTTTCATCCATAGGTCAGGATTGGACTTATTACTATTTCACCCAATTATCTCATATTACAGTCAGCTAAATGACTTCTGAATGCAGCTCCAACATGTATACAGCTTTGACAAATGTAGCCTTTTGACCACAGTTTTTTTCAAACTTGGGACCACGTAAAGTCCATTTCTTTTCTTTGTTGGGTGGTTTTCACTGGACACAATGCTTTCATGCATCATCATAGCTAGTGCATTGGTCATGTGTCCCCTTGTGGTGAACCTTGCCTGATGGTGAAAATCTTCCACATTCACATCAAATATCATATGACACAGATGAAACTGATTTCCATTTGGTGGTTGGGTACCATCCTCAATAATGTCAGACACCACATGGACATTTTTCATTTCCTTGGCAATGACATCTGTCCTAAAAGTATTGTCACATGAATCATGATTTGTCCCCTTGTGATTGTGACATTGCAGACAATATGTACCCTACAATCAAGCACGCTATCTCCCTAAATGGAGTATGATGACAATTCAGGGTCCCAGTCAGGGGAATCTGCATTAATGAAATTCTGGGATAACTTAATGCTTAACCTTCACATGCCAACAGAGTAGCAACTTGCACATGGATGAAACTAGTTATGTCCTGGAGCTGAGGGGGATATGCAAGAATGTCATGACATTATCATTAGATTGTATATTGACTTATTGGTCATTTGCTATGGGGGTGAAACTAAACCCTTGTACACACCATTAACCACCACATTGTTAAGATAACACTGCATAGAACATAACAGTAAACTTTTCATGGAGAGGAACAAAATGACTTGGGTAATACACAACATTTATGTGTTCCCTGTCTAAGGGTTGCCATAAATGACAGCAGCATCAACAATATACTTTTATAAACAAAATTTAGAGTCAAAACTATGGAGTGCTCATGGTAATGTGCAACCAACACATTAGAACATACAACAATAGCATCAGCATGTGAGTCCAGTTCAACAAAAGTGATATCTTTGACAGAACTATCTAATGATGAGGGATGAACCATGCAGACAGAGTCTGATGTCAATGCTTCTCCTTTTTTACATTCTTTATTAGTGCAGAGTTCTTGGTATTAGCTTAGATGGAAATGTTGATTGTTGCAACATCTTAAAGAAATCTTGAGACATGTAAAAAAAGCTTGAAAAGTGCCAAACTTTAGGGCAAAAACTACTTCCAAGTATGTTCTTTTCTTTTGTGTGCAATGTGCTCCTCTTGTCCCTTTGAATTCAAAATACAATAAAAATGAAAAGTGCCAATTTTTCTCTGGGTCATCATCTGATACACCCTACATACAAGAAATCTTGAAAGATTTACTTTGCAACAAATTACTATGTCTGCAGAATTTTACATCATTTTTGTCATGACATTGGGAAAGTTGTAGAGATGTTGTTGACATATTGTAATGTCAACCAGATGTCATAAATTTTCAAACAAGACATGGCTGTCTGGACACCAGTCAACAGGAAAATACATTTTTTTGTACAAAGGGTGTATCAGAGGATGACCCAAAAATTCTGGTGTTTTGCTTTTTTGTTTCATTTCCAAGCTCTTTAAAATGAGTGGAGCAGAACACATGCTCAAAAAATCCATGTATAGAAGTATGCCTTTTTACGCCCTAAAGGTAGAGGTCTTTCAGCTCTTTTCACAAATGTCTTTAAGATGTCCAATGTTGGTATTGATGTCATTGAATTTTGAGAAGTCCGGATTTCAGACGTTCCCAATTTAGTCATGACATGTTGACAACATTTCCAACTAAGGGCATTAGCAC
>JACCDI010123149.1_pt1 | contig 11680 bp, 9 predicted proteins | sample 7442791 | NCBI WGS metagenome assembly JACCDI01 (sample SAMN15323434, study PRJNA562643) | freshwater metagenome | isolation source: river surface water | place: USA:Blue River Watershed | collected 2017-08-15
AAAAGCCCACGCTGTTCGCGTGGGCTTTGTGACCCCGTCAGGATTCAAACCTGAAACCTTTTGATCCGTAGTCAAATACTCTATTCAGTTGAGCTACGGGGCCATTCCACTTACTAACCCAGGTCAATAAGGGGTGCAAATATAGCTCAAAATACCATTTTACCAAAGTAATTGGGCAAATAATACTTTAAATACCGTCATTTTATTAATAATGCCAACGAACAAAGGCCTCCATTGCAGCGTATTTGGTTAAACCAAGGTTCGCATACAAATTAGCGGTATTGGCGTTGCGAATTTCGGCTCTTTGCCAGAATTCTCTTGAATCAGTTCCTTGGAATGGTACACTGTCTTTTTGAGACTGATGAATGAATATACCAAAGCGTTTTTTCATCACTTGGTCTGGGCTCATAGGAACGGCCATTTCAATTTCAGAAATATCCCATTCTTGCCAAGCACCTTTGTACAACCAAACCCAACAATCTTTCACCCATGTATCTCCCGCAGCTTTCAATCGACGCATGCTCTCAAAAACTACATCAAGGCAAACTTTATGGGTGCCATGTGGATCGGCTAAATCGCCTGCGCAATACACTTGATGCGGTTGAATCTTACGTAACAAAGCCATGGTGATTTCAATGTCTGCTTCACTCATTGGTTTTTTATCAATCATGCCTGTTTCATAAAAAGGCAGATTCATGAAATGGTAATTATCTTCTGCAATACCTACATATCTACAAGTGGCTTTGGCTTCACATCTTCTAATTAAACCTTTAATAGCTCTAATTTCAGGACTATCTAAATGATTGGTTGCTTTACTCGCTAAGTAAGCTCTAGCATCAGTTAGGATCTCCTGACTCTTTTTATTGTCTATACCAAATAGGTCTTCAAAACCTACAGCGAAATCTAAAAATCTTGTCACAAATTCATCTGTAACGGCAATATTTCCGCTGGTTTGATAGGCTACATGTACATCGTGTCCTTGATCGTGTAAACGCATGAACGTACCACCCATGCTAATGATATCGTCGTCTGGGTGTGGAGAGAAAATCAATACTTTTTTACTGTGTGGTTCGCTTCGTTCTGGGTGCGCAGGAATCACTGCGTTGGGTTTACCACCAGGCCATCCTGTGATAGAATCACGCAACATATAAAACACCTGCAAATTGATATCGTATACCGATTCTTTAATCACCAATAAATCGGATAAACTATTCTCTTTATAATCATCTGCTGTTAAGCTAAGTACTGTTTTATTTAATTTTAAAGCCAAACCAATCACCGCTTTTTTAATCATCTGTGGTGTCCAATCATTGGCACCTGTTAGCCATGGTGATTTATGTCTTGTCAATTCTGTTGCAGCCAATTCATCAATGACAAAAGTACAGTCGTCATGATTTTGTAAAACACTTGCTGGTAATTGCTCAGTCACATCACCTTCAACTGCTTTGGCAACAATCTCTGCCTTGTTTCCCCATGCAAGCAAAACAATTTTCTTTGCTTTCATAATGCTGCTGATACCCACTGTGATAGCCAATTTTGGCACTTTATTTAAATCGTGCCACTCGTATACATTGGCCATTCTAGTCAACTGGTCTAAATGGATGACTCTTGTTTTGGAATGAAAACTAGAACCAGGTTCGTTAAATCCAATATGTCCATTTTTACCAATGCCTAAAATTTGTAAATCAATCCCACCTAATTTTTCAATAGTTTGCTCATAAGCAACACATTTTTCTTTTAATTCATCCTTGCTCCATTCTGCATTTGGAAGATGAATATTGGCAGCATCTATATCAATATGATTGAATAAATGACGATGCATAAAACTCCAATAACTTTGGTAGGCATCTCTAGGGATAGGGTAATATTCGTCTAAATTAACGGTGACCACATTTTTGAAACTCAATCCTTCTTCCTTGTGTAATCTTACTAATTCTTTATACAACAAAATAGGGGTTGCGCCTGTAGCCATACCCAACACACAGGGTAAGCCTTGTGCTTGTTTTTCTTTAATTAATTGAGCAATTTGTGCAGCAACTGCATTCGACCCAGAAGCAACATCTTTGTAAATTTTAACTGGAATTTTTTCAAATGATTCTAGCATAGTCGTCTATTATAAATTGAATATTAAAGTTATAAAAAAGGCCTCAATAATGAGGCCTTTAGGTTAATCAACTTTATTGATCTTAATCATATTTGTTGGTAAGTGTAATTTAATTGGGGTACTGCCGGTATTCACCACAATATCTCCTTTATTTACAAAACCTTTGTCTTTTAAAACTTGGATTTGATCGGTAATGATCGCATCTAAACTTTCTTCTTTATCATAGTAGAAAGCCTTTACACCCCAGCTTAATGACAATTGATTCACTAAGCTTTGTTCTTTTGTGAAGATAAACAATGGAGATTTAGGACGGAAACTACTTAACATGAATGCGGTGTAACCACTTTGTGTCATACCCACCAATGCGTGTGCATTACTATCTTCAGATAATTTAGAAGCATTGTAACAAACTGCATCACTTAAGAAAGAAGGAGAGTGAGGTTGAGGTTTCAAATCTTCTGAACGGTTGTATTTGTATCCATTTTCTTCTACTTCAGAGATAATCTTACGCATTGTTTCTATAACCAATACTGGGAATTGACCTGTTGCAGTTTCACCACTTAACATCACCGCATCTGCACCTTCAATTACCGCATTGGCAACGTCTGTGATTTCAGAACGGTTAGGTTTTACTCTGTCAATCATTGACTCCATCATTTGAGTTGCAACAATAACAGGCTTGGCTCTATGAATACATTTTCTGATCAATTCTTTTTGGATCAAAGGAATTTTCTCAACTGGCAATTCTACACCTAAGTCACCACGTGCAATCATAATCGCATCACTTGCAATAATGATATCACGGATATTGGTTAAAGCTTCTGGCATTTCAATTTTAGCGATAATCTTTGATTTGCTTTTGTGCTCATTTAAGATGGCTCTTAACATTTCAATATCAGCTACACGCTTAACAAAGCTCAATGCAACCCAGTCTAATTCTTCTTTGATGATAAATGCGGCATCTTCCAAATCTTTTTCTGTCAATGCAGGTAAAGAGATTTTTGTATCAGGTAAGTTCACGCCTTTTTTAGAAGAGATGATTCCACCTAAAGTTACTTTTACTTTCACATCGCCATTGGATTCTACACTGTGCACCAACACTTCAATCTTTCCATCATCAATCATGATGGTGTTTCCAACAACCACATCACCAGCAAGGTTAGGGTAGGATACATAGATCTTTTCAAGGGTACCAACGCATTTAGTATTAGTGAAAGTAAGGATATCACCTTCTTTTACTTCTAGTCTATTGTTCTCAATTTCACCTACTCTTAATTTTGGACCTTGTAAGTCTCCTAATATTGCAACTGAACAATTTAATTCTTTGTTGATACCTCTAATATTGTCAATGATTTTCTTTTTGTCTTCATGGCTTCCATGAGAAAAATTTAAACGAAATACATTCACACCTGCAATCACTAAAGCTTTTAATTGGTCATAAGTTTCGCATGCTGGACCAACCGTTGCAACGATTTTAGTTTTATGGTGTTTCTGTTTGTAAGTGGACTGACTCATTGTTATTATTGGGGTTGTTTTAATTCTATTTATGATTTAGCTAGCTAAGATTTTTACAATCTTTAACCACTCTTCTGAAATTTTTTGTTTTGCTTTTACAGCATTGTCTAATGGCGTGTATTTCATCTTATTGTCTTCAATGCCCACCATGACATTATGTTTTCCACCGATCAAGCATTCAACTGCATGGTAACCCATTCTGCTTGCGATCAAACGATCTAAACAAGTAGGAGCACCACCTCTTTGAATATGACCTAAGATACAAACACGAATATCTGCATTGGGTAATTTAGATTTTAAATAATCACCCACTTGATTGCCACCGCCAAATTCATCTCCTTCGGCAACTACAATCAGGTTCACTAACTTTTTGCGCTTTTCTTTTTCTGTCAAATTCGCAACCAATGCTTCCATATCTGTTTTAGATTCTGGAATCAATATATTTTCTGCACCTGTAGCAATACCACTATGTAAAGCGATATAGCCTGCATCACGTCCCATGACTTCTACAACGAATAATCTGTCGTGTGCATCTGCAGTATCTCTAATTTTGTCGATGGCTTCAACAGCTGTATTTACAGCAGTATCAAATCCAATGGTAAAGTCACTACCAGCAATATCTTTATCAATTGTTCCAGGTAAACCAATACAAGGAATATCAAATTCGTTGCTAAATTTTTGTGCGCCTTTAAAGCTACCATCTCCACCAATGACAACGATGCCAGCAATGCCTCTTTTTTTAAGATTTTCATATGCGATCTTACGTCCAGCTGGTTCAAAGAAATCTTTGCTTCTTGCCGTTTTTAAGATAGTACCACCTCTTTGAATGATATTGGCAACAGATTTTGAATCCATTCGAAAAATATCATCTTCAATCATCCCATTATATCCTCTAGTAACCCCAAAAACTTCTAATCCATGATAGATGCCTGTTCTAACAACAGCTCTGATAGCGGCATTCATACCGGGGGCGTCTCCACCAGATGTTAAAACAGCAATTTTGTTTACTTTTTTAGTAGACATGTTGATTCAATTTGTCATTTAATGAATTGATTTACAAGAATAAATCAATTGGTTACCGAAAGAACGGAGCCCCAAATTTAAACAATTGAAACCAATATTCAATGTGAACAATAGATATCTGGGTATTTTTCTATTATTTTACAAGCAACTGTTAGTTTATCAGAAAGCTATTTGCTTTCTAACGCAACTAAATCATTGAAAGCCATTTCATATTCCTTATTCATGGAACGAATTAAAGCTTGCTTATCATGATAACTTTTTTCAATGACTTGAAAAGCGGCAGGATCTGTGTAAGTAGACGGATCGGCCATTTTCAATTCAATCGCTGTTTTTTCCTGATTCAATTGGTTGATATTTTGCTCTAGTTGAGCAATTGCTTTTTGTAATTTTTGAATCTGCTTCTGTAATTCTTTGTCAATTGGACCGGTCTTTACTTCAGCAGCAACTGGCTCAACTTTTTTTTCGACTGGTTTAGGTGCTGGCTTAGCTGTTTCTGGATTGGCTGCTTTTTGCTTGGCCATTCTTTCTTTCCATGCAACCCATTCTGCATAATCACCTTTAAATTCTATAATTTTTTCGTCTTCAATTTCCCAAATCTTATTCGCAGTTTTAGAAATAAAATAACGATCGTGACTTACCAATATAATAGAACCATCATATTTAGTCAATGCCTCTGCCAATAATTCAACAGTAGCCATGTCCAAGTGGTTGGTAGGCTCATCCAGCATCAAGAAGTTAGCTTTGCTAATGATGGTTTTTGTCAAAGCAACTCTGGCTTTTTCACCTCCGCTTAAGACCTTAATTTTTTTATCAATTTCGTCTCCACCAAATAAGAAACAACCTAATAATGCGCGAAGTTCTAAATCGGTTTTTTTAGTACCACATTCTTGTACTTCTTGTAAAATGGTATTGTTTAAATTTAAAGACTCTAATTGGTGCTGTGCATAAAAACTTTCATCTACATTATGTCCCCAAACCCTTTCTCCATCATAGCTTTCCATGCCTGCAACAATTCTTAAAAGGGTAGATTTACCTTTACCGTTAGCCCCAATCAAAGCAATTTTATCGCCTCTTTCAATCTCTGCAAATGCGTTCTCTAAAATAGTTAGGGTAGGGTAACTTTTACTTATCCCTTTTAAGTCAACCAAAACTTTTCCAGGTGTTTTATCTACGGCAAAATTGATTCTGATATTGGGTCTTTCAATTTGTACATCTTCAATCACATCTAATCTGTCCAATCTTTTTTGAATAGACTGAGCCTGTGCAGCTTTAGACGCTTTGGCTTTAAATCTTTCAATGAATCTTTCTTGTTGACGAATGTAATCTTGTTGGTTTTCAAATGCCCTTTGTTGGATCTCTACGCGCTGTACTTTTTCTACTTCATAGTATTCGTAATCGCCCGTATAAAAATTCAATTGTTGTTGGTATACTTCAACAATTTTATTGACCATTTTATTCAAGAAGAATTTATCGTGACTCACAATCACGACACTGCCTTTATAGTGCAATAAATATTTCTCCAACCATTCGATACTTGGTAAGTCCAAGTGGTTGGTAGGTTCATCCAATAAAAGAACATCAGGTGCTTGTAAGATCATCTTAGCCAATAAAACACGCATTCTCCAGCCTCCACTAAATTCTTTGTAGGGGCGGTTTAAGTCTTTATTCGTAAAGCCAAGACCATGTAAAACTTCTTCGGCCTTGTGTTCAATATTGTAACCATCTAACACATCAATTTCGTGTAAGGCATCTGTGTATTTAATTAGGATGTCGTTGTCTTCTGGATTGGCCTCTAGTTCTATCCCAAGGGCTTCAATTTCTTTTTCTAATTCACGCACTCTTTCAAATGCACCCAGTGCTACTTCTGTGATGGTTTCACTGGTATCAAAACTCAATAAATCTTGGTGTAAATAACCGATAGTGGTATCTCTTCCTTTTTCAACTGTACCTTTTGAAGGGGTGTATTGACCTACTAATAATTTTAATAAAGTCGATTTTCCTGTTCCGTTGTATCCAATTAAGCCAATTCTTTCTCCTGGCTGGATATGCCAAGTGGCATCCGTCACAATCGCTCTAGCGCCAAACTCAAAAGTCACATTTTGTAATCCTATTAACATATTATTTCAATTCAGAGCGCAAAGTTACTGCGTTGCAGTGGCTATTTATGCATAAATTTGAAAAAAATTGGTATGCGTAGACTGCTTTTTTTCATTTTTATTGCCGCCGTCATGTCTTGTGAAACTGAATCCAACCTGCCATTAACGCAAATGACGCCTAAGTTTCAGCAAAGTAGACAGGATGCAGCATTGGATCAAAAAATACAGCCCATTTTGAACCAATACTTTGCAGTGATGGATCATTTAGAAGAGAAGGACAGTGCCGACTTGCAATTGTATGGGCTTTCAATGATCCAATTAGCAGACAGCTTATCTCAGCAAAAATTAGCCGTTGATTCAGCTACACAAACCAAAGCTGTACAAGGTTTGATGAATATTCAATCAGAGATGGAAGCCATCCTAATGGAATCTGAAAACAATGAGCGTTTATTCGGGGCACAAATGCTGAGTTTACATTGGATAGAATTTTTAGCTGCGATTGGTTACCAAAAACAAAGGATTTATATTTTCTCAGACCCTTTAGGCAATCAATGGCTGAACTTGAGTAAAAAATCCTCCAATCCGTATCAGCAAAATGACCCCTCCATCTATCAAGCAAGTCAGGTATTGCAGGAGCTACAATAAGTTCAATTAGTCGTTTCTAGGGGGCTCGTAAACAATCAATAATTTAGCATTGATTTTATTGGTAGAAGTAATAAAATATTCCTGCCTGCTTTTGCCATCTTTATATAAAAGTAGTGCAGTATTAGGTGGAACTGTGCCCATATTATGTGCCACAATAATGACTTCATGTTCTCTCATATTCTCTGTAAAATCAAATTCAAGGTGGATAGATTTGTAACTCAATCTTTGTTTATTGACCAATAATTGTTTGTTATCATAAACGATCACTGTGTCGTTGTCAATGGTGCCGTTGTCAAACAAATCGATGCTTATTTTTTTGTTATTTGTGATAATTTTTTTGACCAATTTATTTTCTCTACCCACCAATACCCAAGGCAAGTTGATGGGTTGATTATGGATGGTATTTTGTTTTGCGTTGTTGGAGGATACATTTATATTTTCAACCACGACTTCGTCTGTATCTGTTTCTGATATTGTGTTAGGAGCCATTTTGTCTATTGATTTTTCGGTCAATTGTGTAGACATTTTTACAATGGGATTGCTTTTGTTATTTATTTTGACTTCTGGGAGATTCACTTTAGCGGTGGAGCTTTTTACCTCATTAATGGATGGCTTAATTCCTGCTTTAGTCTTAATTTCATTTTTGTTTTTCTTATAACTTAAAAGGCTTTGTGCTTTCTCTAAAAAAACTTTTCCACTACCACAATTTCTAATTCCATTCAATGCGGTGGACATATAACTACCTTCTAAAATTTCATGACCATCTACATTTTTGTAAGTCAAAAAATTGGTCATTAAACAAGCTTCTAAATCACTTGCAATTTTAATTTGGCCAAAGCTGGTTTCATTAATTTGAACTAGGTTGGTGCTTACACTATGAGTGCCTCGGGCAAAAGCATTGGCGTAAAATTGGTCGGTTTTCTGAGTGGTTGTTTGAGCAGTAATCTGATGACTATTGTTCTCCTTTATATCAATTTGATAGGTATAACTGTTCATCAATGCATCCTCATTGGCTATAAAACTGCCTATCCATCTCCCCGTTAAGTTTTGGGCAGTTAAATGAAGTGAAATAACGCAAAAAAATAGGAGTAGGGTTGTCCTTGCCATAGTTTTATTAGAACTTTAAATTTAAGTATTAATCTAAGTATAAACAAGCATCCTTTTTTTTGTTATCTTTGTCCCCATATATTTATTAGTACAAACATGGTTCAAATTCAATTTCCAGATGGCGCAGTTAGATCCTATGAAAAAGGCATCACTGCATTAGGTATCGCTAAATCGATTAGCGAGGGCTTGGCAAAGAAAGTATTAGCCGCTTCAGTGAATGGCGAAGTATGGGATGCCACGCGTCCAATCAACGCAGATGCAGCATTAAAATTATTGACTTGGGATGACAATGAGGGTAAAAATACCTTCTGGCATTCATCTGCCCATTTGCTTGCAGAAGCAGTAGAAATGCAGTTTCCTGGTGCAAAATTTTGGGTAGGACCTGCATTGGATAAAGGCTTTTACTATGATATCGATTTAGGAGGAAAGAGCATTAAGGAAGAAGATGTGATTTTACTTGAAAAGAAAATGAATGATTTGGCGAAGCAAGCCAACGCGTATATCCGCAAGGAAATGTCTAAGGCAGAAGCGGTTTCCTACTTTGAAGAAAAAGGGGATGAGTACAAATTAGACTTATTGTCTGGCTTAGAGGATGGAACGATTACTTTTTACACTCAAGGCGGATTCACCGACTTGTGTCGTGGACCACATATCCCAAATACCGCTGCTATTAAAGCCATCAAAATCACCAATATTGCTGGTGCATTTTGGAAGGGAGATGAGAAGAATAAAATGTTGACACGTGTATATGGTGTGACTTTCCCGAATCAAAAAGAATTAGACGAATACTTATTATTATTAGAAGAAGCAAAGAAAAGAGACCATAGAAAATTAGGAAAAGAATTAGGCATCTATACCATGGATGACGATGTTGGACCAGGTTTGCCATTGTGGATGCCAAATGGTACTATTATTATTGAAGAATTAGAGCGCCTTGCAAAAGAGACCGAAGAAGCTGCTGGATACAAGCGTGTGGTAACACCGCATATTGCTAAAGAAAGCATGTATATCACAAGTGGTCACTTACCTTATTACCAAGATAGTATGTTCCCTCCAATGGAATTGGATGGCACTAAATATTATTTAAAGGCAATGAACTGTCCGCATCACCATAAAATTTTTGATGCTGAGCCAAAAAGCTACAAGGACATGCCACTAAGGCTTGCAGAGTATGGCACATGTTATAGATACGAACAGTCTGGTGAATTATTTGGATTGATGCGTGTACGTTGTTTACACATGAATGACGCACATATTTATTGTACAAAAGAGCAGTTCGCACAAGAATTTAGAGCAGTGAATGAAATGTACTTAAAGTACTTTAATATTTTTGGTATCGATAAATATGTGATGCGTTTGAGCTTACATGATCCTGCTAAATTGGGACAGAAATATATTAATGAACCTGAATTGTGGAAGGAAACAGAAGACATGGTACGTCAGGTATTGATTGAAACAGGAACCCCATTTGTGGAAGTACAGGATGAAGGGGCTTTCTACGGACCAAAAATTGATGTGCAAATTTGGAGTATCATTGGACGTGAGTTTACGCTAGCAACGAATCAAGTGGATTTTGCACAAGGCAAACGTTTTAATTTAAGTTTTACCAATAAAGACAACGAACCAGAAACTCCATTGATTATTCACCGTGCACCATTGGGGACACATGAACGCTTTATTGGCTTCTTATTAGAGCATTATGCTGGTAAGTTCCCAGTATGGTTGGCACCTTTACAAGCAAAGATTTTGCCAATCAGCGATAAATTCATGCCATATGCACAGGAAGTGTTGGCTGAATTACGCAAAGCGGGTGTACGTGCTGAAATTGATGACCGCAATGAAAAAATTGGTAAAAAGATCCGTGATACAGAAATCATGAAAGTTCCTTATATGTTGGTGATAGGAGAGAAAGAGGCTTCAGAAAGTCAATTATCTATCAGAAGACAGGGTAAAGGAGATTTAGGTATGATGGACAAAGCAGCCTTTATTTCACAGATTCATCAAGAAATAGTAGAAAGAAAAGCACCTGATGCGTAACATTGACTATCTTTACTTCACAAAACAACGTTTTAATAATTAATGGCATTACCGAACAGAGGACCTAGATTTAACCCAAGGTTTCAAAGACAACAGGAACCAGAACATCGTATCAATGATCGTATTAGAGTTCCAGAAATACGATTAGTAGGTGACAATATCACCGTAGGAGTTTACAACACGCAAGAAGCGTTAAAAATTGCTGCAGACCAAGGTTTGGACCTAGTGGAGATTTCTCCAACAGCCAATCCACCCGTATGTAAAGTCATCGATTATAAGAAGTTTCTTTACGAGAAAAAGCGTAAGGAAAAAGAGATGAAAGCGAACTCAAAACAATCAGAGATTAAAGAGATTCGTTTCACTCCAGGAACAGATGATCATGACTTTGATTTTAAAGCAAAACACGCTGAAAAATTCTTGCAAGACGGTAATAAAGTAAAAGCATACGTTCAGTTTAAAGGTCGTGCGATCATGTTCCAGGACAGAGGTCAATTACTTTTGTTGAAATTTGCTGAAAGATTGGCTGAATCTGGTACTTTAGAGAGTATGCCTAAATTGGAAGGAAAGAGAATGTTTGCCATTTTCCAACCTAAAGCAGGCGGTAAAAAGAAGCCAACAGCTTAATATTTCAAAGTGCCACCGGCTAAAATGCTGATAATCAATATAGATTTTACTAGGGCCCGATATTTTCGGGCCCTTTTTCTTTGCTATATTCCCAATCTGTATTACCTTCGCCATCCATTTCCCACAAGGCCCAATAAGTGTTCTGCCTGAGTAGAGCCGCCAGCAGGGAGTAATCGATAAGATTATAATAATGCCAAAAGTAAAAACTAACTCAAGCGCAAAAAAGCGTTTTAAAGTTACTGGAACAGGAGAAATCTCTTTCCAAAAAGCGTTCAAAAGACACATTTTAACCAAGAAATCTACAAAGCGTAAAAGAGCTATGAGAAAGAAAGGTTTAGTAGGATCAACTAACAAAGACTTCGTTCTTCGTTTATTAAGATTAAAAGGATAATACTTCCTTACTATTTCAACAATTTAATTCACCGAGTCCGAGGCTTTCAATAGCCGATTCAAAAAAATATTAATTATGCCACGTTCAAAAAATGCCGTTGCATCTAGAGCAAGAAGAAAAAAGATTTTAGATCAAGCC
>JACCDI011258833.1_pt1 | contig 11676 bp, 13 predicted proteins | sample 7442791 | NCBI WGS metagenome assembly JACCDI01 (sample SAMN15323434, study PRJNA562643) | freshwater metagenome | isolation source: river surface water | place: USA:Blue River Watershed | collected 2017-08-15
ACTAACTTAGTTTAAAAATCCAAAGTTATACATTAAATGGAGAAGGTAAAAATTTTATGGACCGATGATGAAATTGATTTATTGGTTCCGCATATTTTGTTTTTAGAGGGAAAAGGATACAGTGTAAGCAAAGCACGAAGTGGTGATGAAGCCATTGATTTGTTTAAATACAATGTTTTTGACATTGTATTTTTAGATGAAAACATGCCCGGACTAAGTGGTTTGGAGGTTTTAGTAGAACTTAAAAAAATCAACAAAAATATTCCCGTGGTAATGATTACCAAAAGTGAGGAAGAATATATTATGGAAGAAGCCATTGGTGGCGAAATTTCCGATTATTTGATTAAACCGGTTAATCCTAATCAGATTTTATTATCGATTAAAAAAAATCTCGACGAAAAACGTTTGGTGAGCGAAAAATCTTTGGTGAGCTATCAAAAAGAGTTTAGGAATTTAAGTATGAAACTGCAAGATCGTTTGGATTTTGAGGAATGGATGGAGGTGTATCAGGAATTGGTATATTGGGAAATTAAGTTATCCAAAGGCGAAAATAAAGATATGTTGGAGGTATTGGAGAGTCAGAAAACAGAAGCCAATAAGCTATTTTCGCGTTATATCGAAAACCATTATGAAGATTGGTTTAGCGGAAAATCCGAAGCTCCATTAATGTCGCATCAGGTATTAGAAAAAACCGTTTTTCCTTTAATTGGCAAAGAACCTGTTTTTGTGTTTGTAATTGATTGTATGCGATGGGACCAATGGAAAACAATCCAAAGTTATTTAGCCGATTATTACACTTTTACCGAAGAAAAATCGTACTACGCCATTTTACCAACCGCTACACAATATGCGCGTAACGCTTTATTTGCAGGATTAATGCCTTTGGATATTCAGAAAAAATATCCCAACAATTGGTTAGAGGAAAGTGATGAAGGCAGCAAAAACAACGAAGAAAAATTTTTAGTGGGCGAAAATTTATTGCGCCACAATTATAAAGTTAAATTTAGATACGAGAAAGTATTAAATATTGATCGTAGCAAACGTTTTGTGGATCAAATTAAAGATTATATGCAAAACGATATTAATTTTATTGTGTACAATTTTGTGGATATGCTTTCCCACGCGAGTACTGATACTAAAATTATTCGAGAATTGGCGGACGACGAAAATGGATATCGCGGTTTAACAGAATCATGGTTTAAAAATTCGCCATTGTTGGATGCTTTTAAAAAATTAGCGAGTATGAAATGTAAAGTGGTTATCACAACGGATCATGGTTCGGTAAAAATTAATCAGGCTTTAAAAATGATGGGCGAAAAGGAAATTAACACCAACTTACGTTACAAGGTGGGAAAAAATATGCAATACAATCCTAAGGACGTGTTTGAAGTAAATCAGCCTGATAAAATTCGTTTACCTAAACAACATTTATCGGATAGGTATATTTTTGCAAAGGATAAAGACTTTTTTGCGTATCAAAACAACTTTAATTATTATGCAAATTATTACAAAGATACCTTCCAACACGGCGGAATTTCCTTGGAGGAAATGATTGTTCCTTTGGTATTTTTACAACCCAAATAAGATACAATGATTTACGATATTACCGATATAAATTCGCTTCCTGCAGTTGCCAAAGATTTGATTCAAAAATATGGACACCACAACATTTGGGCATTTAAAGGCGAAATGGGGATGGGGAAAACTACTTTAATTAAACAAATTTGTAGTACTGTGGGAGTTAAAAATCATTTGAGTAGTCCAACTTTTTCCATCGTAAACGAATACAGTTCGGATATCGGCACTATTTATCATTTCGATTTTTACAGAACACAAGATACCAACGAAGTATTAGATATGGGTTTGTATGAATATATCGATAATAGCGCTTTGTGTTTAATGGAATGGAGCGAAAAAATTGAGGAATTGTTGCAAAACGAAACCAAAATCACCATTCATATTTATTTTAAAAATAATCAACGCTTGTTGGAATGTAGTTTAAATTAGCATAGGATTGTTTTAAAACCCTTAGTGAAAGATATCCGATTTTGGATTATTTTCTTTTTTATCTTAGATTTTAAGGTTAAACCAAAAGTTTTAGATTTGTTGAATTTAGAAAAAGATATAAATACATTTTGTAATCCAAACGATTAAATAAAGATCTACATTGGCAAGCTTGCTAATCCATACAAAATCTTAAAAACTGCCTTCAATTTTTAAAAATTAGGTTTTCTTTTTTCTACAAAAGCATTGGTACCTTCTATAAAATCGGCCGAACCAAAACAACTTCCAAATAAATCAATTTCGGTTTGTAAACCATCATTTGTATAGGAAGATTGTATAGCTGCGATAGCATTTTTAATAGCATTAGGCGAATTTTTAGCCATCGTTTTTGCTAAATCATTCGCTTGATGCATTAAATTATCCACTGTAGTAATTTCATTAATCAAACCTATATTTTTTGCCTCTGCAACATCTACCATTTTAGCACTTAAAATCATTTCAAAAGCTTTGCCTTTTCCTACTAATTGCGCCAAACGTTGCGTTCCTCCGTAGCCCGGTATCAATCCCAAAGTAACTTCTGGCAAACCCATTTTAGCATTTTCGCTGGCTAATCTAACATGACAAGCCAAAGCCAATTCCAAACCTCCCCCTAAAGCATAACCATTAATTGCTGCAATAACTGGTTTACTAAAATTTGCAATGGCATCAAATAACAAATCCTGACCGTTTTTTGCCAAAGCTTTTCCTTCTTCGGGTGTAAAATGGATAAATTCTTTAATATCCGCACCCGCTACAAAAGCTTTGTCGCCACTTCCCGTAATAATTAACACACGAATGTTGTTATTATGTTGAATTTGGTTTAATGCAGAATTGATTTCCGAAATAGTTGCCTTATTTAAAGCATTTAATTGTTGCGGACGAGTAATTGTTAAAGTTGCAACAAATTCGTTTTGAGTAAGTTGAATAAATTGATATTGATTTTCCATGTGAAATAATTTGAAGTACACAGTACACTAACGCAAATAAAAATATTTTGTTTTGTTTAAAAAAATAATACATCAAATTTTAAATTATGTTTTACTATTTAAAATTTATCATATATATTTGTAAAAATTAGATAAATCAATATAATATGTTTCATTTAAAAGGTGTTTTAAAAGTAAAAAGTGATACGCAAGTTGTATCCGATAAATTTAAAAAAAGAGAGTTTGTGCTAACAGACAATAGTTCGCAGTACCCTCAACACTGTGTTTTTCAGTTAACTCAGGACAGAACAGAATTGATTGAACCTTTTAGAGAAGGAGAAACCATTACAGTTCATTTTAATTTACGCGGTAGAGAGTGGACTTCCCCTCAAAACGAAGTAAAATACTTTAATTCCTTGGAAGCTTGGAGAATTGAAAAAGACGATAGTGCAGCATTCTCTGCCCCTTCATCCATCCCATCTGCATCGCAAGTTAGCGATACTCCAGAAGATGACTTACCATTTTAATACATTAAAACTTTAATATTTAATAGGTTATTCGCACAGGATAACCTATTTTTTTTTGTTTCGTGGGTGAAAATTTAATATCACATATTCTAAATACGAACGATCGATATGTGTATAAATTTCGGTAGTAGTAATGGATTCGTGTCCTAACATTTCTTGAATCGCGCGTAAATCTGCACCACCCTCGAGTAAATGCGTAGCGAAAGAATGCCTAAAAGTATGCGGCGAAATACTTTTATAAATCCCAGCATCTTGAGCCAAATTTTTAACAATTGTAAAAATCATTTCTCGGGTTAACTTACTTCCTCTTCTGTTTAAAAAAACAATATCTTCATTACCTTTTTTGATATTTAACAAGGTTCTGTAATGATTTAAATACAACAAAATTGTTTTTTTCGCATTATCACCAATAGGCACCAACCGTTCCTTACTCCCTTTTCCGGTTACCTTAACATAGCCCTCGGTAAAATACAAATTACTCAGTTGCAAATTTACCAACTCGGAAACACGCAAACCACAACTGTATAAGGTTTCAATAATCGCCTCATTTCTATGTCCTTCATTTTTAGATTTATCAATACAACTTAGCATTTTTTCGATTTCCTCCACAGCTAAAGTATCGGGTAATTTGCGCGAAACTTTGGGCGTTTCCAAAATTTTAGCCGGATCTACTGCAATAACATCCTCTAAAATCAAAAATTTATAAAAAGCTTTTATTCCACTTAAAATTCTAGCTTGCGAGGTACTATTTAAACCAATTTCGGCAACGGATTGTAAAAACAAACGCAAATCATCTGTAGTAATTTGCTCAATTTTTTTATCGTTTAAGTTGTGTAAACAAAACGAATATAGTTTTTTTACATCGTTTAAATACGCCTCGATGGAGTTGGGCGAAAGCGATTTTTCCAACTTTAAATAATCTAAAAAACCCTTTAAATACCCCTTTTCCATTGTATTATTTTTAAAATATTTATCACCACCAAACAACATAAACACGCCAAAGTTCCCATGGCACCCCCTATAAAACTGGTATAAGGCAAGGTATAAATAGCTGCTAAACCATACAAAACCCCCGCAACAAAAACACCTCTCGGGCTTAAATATTTACTGCTACACATCCCTACAAAAGTTGCCCCAAAAGCAACTGTAAAAACACTAAGCTCTAAAATTTTCGGTTGTATATCAAGCTGTAAAAATACACCTAAAATTAATCCGATTAAAGCCGAACTTTTTACTGGATTTAAATATTTATGAGCAATCCACTGGGTAAAAAAAGCCACCAAACCCATGTATAACATACCAATTAAAACTTGTACTAAGATGGGAATATTTATCAAATGATTCCCCAATATAAGTACATTACTTAACACAAAAACCAATATAACTACAAGTATCTTCATCATATATTATATTCAAATCATATTACAAATTCTACTACAAAATGTATTGTAGCGCCTAAAAAACCTATAGTACCTAATTTTCCGCCTATGCCATTGTGTACATTTTGTGTAAACCATGCAAATGTTGCGCATACAAAAGGAATTATTGCGGTACTCAACGCATTTAAAATCACAAAATCGCCCATAGCAGCAAAGGCTCCTGCATAAAAAATTGCCTTGCCATAATTTGGAATTTTAGGGATAAATTGCATAAGTAGCGTACCTATACTTGCTGCTAAAATTGTATTACAATAGTTTTTTAAAAATAAGGTAACATACAAGCCTAAAAAACTACAAATCAACAAAATCCACCACTTTTGATTATGAGCTAAAATGGGCGGTAAATATATCCAAGATACCACTAAAAATAGGATAATATACCAAAATTGTGGCTGTTGCCATAATATAATGAAACAAAATGCCAATTGGGTTAAAAAAATTAAAAGTATGGCAAAATTGTTTTGGTTGGTATTTTGTGATTTTTTTAGCAATTTAAGAGTATTTACCTGTATGTTTAATCGGTTTAATTTGGTAAATATACTACTTTTGACTAAAATTTAAAATGATGAGTAAAACTATATTAATTACTGGCGCAACTGGTTATATTGGAGCATGGACCGTAAAAATGGCTTTAGAAAAAGGTTATACTGTGCACGCAACTGTAAGGAATTTAAAGGATACCAACAAATATCAGTTTTTACAAAATTTTGCCGAGAACAGCTCTGGTAAAATTAAATTTTTTGAAGCCGATTTGCTTAAAGAAGGCAGTTTTGATGAGGCAATGAAGGATTGCGATTGGGTTTTCCATATTGCATCTCCTTTTACCTTACGATTTAAAGATGCCGAAAAAGAATTGTTGCTACCGGCATTAAAAGGTACCGAAAACATCATACAATCTGCCAATAAAAACTTAAACATCAAAAATGTAATTGTTACCAGCAGTGTTGCAGCGGTTTGCGGCGACAATAAAGATATGGCTGATTTGGGTTTAAGTGAGTTCAACGAAGATTATTTTAACACCTCAAGCTCGGCTACGCACCAACCCTACTCATACTCTAAAATAATTGCCGAGAAAAAAGCTTGGGAATTATCTGTAAATCAAAATCATTATCATTTAAAAGTAATCAATCCCGGTTTTGTGTTAGGCCCCAGTGTATCGCCCAACTCAAACTCCGAAAGTTTACAATTTATGAAAGATATCCTAAGTGGTAAATTTTTAATAGGCGCACCCGATTTAATGTTTGGTTTTGTTGATGTAAGAGATGTAGCCAAAGCACATATTTTAGCTGCCGAAAACAACGATTTTACAGGAAGATGTATTGTGGTAAACCAAAATTACAATGTTGTACAATTAGCAAAAGTTATAGCCAATTATTATCCGCAAACTTGGAAATTACCCAAATTTAAAGCGCCTAAATTTTTACTAAAATGGGTAGCTCCTATGTTTGGTGTAACGGCAAAATTTATCGAAAACAACGTGGGACATCCCGTTTTTTTTAACTCCGATAAAAGTAAAAAAGTATTGGGATTACAATATATCCCTATTCAAAATACTATAAAAGATATGCTCGAAACCTTAAAATCATAAATCATCATGTTCAAATTTAGCTTACGATTTAAAACTTTTAGTACAAAAATATTACTTACTTATACCCTATTGGGAATAATTATTTTACCTACCAGTTGTAGCAAAAAAATTCAGCCCGAAAAACCGTCAGAAAGTTATATTACTAAAGAATTTCAGCCCGAAATTTCTCATATTGCCATTCCGATCGAAATTGAAATTGCTAAATTAAATGCCATAATCAATAAAAACATTACTGGATTACTGTACGAGGATAACGATTTAAATAACAATGGCGGAGATAATTTATTGTTTAAAGTATATAAACATAGCGACATACAAATTGATAGTAAAGAGGAAAATATTTACTTCACTGTACCTTTAAAAGTGTGGTTAAAAGCTGGTTTTGAAAAGGAAAAATTAGGTGTAAACATTTCGCATTATGAGGAAACGAACTTTATTGTTGCCATCGATTTTAAATCTAAAATAAATATCGATAACAACTACAAAATACAAACTCAAACCGAGGTTTTACATTACAAATGGATACAAAAACCTACCTTAAAATTTGGTGTTGTAGAAATTCCCTTAAATCATTTAGTGGATGTGATGATGAAATCGCAAAAAGAAAATATTGGTCCGCTAATCGATCAACAATTAAAATCGGCTATCAACATTAAAAAATACATTCAGGATACCTGGCAAAGTATTCAAAACCCAATCGCTTTACCTTCCGAGATTAAAACTTTTTTAAAAATCAGCCCCAACGAAATCACAATGTCGCCGCTAGTAGGCGAAAAAGGAAAATTAAAAACGAGTATTGGTTTTAAAGCTATTACCGAAATTTTTATTACAGATAAAGCACCTGCAAAAACAAACCAACCTTTACCTGCATTAAAAAACATAAAAGGCAATTCAAATGATATTTCCATTAATGTAATTACCGATTTACCTTATGAAGAAATTAAAAAACTTACCCTACCTACTTTATTACAACAAACTTTTACGTTTAACAACGGAAAAAAAACAGTTAAAATTACGGATGCTGATGTTTATGGAAGTAATGGAAAAATGATTGTAAAACTAAATTTAATTGGTAGTTTAAAAGGCGAAGTTTTTTTATCGGGCATTCCAAAATATGATGCTACAAACCAAAGTATATTTTTTGACGAAATGGATTACGATATCAAAACAAAAAATATTTTAGCAAAATCTGCCAATTGGTTAGCGCACGATAAATTTGTTAAAATTATGCAACCTTATTTTAAATACAGTTTGGCAAAACAATTAAAAGATATAAAAGCCAGTGCACAAAAAACTTTATCCAATTATAAAATTACCAACGGCATTTTTTTAAATGGGAAAATAAACGATTTTAATTTAAACGAAATCTTTTTAACGCAACAATCCCTAAAATGCAACTTTAAAATTAAAGGAAATGCTACCGTTAAAATTGATGATTTATAAAAATCAGTAATTAATAAGATTAAATGAAGTTTTACAAAAAGAGAACTACAATACAAAAAGAAAAAAACAAAGATAAAATACATTATAAAATTTTAATTGGATTATTAATTATAGGTGTTTTATACTATTTGTTTTTTGAACCAAATTTAATTGGTAATGATAGTAGATATACATACTACATCTTTTTAACTCCAATAACAATAGGTATTGTAGTACTTTTATTATATCGAAAAGATTTCTTAATCTATAAGCTTAATTCATGTAAAAATCTAAAAAATAAAATTTTTATACTGTTTTTTTATGGACTACAAGGAATTTTATTTTCCTATTTATTATTTGGCCAAATAGCTAAAATTTCTTGGGATAAATTAAACGAAAGTATCGCTGAAAAAAATCCTGAAGAAGTTTTAATTTGTGAAATAACGAGATTTTGGACAAGTAAAAGCTCTAATCAAATCGAATTTCAATTCGAGAATAAATTTGAGAAATTTAACGTAAGTTACAGTACAATAAAGGAGTATTTAAACAAAAATCCTAAAGATTATTATTTAAAAATCGATGCGAAAAAAGGAATTTGGAATTATTATCTAGTTTACAAATGGGAAATAATTAAAAGATTACAATAGATTTTAAAAATTATCACCAAAAGACTAACACAAAGAATCGCAAAGTTTTACCTGCTATTCCATCGCGTACGTTCTTTGCGAAAAACTTAGCGGACTTTGCGTGAAAAATCAAATAAATTAAACAAACAACAAACTCACATCAATAGATAATCGGTTTAATTTTACTTTACCTTGTTTTTCCAATTGTTTTAACAATCTTGAAATCACTTCTCTGGAGGAATTTAAGTCGTTGGCAATTTCCTGATGCGTAATTTTAATCTCGTGTGTTTTAGTAACTATACTTTTTTCTTTTAAATAATTTTCCAAACGCTCATCCATCTTTTTAAAAGCAATTTGATCAACTGTGTTCAACAATTCCTCAAACCTTTTTCGATAAGTATTCATTACAAAATTTTTCCAATCAGGATACTTTATCATCCAATCATCCATAAAGTTTACCGGAACAGCCAACATCGTTACATTACCTTCTGCAATAGCTCTAATTTCGCTTTTTCGGTTAGCCATACAACAAGTTAAGGACATTGTACAAGTATCTCCAGGTTGTAAATAATACATTAACAACTCATTACCTAAATCATCTTCACGTAAAATTTTAATATTTCCTTGTAACAATAACGGAATAAATTTAATAGGCATTCCGCTGTCCATAATTATATCCCCATCTTTAAAGGATTGTAATTTGGAATTTTGCTCAATATCTTTAAACAAATTTACATCTGTAATATCCGGAAATAAACTTTTAAAACTAACTGGATTTGCCATAATTTATAATTGAATAAGTTTAATATCGTTGTTAAAACATTGCATATTTTGCAGTAACAATTCGGTAAAATCGTTCCACGAAATAGAATTGGTAAAATTAAACGCCGAGTAATATCTTTCTTGAAAACCGCCATTTGGAAAAACCTTTTCCTGAATATTGGCTAATTGTTTTAAATTATCTTCCTGATTTCTTTTTTCGGCATTTCTAAATCTTTTTTCAATATTTTCTAAAACAGCCAACACTCTTTTTTCTTCGCCCAAAACCACTTTATCTAAATCATTATGAATCTTTTTTCCTTTATCTAATAAACTCTTAAACAAGGTGTTAATATCATTATATTCATGTTCTAAATTAATCTCTCCTGAAGCGTTTTTAGCAATAAACAAATTAAACAACAAATCTTGAGATAAAAATAAATCCTCTAAACTCAAATTAAACTGTTGCACTTTAGCAATCGCTTTAGCATTTAAAATCACAAACGACGAACGAACAATGGGTAATGGAAATGGAATATTTAAAGCTTTAAAAACCTCGGGTAATTGTAACCAATAACTAATTTCGCCCGCACCTCCCACATACGCTAAATTTGGTAAAATAATTTCCTGATACACCGGACGGAGGGTTACATTTGGACTAACATACTGAGGAAACTGATTCAATTCATCAATTAACTCATTACTGTTATTCCACTTATAATCAGCGTTTACTGTTTGCCAACTTCCATCGTTATTTTTAATCAATCGCTCCCTAAAATGCTCGCGTACATAAAATAAATTAACCTCTCTGGGCGTAACAATTAACTTGTAGTTTTGTAAAAAATCAGCTTGTTCCTCCATTTGCTTTTTAACCAAATTGTCCTCTAAAATTTCTCTGGTTGCAACGGGAAGAAATAAAGATTTTAACTGCGCATCATCACCATCCAAAACTACTACACCGTATTTACCTAAAAGCAAATGCACCAATAATTTTGTAGCTTTAGCCAAGGTATATTGTGGCATAAAACTTTTATCGATACACTCAATAATTTGTTGTTGATTACCTAAAACGGAAATCAATTGATTTTTAATTTCTTGTAAACTTTCTACAGATAACCTACCCACTGCACCACCCAAATTTTGCTGCCACTGTATAGTTTGATTAAACACATTTACCTTTGCAATCTCTTCAAAATCATGATCTTCGGTAGCCATCCAAAAAACAGGAACCAATTGTAAATTATGGTTTTTCGCTTCGGCACAATACTTCACCAACTCTAAAATTTTGGTAAAGAAAAACATTGGCCCTCCAAATAAACTCAATTGATGTCCGGTGGTAATTGTAAAAACCTCATCATTCAACAACAAATCTATGTTGTTTTTCACCTCCTCCACCAAAGGAAAATCCTGATATTGTTTTTGCAAAACCTCCACTAAAATTGTACGATGCGTATAACTAGCTTTTTTAATTTCCTTTTTAGCCTGTAACTCCGCCCAGTTTAATCCATGCGCAATATTTGCAATAGAATGTAATTTTCCTTCCAAATAATCCTGAATAATTGAAGGATAAAACTGTGTATTTTTAGAGGATATCGTTTGCATGATAATTTTTTAGCTTGTAAATATCCTATTAAAAAGCAAAATAAAAAAGGGATAACTATTAATAATTGTTTATACCACGATAAATTTAGTTGGAGGAAAGTATTTTAATTGAGTGAAAAAATTACAAGAATAGATTTTCAGCAAGAATTTTATCAAGCGATTTTTATATTACTATTTAATAACTCTACATTAAAATTTACTTTAGCTTTAAGTGCATTAAAAACTTTCAAAATGGTATCTATGGTTACATTGGTAGTATTATTTTCCAACTTAGAGATTTGAGCCTTTTGCACACCAATTAATTTTCCAAGTTCTTCTTGAGTCAAATTTCTTTCTATCCGCACTTTTTTTATTAAATCTCCAATAATTTCCAATTGAAGCTCTTGTTCATAAAGGGTTCTTTTTGGAGTACCAATTTCTCCTATAAATTCATTTTTGATTTCATCAAAAGAGAACATTTCTAATTCGTTTTTATTTTCCATTTCTCTTATTTTTAAGTTCAAAACATAGCAAAATTACAGATGCAAATTTACGCTAAAATAAATATTATAAACATGTAAATGAGGGGTTAGTCTAAAATATAAGCAAATTAGATCAATTTCAGTAAAAAAATCCCCCACTCCGTCCTACGGACACTTCGCCCCCAAAAGGGCGAGTTACGTACATACCCAAAAAAAAATATCTACGCTATTATTAAAAATTGCGAAAGCAATAAAAAAAAAGGTGCGTTAGCACTCCGCTAGC
>JACCDI011315140.1_pt1 | contig 11670 bp, 9 predicted proteins | sample 7442791 | NCBI WGS metagenome assembly JACCDI01 (sample SAMN15323434, study PRJNA562643) | freshwater metagenome | isolation source: river surface water | place: USA:Blue River Watershed | collected 2017-08-15
AGCGACGCACGACTCTCTTTTTAATGTCACAAGACCGAATCAAGTGACGTCGTTTAGGCTTTAGGCTTTAGGATTTAGGACTTTTGGGAACCACCCATTTTGCTTTTTGAGGTCAGAATGCATACCCATTTTAGAGTCCATAAGGCGTAATGGCCATTAGACACTCGAGGGATGATGATAGTGCATCGAGAATCGAAGATATGTATATGAGTGTGTATTGTAGGCAGATCTTTTTAATTCAACATGCGAATCGATTCATGCATTAATTTATGGATCTCAAAACGATACAGATCCCTAAAAGATTTTTACTGTACGATTCTTACTATGTAAAAAAATTGAAAATACAATATTGTATGAATAATGAGACTATTTTCACACCTGATGCCTGCATTGCAATGTGACGATTTAATTTAATTGAGTTGTGGAGTATTGTATGCATAATGATTGGGATTCAATTGACAAATAATTTAAAAATTGATAAGTACCTTACAATATGTACAATATTCATCCAATAAGGAGATATATTGAAAAATTCCCTCATCAACTATGGTTTTCACGTTTCTAAAACTTTTGACTAATATGTACTTACTTTATGTCTACGTTGTAAACTACTAGTTTCTCTTATGACATTATCATTTCGTATTGTACTTAAGAACTATGTTAATTTGTAAAAACTCGATTTTCTTAGACAATTTCTTTGTCTTTTTCGAGTTACTTAGTCTTCATTCACCAACGTAGTATTTGAACTTGGGATCCAATGATTATCACATTGCTGTACACTATTCTTTTTCTATGGTCATCTACATAGAGAAGTACCGATTTTCTCTAAAGTGTAGCATTTATTATGCGCCTTTGTCGTACTCTTTCGTTTTAGTAGGACAAAATACATGATGAAGAAATTTCATACTTTTTTAATTGTATGATATTGTAGCCAAGAGCAAACTTTTGTACTATATTTATTACCATACCCCGAGACAATCCGAAGACGGGACAAATACTATTATTATTGCAAAGCCACGAGGACGTCGTTGGGGTCTGCATATTCCTGACAAGACAGATTGCATGATCGATGTCACATCATATCACGAACGAGTTCACTTAGCGTAGACTCCATCATCAGGACCTCTCTGATGGATTCAATGCGTACCCTACGTCAAGAAGGATGCATGAAGAAGCCCAAAAACTGGAGCATACAAATAACTTTTGATCTCGAAAGCCGGCTCTGACACAAACCCCATTCACAGGAAGGTGTCATAATTTCCGCAAGAAGCACATCATCATTACTACCAATATAAGATAAAGCCTCTAGCATTGATCACCTATCGCATCATGTCTCTCTTGAATAAAAATGTGGCATTCTTCCGTCTCGAAGTCAACCAAGAATCTCACCGGGACGATGAAACAGAAACAAACCTGCCTGATTCCATGATCGTGACGGCACAAATGAATGCGGCGGGAGGAAAACAATTGCATCTCAACAACTTTTCTCATTACATCGACATGGTGATTGATGTTGGAGATACGAGCAGCATCAGCCGCAGAAGAAGAAGACGAAGCAGCAGCAGCAGCAGCAGTGAATTTTCCAGTGACGAGGCGAATGTTCAGGTCAGCTCAAGTTCTACAAGTACATCGGATCGCTTTTTGTATTTGTCAGATCCGACGAACCATTACAACTATTACTTATGCGAAGATGACGGCGAAGACGACTTTGGCATTGAACCCACGGAGGTTTCTTATGTTCGTTTACTCGAAAAACACAAAAATTTATCGAAGCCCAGTATTACCAGAAGGAAAAGATTGTCGACTGAAGCTCATCCGGATTTAATATATTTGCACATGCTTGGAGTGGATGATTTGTAATGCTATCTCGCAAAAACTTTGAATAGTACCGATCCTTCGGAATCATTATTGTTTTGCGGCATGTGCAAATGAAAGAAGGCAACAACGTAAATCTTACGATGAAACAGTTAACATGATATGGCGAACGTGTCGAATTGATTTATCCATGTCCAAAATAATGGACGTTGAAAACGGTGAACTGTTAATTTTAATCAAACCCGGTTTTACTTTTCATTCTTTGATAAAAATTAACTTGTGAAATGCCTAACCACATACGCAGCGGAATACATGGTCAACACTCATTACATTTGGGGCAAAAAAAGTTTTGTGATTTGAAGCCTTTTTATCATAATCATAACTTGAAACAGATGTTTAACAACAATAGTGTCATTCGTCCAACAATCCCAAAAATGATAATCTGCAATTAATCCAAACTGTTTTGTGGGAGTTGGTGACGGGCAGGTCACAAGAGAATGCCAGTCAACAACTAATAGATTCAAATCTATGATTGAATGGTCATAATTATACAGGAAAGCAGTTTTGATCTAACAGGGTGTACAATGGATAACAATAGTTTTGCATGGATAATGTGATTGATTGATGATTAACAAAGAGATAGAGATTATTCATGATATACAAAGGAATCTTGAATTAAATGCCTTAAAATATCACTAAAAACAATAACCAAGACTGGGAGAATCAATATCTGCAAATCATTGACTCTGATATATTTCCTCTTTAAATACGTACGTTTCAGCAAGAATAACCTATCAAAGTTCATTCACAGGACATCCACCATAAATCATACTTGATAATTAATGGTTGATGGTCAGCATTATATTCAATGATTACAAATCACAAAGACCCTCAGTATCAATGAACCAATACCACAAACTTCCTTTGGGTGGTTGAAACACTTTTGGAGATTTGACTGAGGATTGTGATTACATGGAATCATTATAATGTTTTTTTTGTATCTTTGTGTTAGGAGTTCTCCAATATATCTAATATCTAATAATGGTGAATTGTGATTCATAACTATAGACTGTTGTAATTATGTTTAACTGATTTTGGAAATTATGAAACTCAAATCTATTTTCCTAAGTGATGAGTGTTGCCAACAAAGTATTCTCTCTGTGACTCTTTGTTTGTAGCTTTTACCGTCATTAGAACTCCTTTGCGTCTCTGACTCAGAAGATATCATCTCATTCTTCTATAGATTTCAATTTCAGTCTTTCAGAATATCAAAGAATAAATAAAAATTTCTAACACACTTCTTAGTTTTCTCATATGATCTGAATTAGGTCACAATGTTCTTTCTTCTGGTAAGTGGGAATCTTACCAAGGCACAAATTTCAGCATCATCACCATTTCTCCTTTGTTTCTTCATGACAAACATGGAAGAATGGCTTGCATGTAGTTCCCAATTCAGATTCTTTGTGAATTGGTCAGCATAATTTTCTTTAGATTTAATAAAAACAATCTTGACTGTTCCATTCTCAACATATTCATTAACTAACTTGTATCTATGGCCACATGCTTGGTTTGGCTAGCAATGTTCTGAGCCATAAATATCAAACCCATGTTGTACACACATCTACAATGGGGTATTGTAGGTGAATCTCCATACTTGTAAGCAGCTGTGAATGAAACATAACTTCCTTTACAGCTTTTTACAATACCATCCATTTTGCTACAGAAATTTATAGGTTCATACTTTGCTGAGCCTTTGATCTCCAAGATTTTATGCTACATACAACCATGACATGTCTTGTCTTGTGTACTTACCTCCAGCATAGCCATTATCTGAGTAATATATGAGATCCCAAGGTTCATTCTTCTTGAAGATAGGATTGAATATTAATCCATAATCCTTTTTATCAAGTACATACTTGAAAATATGCAACATTTCACAGTATGTATATATTGTAGTTCCATCAAATACTGCAGTGCAGTTGCATACTGAGTTTGTGATGTCTTGTATTGAGTGTTTGTTTAGGTAATCTGTTATTCCTATGCCTGATCAATACAATATTTTATTCATGCTAATTTTCTTGTCTTTACTTATAGGTCTCTAGATACTCCATAACCTGGTGTACCTGGCATCTTGCTCATTTGTAGTTTATCAACTGACTTTCCAAACTTCTGTTTCAAGTATACAATTGTATTCAGCTGACATAGCAAGTTTTGCTTCTGAATCTTGAAAATAGAATATTGCATGACAGGCAATCCTCTAGTTTGTCTACAATATCAAACTAAATCTTTATTTTTGCAATAACTAGAATGACTCATTAATTGTCACTTCATTCCCAACAAGTAAATTATTATACATATTGTTGGTAAGAAACAATATGCCCTATTTACTCTTTCATGTGAAAAGACTTGGATTGACATCTTCACCTTCAAATCCTATCTTGTGTAGAATTTGTACTGCTTTCTTGCAGTAATGTCATGCTGCTAGTACTAGTCCAAGGATGCACTTGTTTAGAACTAGTTTGTCTGTTGGTTTCGCTTCATCAAGTACCTTTGGACAGAGCATAAAAATTTCTTCTTCCAAATCTCCTCATAAGAAAGCTGTCTTGAAATCAGCAATTTTAGTGCTGAATCCATACTCAATCTTAAGTACTAGTAGTAGTCTAAATGTGACGTTGTGGCCTACTGGTGAATATTCTTGCTAAAAATCATCCCAGGAATTTGGTTTTACTTGTACACCAATATATTTGTTCAAAACTTCCATTCAACTTGATTTTGAAAATTCATTTATACTTCACATATCTTAGCTCTAAAGAAATTTTTGTTGTTTCAGAATGTTCCAAACTCCTCATTTATTCATTTCATGTAATACCTTCTCAATGGCAGTTCTCCACTTCTCTCTTTGGATTTTATTGGGATGGTTGTAAGCTTCCTCGAAATATTGGGTTTCTTCTTCAATTACATGGATCATGTTGGCGATTGTTTGATCATCCACAATTTGGCTCAGTTCTTGAATGAGATTTGCTTGCTCTCTTAGTCTGTCCTGTTCCTTAGATGCTTCTTGATTATAGGAGGATGCTAAATTCTGTAATTCATTTCTGAGGTAGATATTTTTACTTTGTCTTTTATGGATTTGTTTCTCTTCCAACCTTGATTCATCTGCTTCATCTTCTCTGATAGAATTTGGACCAGTTTCCTCTTCTGGTTCTGACATTGTCTCCAAAGTGATAATTGGAGGCTTGAATTCATCATTCTCTTGGTTATTTCTCATTAGTTCCTCTTCAGTTTACAAGTTTTCTTCTCCATCATTTCACAAATAAGTAATTGCAGGGTTCTTGATTTGAGTCCACTCTCAAACACTTTCCTTGAAGAAAGTTATATCTATTGACAGAACAACTTAGTGATTCTTTAGATGAAGGTGGTGATAGGTTCCTTTTGCATGATTTTCAGTATACCGTAAAAACCAACAATGCTTGCATTGGTAGTTCAATCTGCCTTTTAGTGATTGACTGTGGTTGATGCTGATTCAGATTTTACCAAATTTGTGCAAAAGAATAGGTTGTACTACAATTGTTACTCCTTCCCCACAAAATTGTGAAAATCTTTTGAATTTACAATTGGATGGTTTCAATTGGTTCTGAAAGAGTTCCAATATTTGCTTTCAGTGCATAGTTTCTTATGTTGGGTAGCAGATAACTTGGCATCATTCAACATTGCTTGTACTTTTCAATACATTGCTGCAATTTTTGCTTGACTTGCCCACTCTGCTGTGTTGTATTAGGAGCATTATTTCAAGTATGATCCCCAGCCCATTTTGCGTGCATGCCATTTCAAGGACAACATTCTCTTCAGCATTATCACAGTGTGTGCATTTACTAGCTTCACTGTAACATTAGAAGACTTCATCTCTTTGATTAGTCCTGACATATTGGCAGAGAGGTCACTTTTGACTTGAGCAAATTGCCCCACACATAGCCACCAGGATCATCTACTAGTAGTAACCAATGCTTCTTCCACTTAGACTTGTAGTGTTGGGTGAACTGATGTCTAGGTAAAGATACTCTCTTGATGTTGTTGAGTTTTCTACTGCTGTTTTGTTGTTATTTGATGCTACTTTGAATTTCCCCAAAGTGCAAATGTCACTAGGATCAAACTTACCAACAACCTTGATTCTCATATTTGCTCCCATAGACCTTGTAGTTGCATCAATTTATAATCCAGCTCTCTATGTAGAGTGTTCATATTCTTGATATTTAAATGCTTCTTTGTACTTTGTTTCTCATCCATTATAGGTACTTCCTTGCTAATATTTCCTCAGACATCAGGCTACATTGGTATAACCTCTACTCCTGCAAACCCAGCCATTTTGAGTCATGATTTTGCAATCAAATGTCACTTTGGTCCCATTTGCTTACAGCTAAATATTATTTGTATCATTGGAATGAAAATCGCTCCCAGTTGGTAGAGACTTGGCAATTGAAAAAAGATTTTATGTTGCTCTAGGGCAGTACTTCACTGGTTTACATTTGACTCTGTACCATTAAATTGTTTACCTAGTCCCATGATCTTTCTCAGCTTGTTTGAATTCACATTTCCTGAGGTGCCAACAACTTGTTTTCTTATTTTCTTGATTTCATAAATATTGGTGTCATCTTACATGATGAATCATGATACTCTAGTGTCTCCAATCAATGAGTTCTTATTATGTATTGTACTGATGTTAATCAATAGTGCATAGCTGTTTTATATCTCAAATGATGTCTGTTTCTTACTTGAACATCATTTTTTCTCTCCAACATGGTTCCCTGAGTTGAAATTGTCTGATACATCATTCACAAAAATATGTCCAATTTCTTCATTGTCATATTCTGAGTCTTGTCCCTAGATTTATTAACTATCTTGTCCCTACATTCTTACTTCCTGCATCCAATCTTGACACAACAAATACGCTTACCTTTGAAAGTCTGACTATCTTGATTGCACTAAAGTTTATCTGTGCTTGAATCCAAATTTCTCTGTCTTTATATAACACTCTTGCTTCATCTCCTGAGCAAAAGTTGTATTCTACTGCTTGTGTCAATACTTTCCACAGTACCTGCATGAATCATAGAATTGTCTCTGGACATTCCCATTGAGTTCCTGGCCTCTTTTACCCTTGTTATTGTGTATGTACCTGTCATCTGTCACTTAGTTTCTCACATAGGTCACCCAGAGTTGACTTTTCTCCACCATCATCATTCTTCATAAGTCTTATCTCCAAATTTTTCACAATATGATTGCACTGCTCAAGTATGCTATTGATTATAGGTTTCATCAAGTCCTGGTCCATCATTTTCATAAAATGTCCATGTTGTCTATTTGTACTTATAGGGACTTGTTCTAAGTGATCAATGCATCTTTCTTAGGTATGCATTTCCATGACAACAACAGTCGCCCACTAATTGATCCTTACTTACTAACCAATGGATAAATACTTTTGAGCTGAGGAAATTTTTAGATATATTTTCCATTAGTAATTTTCATTTCAGTTGAAAAATTAGGATGTTCATCTTGTCAGCTTATGGGTCAGTCTGAGACAGAAAATTGGCAAATGTTTGTCTCATTGCTATACTCACATATTCATGATTGATATCAGATTGCTCATACTATAGAAGAGTGTTTTTGAGTTCAGGCAACAACTCAGTTGTTGTCTTCATGAGTACTAAAACCTTCAATCGAAAAATGTAGGGGTTTCACCATGCAAAAAATTCCTTTTAACTAAGAGGAAAATTTGGCTTGTATTTGTCTCAAAGCTGTACTCACCAAAAGATATGATTGATTCCTAGTTTCTAATACTATGAAAGAGTATGAATGAGCTGGAGCAAAGTGAATACATCTTCTCAAAGGGTAACAACACCTTCAGTTGAAAAATTACAGCATTGTTTTAATCATGTCAGGTAGAGGGCCATTCTCAGAGGGAAAGTAGGTTAATACTTGTTACTTGTCTCACAGCTATATTTGCCCAACAATTGATCATTGATCCCTGGGACATAACTCTATAGTGATTTTCTTCAGCTGGGACTACAATCTTAACATCATGACTATGAGAAATAACACTTCCAGTTGCAATATTGCATGGTTTTCACAATATCAACAAATGGTTCATCATGAGAAAGAGATCAGACTAGTCTTTTTGATAATATTGTAATACTCATCCAATTATGTGATTGATCCCTGGCTGACACTACTACAGATGATCATTCTTGAGCTGTTGCAATATTCTAGACATATTCTCAAAGATTACCTCAGCACATAGCTACAAATTCATATGGTGTTACAATGTCAGCTAATGGATCATCATGACAGAGAAAGTAGGCAATAGGCAAGTATTGTATTGCATCAATACTCACCAATGAACATTGTTCATTGTGACACAAATGTTGAATTTTTGATTAGTTCTTCTAACAACTTCGAACCATTGCAAAACCATCAATTCATGAATTCTTATAAAAAGATTTGCTCTTTCTGATTTTGGCATGATGATTGGCACCAATATATCAAATTTTAATGAATTCTATCACTGTTCAAACCTATTGGAACTCACAAGATTGCAAGTGATTGGAATGCCTGGTATGAAATTCTGTACATCTAACGTAGGATCAAAGCACTGAATGGATAGACATTGATTGATTTTTTGCCAAAAAATATGTATGTAGTTTTTGAATACATACAAAAGAGTTTTAAACTTAATTCAATAAAATAGGACCTCATTCCATTTAATCTACTAGTGCTGACAAATAAGACAATGCATCAACCATGTTCCAGAAGCCAGATCAGGCCAAATTCTTATGGCATTGAACTTTATTCTTATGACAGAGACAAGAGGTATTTAGACACCAGAGCTGAGAAAAACGTTTCTGCTGTTTTATATGAACACAATGAAAATTATTAAGCAAAAAACTTCAGAAAATTATCCTTGTTTAACATTGCTTGATCATTCAACCCCCCAAAAATATACACAAAATAAAAAATTTTCATTGTTGACACTCAGAATATCCTCCAAGTTGCTGTGGCCACAAGATCATCACCATGGATGACTCATCCAAAATGCAGTGGAGTTTGTTGTTTTCATCATAACAACATCCCAGCACCTAACAAAAAATGATTCCCTCCCTATCTGGACAGATAGGAAGGGGTTAGAAACCATAGTACAGAAGATGAGTCATCTTCTTTTTTAGAAATACCATCACCATCCACACAAAAGCAGTGTTTGTCCTTTCTCAACAGCATAGACTTGGTACAAATCTCTATGGAGGTGATACTTATTATTGATCTTGTAGTGTATAGTATCAAAAAAGAGTTTACAGAAATGTTGAAATATGGCACCATTTTCAAAAATTCTGATAAAATTGATCCATCCAATTTTGAATTAGTTTCCCTAGAATTATAGATCAAGATTTGAGACTAATTTACCATTTTACCAAAGCTCTGAGTCAAGTGAAACCGTTTTGCATGACTACATCAATTTCAGAAAATAAATATTGAAATTCAAAATAGTGACATGGTAGAACCAATTATGTTTGATACACACACAAAAATGTTGACTTTTTTCTTGTGAACCCCTGCACAAACAAACTTCTCACTACATTAGTGACATGTATCTGACATCAACATTTCCAAAAAGCCAATGATCTATTGGATGCTTTTCCATCAGTTACTGTAGAAGAGACAAAAACATGCTTGTACAACTTTGTCTAAATAATTCAAGCATGGTTAAGCCCATGGGGGGGGATTTAATGATGCACATGTCAATCTTATCTTTATGGTCCAAATTAGTGACCATTATTTAATATGTAATATCTTTCCTACCAACAAAGGGAAGTGGTCTAGGTAATGGTATAAGAAGATGCTGTAGCAGTGACTCATAGATGTAGAGTAGGTAGTAGGTACAAATGTTTGAAAATGATTTAATTTTTTGTGATGACAACAGCTGTCCAGACACTGAGGACAGACTGATGGAAGCTTATGATGCAGTTTTTGCAGAAGATTGGCAGGACTAAAACCTTTTGGAACCTTATCTTCAACTATAATATCTAGAAGTTCTCCTTCATGATGACTTTACTACACATGTCACTAAAATATGTAAAATATAAAAATGGTGTCAATAATTGTGTCCAGCTGCAAATCTTGTAGGCATGACTAAAAATGTCAACAAATGAAAATATTCAATACATAGATAATCTTATTTCCACTATAATCAACTAAAAATGGTCCATTTAGGCTTAGTATATTTCATTTGTAATGTTTCAATTACATCAATTATTAGGCATTAAAGGCATCTATCTCCAAAATTACATTATTTTTCTTAGATTGTGGCTCAGCAGCAGATTAAAAAGTTTGGCCAAACATTGCATTAGTCCTGCTTACAATTGTTTCACTCACAAAATAAAATCAAAAAACAAAATAGTATGTTGCATAGGAAACATAATTTTAGACTTTGGCTTATTAATATATTATGATACAAAATTAAAATATATAATATGAAAATTGCAAACATGATGGAAGTATGGTAGTACATCATATATTATTGTAATACGTTTGTGTCATACATATACTACCTTCACTCTAAAATAATATAATATTTTCTATTCCGACACACACCGAATAATGATATCACTATTATAATAATATATTATAATATTATATGTAAAAAGAGATGAAACCAGCGACACCTCATCGTCCTCCATCTCAACGACGACGACGACGACGACGACGACGACCACCACCAGCGACCATGGCATCCTCATCGTCGTCACCACGCCCGTCTTCGCAGTCAAAGTCGACGCTTCTTCTAATCCTCTGCCTTGTCGGCGCCGCGTGTCTGTCCGCGTCCGCCTCGCTGGTAGTATCGGTTCCTGCCGGAGCGAGAAGGAGCAAGGTCGTCGGCGGAAGCCATCATCGCGATCGAGTCACCGTCGCCAAGGAACGGGATGACGATGGCTTCCGCCGCGAGTCTTGGAAGGGTCCTTTCGCTTCGAGGTCGTCGTTGACGTTCTTGCGGGCCGGGGGAGGCGATGGAGAAGAGGGAGCGAGAAACAGCAAACAGAACAAGTCAAAAAAGACGAACCAGAAGAACCAGAAGAACGAGAAAATCAAGAAGAACGAGACGACGGAACAGGAGGTCATCAACGGTGATGGCGACGACGACGACGGCGACGACGACGAACCATCGCCGGAGGAAAAGCAGAGACGGCAGAACGCGCAGTACATTCGGGGATTGATGGGGAATTTGGAGGAGCTGTTGGACAAGTGGATCAAGACCGGGACGATGGCTACCGTGAGTCCAGTTTTGTCTTGTCTTGTCTTGTCTTGTCTTGTCTTGACTTGACTTGACTCGCAAGTGCAAATGCACTTCCAAAGTTTCATCTCCTTTGAGTTGTTATTATTTTAATGGTTTGATTGTGTTTCATGCTTACATGTCTCATTCATTTCGTTTTCACGTGCATTTTATTTTGCATCTCTGCAATTTCGACACATAATATCCATTGAAATTGGAACTCGAATTCGAACTGGAATCGGAATGAATACTGACATTGGAATTGGAACTGCAATCCTATCATCATCCACAACACTACAAATTCATACAATTCACGCAATGTTTCCATCCACAAAACCCCCACGCAACAAACACAAACGATGCCCAATACGAATAAAAACTTATGAAATGAACTATAAATGAACCATGAAATATGAATCGAAATGAAAGCGCCGCAGGGCGTACAACATCCACCAACAAATCACGCGTCTATCCATGGACGAGGAACTCGTAAACCAGGCGACGCGTCTCATCAAAAGGGCGGGAATGCCGTTGGATCCTCC
>JACCDI010553671.1_pt1 | contig 11669 bp, 9 predicted proteins | sample 7442791 | NCBI WGS metagenome assembly JACCDI01 (sample SAMN15323434, study PRJNA562643) | freshwater metagenome | isolation source: river surface water | place: USA:Blue River Watershed | collected 2017-08-15
ACACCGCCGCGATCAGGTCAAACTAGCTGTAGCAACCATCCTGAAGGGCCTATATACGCTTGCACCGCACTTCGAGCGTGTGCGCGTAATGGCAGTCCCAGGAAACCACGGAGAGCATCGCATCAACGGCAACCGTACAGCAATCGGAGACAACGATGATCTGCTAGTATTTGAGATGGCTCAAGTTGGAATCAAGAATGATCCAAACATGCAGCACGTCTCGTTTGAGATTGCAGAAAACGAAATTTCGATGGTTACAGAAATTCTAGGATGGAAATATGGTGCTACTCACGGTGACGTGTACGGCCGTGGCGGTGGCTCTGGTATCCGCAATAAGGTCTTCAACTGGGTTAGGACTATGGCTGCAAACCGGCACCCTGTTGGCCTTGTTGACGTTCTGGTCACTCACCACTATCATCATGATGCGCTAGAAGATTGGGGCTCAATGCTATGGGTTCAAAATCCAACAATGGACGGCGGAAGCCACTACTACAAGGAAGCAACTGGCCACTACGCAAAGTGGGGGATGAACAGCTGGGTTGTAACACCAAGCGAACGTTTCCAAGACAAGCAAATTCTAAGGTAGAATATTTAACACAGGAAGTTTACGACGAAGAACAAGGCCAGACTTTTGTAATACACTTCGTTTGTTCGTGTGACGAACCTGTGCTTAAAACAGTCGGTGAGGGTGGATTCGTCTGCCCTCACTGCGACTTTATATGTAACAAAAAGAAATGCTATAAATGCCTTGATCTGATGAATGCAGATTATTGGGCGATGGAGGAATAAATGGGCGAAATCACTTTTAGAAGTGATATGACAGTTGAACTAATTGATTCAATGGGAGGCGATGAGAGTGTTATACGTTCTGCTCGTGTCAGCAGCGGTTCTGTTAGTGTTTCTAGCGAAAAAGACAAAGGACTAATAAACTATCTGATGCGCGACCGGCATGGCTCACCATTCGAGCATGCTGTGTTTACGTTCCGGATCGAAGCTCCGATCTTTGTTTTCCGTGAATTCATGCGTCACCGTATTGCTTCATACAACGAAGAGTCGGGCCGCTACAAGGAGCTAGAGCCAGTATTTTACGTTCCAAGCCCAGACCGCAAACTGCAGCAGATCGGCAAGCCAGGAGCATACACGTTTGAAGAAGGCACATATGACCAGAAGGTTCAGGTTCCGGCTACAACAATGCGTGTATATGATGAAGCATACAGTTCATATAAGAAAATGCTAGATAACGGTGTCGCACGTGAAGTTGCACGTGTTATTTTGCCGGTAGGTATCTACAGTTCAATGTATGTGACAATGAACGCACGTAGCATGATGAACTTCCTGAGCCTGCGCAGTGAACGAAAAGGAACATATCCATCATTTCCACAAGCTGAGATCGCTTGGGTGGCTGAAGGCATGGAAGAACATTTCAAACATAAGATGCCTGAAACATATGAGGCGTTCATTAAGAATGGAAGAGTGGCCCCATAATGGACGTTGTAAATCATCCACCGCACTACACTAGCGACCCTAGTGGCGTAGAATGCATCACTGTAGTTAGACACCGCAATTTTGCTATCGGTAACGCAATCAAATATTTGTGGCGCGCAGGACTGAAAGACGGCAACTCGAATGTGCAAGACTTGCGTAAAGCAATATGGTATATCGAAGATGAAATTAAACGTCTAGAAGCTTAGATAAACCAAGACCCCTACGTCACCTCGGCGTAGGGGTCTTGTCTTGTCGGGTTACTTCCAACCTACTGTAGTAGGAGGCTCATAACTGAGATAATAACAGATGCGATAGCGATCGTCATAACGATCATTCCGCTCTTATTTTCTCTCTGCGTCTTAAGTTCTTTAACATCCAACTCAACTTGGTTCAGACGAGCATCCTGTGCGTCAATCTTCTTTTCCATACGCTCTTGCGACTCCGAGGTAAATCTTACGCGCTCCTCGATGCGCCCAATAGCGAGGAATAATTCTGTGGTCTCGTCTGGCATTGGTTTACTTCTCGTCTAGTTCGTCAATGTGGCCGAACTCGTCAAGCTCGTAAACTTCAAGTGCTTCCTGCACTGCAGGGTCATTCTCTGACTGTTTTGCTACAGCGGCGCGGAAGCCCTTCTCAATGTCTTCATGTGAGACGTTAGCGTCCCACGCCAGCTGTACGCCGAAGAAGATAATGATCGAGGAGAATACCGTAGCAACACCATTCAATGCGCCAAGCAGTGGGCCGATACCGGTAGCTGCGCCGGTAGCCATGCCCGGAATTGCAGCAAACATGATCACACCAAGTGATCGAGTCAATAGTTCTTTTAGCTTATTCATAATATCCCTTAGTTAGTTGCGGTTGCAGCGCGAGCCTTCTCTGCAGCAATAACCTTCTTAAGGAAGGCATCTGCATCGAAAACTTTGCCACCAAATACGCCGTTTACGCTAAGCGATAGTGTCAAATGTAGGTGTACGCCTGAAGAGGCTGAACCGGTTGTTCCGGCAAGTCCAATAACTTGACCTGCAGTGACCTTTGTTCCAACCTTTAGCGCACAAGGCTTCTGCATGTGGCAGTAGCCAAAATAGTGTTTGCCGACCTGAAGGACGACTACGTTGCCAAGAATTGCACTGGTTTTTACTAGTGCGATCACACCGTCATTGACAGCGTAATATGGTGTTCCGGCTTTGAAACCGTTGTAGTCTGTTCCACGGTGGCCGTTAGGGTGCCAGTTGTCTACGACACCAAAGAGTGGACCGTAATTATATTTTCCTCGTAGTGGCATTTGCCAAGCCATTTGTGCTCCTATTATGCGAAGGCATGCCAGACTAGGTTTAGTCCAGCTTCAGCTCCAGTGCCTTTCAGTCGAATGACTGCAGCAGTGAAACCTGTTGTTGTTGGTGCGCCCACGATATTGACTCCATACGCACTGAGTGCGTTGGTTGTCTGCACTGTAGCAGTAACTTTTGGTGCTGTTGTAAAAGCGTTCTCGAAAGTTACTGAAACTGTTTGGATGGCGTTAAGCTCTGATGGTCCAGTGAATGTCTGGGATCCTGCAGCTTTAACAAAGAGTGTGTTCACACTACTTGCAAGGTTTGCAAAGTGTGTCTCTAGCGGTGCAATGCTGTCGCTTGAGGTTGGGTAAACGATACCTTTTGTTGTAGTAGCCATTTATATATTATACCTTACTTGTTTTCTAAAGCTTCAATGCGCTGTGTTAGGTTTTCGATTAGACTGTTTTGTGTTTGCAGTGCTGAAAGTAGTGCTGCAGATAGTTCTGCATAGTGGATACCTTCTGGTTGGCCTTCAGTGTTTCGGAATACGAATACGTCTAGGCTTGTGTCTGCTAGGTCTTCTGCGATGAAACCTGGATAGTTACGTGCAGTTTCAGGGTTTTCTTCTACTTCTTCGATGCGCTTGAATGTGCAGGGCTGGAGTGCCATAATGTCTGCGTAAAGGATCGAGAGTGGTGCAATATCTGTCTTGTAGCGTTGCGACGAGGTTGTGCGCACTAGCGAACCGTTATTGTTAAATGATGCGCCTGTTGTGCCTCCGCCAGAAAGACCTGTTCTTGTTAGGTTTCCGTCAGTATTGACGCTTCCGCTTGCATTAATTGTGCTTGTATATGATACGCCAAGAACGTTCAGGCCTAACGAGAATGTCCCAGCTCCACCGGAAACATCACCACATGAAATGTCGCCAGTTCCGATTGAGCCAGACGTTAAGTAATCGCAGTCGACCGTTCCGACAACTGTCGCGGATGATGCAAGCAATCCACTCATTGCAGCAAGTGTCCCACCAACGGTAACTCCGTTATAGGTCTGGCCTCCAGGGCCAATAGAAGCTCCGCCAGACATGGTTCCAAACAGTGAAGATCCACTATAAAACTCAAGCTGATTATTTGACCCGCTAAGTGCAACTCTGCTTTGGCCGTCAACATTAGTCTGGATGTCAAAACCGATCATTTTCCCAGCAGAAATTTTGTTAGCTGCAATCGTGTTAGCAGCAATATTGCCACCATTGATCTCCGTTGTGCCAGGCACAAATACAGCTTCCTCAACTGTAGTAATCGAGTCAACAGCAGCCTTAGTGCTATTAACCGTAGCATTCAAACGATCCATAGCTGCAGCAAGCTGGTTATCGCGAGCATCATTGTTAACAGTCGCACGATTCAACGCTGTCTCAGTTTTTTCAATACGCTTCTCAACCTCACGCCCCCAAGGCTGTGAATTAGAAGGGAGGTAACTAGTTGGAAATACCATTATGCGCTCTCAATCAGTGGCATTACAGACAATTCATTAAATGACATAGCGTCATTCGGATAGGACACAGGATCTAAAACAGTCGCGTTAAAATCTGCAATAGTCTTTCCAGCCCAGCCATCATTGAAGACTGAAAAAGGAGTATAAGCTTTAGATGTAATACTGATAGTATCTTGCGAATAGGAAACATTAGACACCCTAAATTGCATTGATTCTAGGTCCTGTACGCCACCTACAAGCTGTCCAAACCCTAAACTTGAGTCAATGTCTTGCGTAAGCGTAATGAGCGGCCCACAAGCCTCCTGAGCAGCTACAGTTCCGCGCACAGAAGCATCATGCTCAGACCAAATAAACGGATTATCTACCGAAGTAGGTGACTCGTCAACAGCAGTAATAATATCCGACGAACCTGTAAGGAACTTTACTGTCTGACGGTTGTGGAAAACACCAGTGCCAGTAATATAGATGGCCGGATAGTCTTGATCGCCGGAAGTTTCAATACCAATCTTGTAAGGGGCAAGGCCAGCCTTATTGGGGTCAGCTGCTTGAGGGATCTGCGGCACATTAGGTGCCGTAATAGTTACCTCAATCTCATTAGGCACATCAGTCAACGCAACAGTCAAACTGCCACCCTCACCAAGCCACTGTGCCGGCTGCAAAGGAAGATTATCGTTACCAACAACAACATATTTACCAACAATGCCGTCATAAGGTAATGGTGTAATAGTAGAAACGCATTCAGGCTGATTAACGCTTTCAAGGGTGCCGTTAATAACAAAACGTTTTTTCAAAACGCCGCCGGCCTCAACCTGCATAGCGTCAGACATTGTTGCCTTATATGAAGAGAAAAAGTCGCCGCCACCCTGGCTGCCATCCTCATACACGATAGCGTCCTCAGCGTAATAAGTGTTATAGTTGACAACATCGATACTCTTCGCGGACTCTGCAGACTCAATGTTAAGGTTACGTGACTTTTCCTTCTCTGTCACGTTAACTGGAGTCGTTAACGCTTTGCGGAAATGCAGTTCATCTCCGGAAATATACATTTCGATAGTTGCACTATCAGTGCGGCTAGCACTAACACCAGAACAAAGCTGCTTAAGTTTAGTCCAAACATTATCTTTCCAACCCATAAACTTTGGTTCGACAAGATCAAGTTCGGCACCAAATGTGCCGTCAAAAACTGGTGTTACACCACACAGTGAACAATAGTAGACGATAGCTGCTTTAAGCGTATAGTCTGAACCTGCATGCGGAAAAGGCTTCGCTGTCTTGACAACGTTAAAACGGGACTGGATAGTGTCACCTGTAATGTTGGCAACCTGGCCATCAGAGATGGATACGTTCTTGACTTGAAACTCTACAGAACCATAAACGTCGTCAACTAACGACATTTTGTTATTTAGCAGCAGTTTACTGTTGGGTCTAGTAGTGCCATCAATGTTTGTGCCATTAGCGACAACACTAAACGTTACCTGACTTGTGCCACCGTCAGAGTTGGCTGGATTAAGAGCCTGCGCATCTTCTTGATATGAAAAGTCAATAATGCTATCTTCAAGAAATGCGCCGTTGCCTGAAATGTTAACAATTTTAACTGACATTAAACTTCAATCCAATCACAGCTCAACCCGATAAGGCCAGCACCGATAGCGGCCGAATAGTATTCGATTGAAGGGAATGACGAGAACTCGATACCAGTATTGCCTCGGCCGGTAATAAACTTACCTGAAGGCACAGAGGCGGTATCGGGGAGGATCTGCGCAATCATAGCGACGACCTGCAAATCTAGTGCGTCTACGCCGGAAGCAATGAAAATGTCTACCATGCTGTAGGTTGTGCCAGAAATACGTGTGTTGGTGCGCACTAGACCGCCAGCATTAATTTTTGTAGGATTGATTGCTGTATCTGCTGCACCTGTTGAGCGCAGGTATGGGACGATCCGTACACCGGTGGTTGCTGAATCTAGCGTTCCATGCCAGCCAAAATGTAGCTTGTAGCCGCTTGGAATGATCAGACGTAGTTTACGAGTTGAAGTATAGTTTGCTGGAATAGTGTATTTTGCATGCTTGTATGGGAAGTCGTTAGCAAAATTGTATGCAACAAATTCTGTCGTAACTGTCGAGTCTACTAGTGCCGGCCAGTCTTTTTCTGTGAGATGTGGGGCAGCCCAATGTTGTGGGAGTACGTTTGAGTCTGTAGCATATGGGTCAACGAAATAGAATGGGCCATCGCCGTAAACGCCGTCAGCAAAATCTTTAATAATGTTGATCGATGTTCCGTCTTCACTATTCATGTAGCCTAGCCATGACGGATTATATGTACGGTGAGAAGCGCGAGAACGCTTCACAAAGGCCCGGCCGCTGAGATACTTACTCTCAGCTGACCAGCCCTCTGATTGGACCTGTAGCCCGGTTTTAGGGGCTTTAATCCATAGCTGCTTGTTGGAGTTACCAAAGTAAATTCCACTCATTAACGAACACCTCTCTGGGCAAGAATACGGTTGCCATCATTAACACTCTGAGCAAGACGTGCACCATCTGCGTAAAGGTTAATTGGACGATCAATCGCGGCACGAAGAAGTGCACGATCCTCCGGACTCAAGTATACCAAGCCGTTACCGCCAGCACCCTGCGCAGCCGCAGGAGTTGCAGGTGCGTACCGCACACGCTCCTGATTGAGCGCATTCATAAAACCGACACCATACTGTGACACTGCAGAAGCCCGCATAACAAACTCGCCGTTAGAAAGGCGCGAAAGAATGCTGTCGCTGGTTGCTGAGCCTGGACCAGAAATATAACCGCCCTCAGCGTGTGCCGGAATAATCGAAGGATTCTTAATGCCAAGTTTCTTAAACAGCATCGTCTGCACGTCATACCACTGTCGAATGGTTTTACCGATAGCGTCCTTCGACTGCCAGCTTGTTGCACCATCCATTCGAGCCTTTAGACCTTCAATGATTCCAGGGATAGCTGCAATATTATTCCAGGCATAAGCCGCATCGATCTCGGCCGCCTTAGGCATGTTCTTCAAGCTGATCTTTGGTGTCAGATCGATCTCAGGCATGTCTTTCAAGCCACCAGCAGCAGCAGCAGCAGCGTTAGCGGCAGCAGCGAACTCAGTCAGCGCACGAGTTGCAGGATCGAGACCGTTAACGTTTACAGTAACATCGTAGACGCTCTTCTTTTCAACCTTCTCAAACTGGTCAAACATGTCAAGATATGTTCCAAGCTCGCCCTTAGCATATCCCATAGCAACAGCTTCTTGCTCAAAAGCGGCCTTAGCTTTCTGAATTGCAGCAGCTACGCGTTCTTTCTTTTGAGCGGCAGTTTCATTCTTGACCGTAGTGTTATTCAGGGCTTCGATGTAAGGAATGTAAGTGTTGACAAGATCACGAAGCTTCGAGCGGTTCTCAATAGCGGCATCAGTGTTGCCTTTCAACTCAGTTGAAGTACCCTCTTGAGCCTTAGTCAACTCCTCTTCAGCATCAGTCATGTCAGTCGTATTCTTCGCCAACTCTGCACGAAGCTTATTAGCACGAATATCGTCACCATACTTGACAGCAATATTCAACTGGTATTCAAGCGTGGCACGATCAGCCTTCAGGCCGTTGATCGTATCCTGAGCTTTCTTTACAGCCTTCTGTGCGTCAGCAGCCTGCTTCTTAATGTCCCGCCACTTCTTGACAATAGCATCATAAGTTGTCTGCTTAGCAAAACGGAAATTAAATGCAGAATTCATTTTCTGTGCGAGCTCGCCGGACCAGTCGGTAAGGGTCTTGATCTTGCCAGTAAGGCCATCTATTTTTTTTCCGGCATCAAGGGATATACCAGCAATTTCAGAAAGCATCTCAACAAGTGTACTGCTTTGAAGTGCCGCACCCATTGACGAACCCATGCTTTTAATAACACCTTGCAGCATAATCAAGCCAGGAATAGAGCTACTAGCAGCTTCTCCAACGGCATACATGTCGCCGCCAATTTCGTCGTATCCAGACGAAGATGAAATTTCACTAATTTTATTTATAACATCTTGAATTGCATTAGTTGCGCGTTCCGATCCATTTTCTGGGTCAGAAAAAACCATTTCAAACAATTCTTTAATACTTAAGCCACTAGATTTTAGAACTTTATTAGCGTCTTCAAGGGCATTTTTATTTGTTTTAAGCCATTCCTGGACAGTCTCATTTTGAATCATTGAGTTAATGATCCACTTTTTAGTGTTTTCTCCAACAGCAATTGTTTGAGTGTTTATTTTAGAACTTACTTCATCAGTAACTTGACCAAGTGTGGATTGCGTATTAGTAACACCAGCAATTTCAGTTCTTGTCTCACTCGCTGTAGCGTTAAAGCTTTCATACTTAACTTGAACAGTGCTTGCAGCTTCACCTGTCTTCCGCCATTCAATAGTGTCCTGCTTCAAAGCATCACGGAGCGAAGCCAAGCCACCACCGGAAGCTAACAGGTCAATCTTGTTAGCCTCATTAATGCCGGTAATAACAGAGTCAAGAATACCAAAAGCAGTAGTTGCTGCAGCAATCCAAGGAACAGCCTTTGAAATTGCTCCGATAAAACCACTTCCACCAGCAAACCTTGTAGAAGTCATGTTTGCTGCTTCGGTAGCCGCAGAAACCTCAACCATGCTAGCTTTAGTGGCAGCAGCAGCAGCATATTCTGCACTAGAAGATGCTTTAGTTGCCAAAGTGTTTTCAATCTTAGCAAGGGTTTCAGCGTTAATAGCTTGAACCTTACCGGCATAAACTCCAATAACAATGCGATCATTCTGGAGCTTAGTTCTTTCAGCCTCAAGATTGGCAACATTAGCTGCAGTCTCGCTATTGACGGTGGCGATAAGCCTCTGACGAGTTGCTGCATCTGCTGTAGAACTAGAAACTGTAGCGATCTTTGAAGCAGCAAGTTCACGTTCAGCAATAATAGCTGAATCGATAGCGGCAACCTCGTTCTGACGTTGAACCAAAGCGGACTCTACAGCTCGAGCCTCCTGCACGGCGTAGCTGTGTCGCTCAGAAGCTGAAAGCTTCTTAAAGTCAGAATAGTTCTTTTCAGCGTTCTGTGCAGTAAACATTTTGTCGCCAATGGCCGCATAAATGTTTTGCTGCTCAAGGAGAACCCGCTGCTGCTCCTTAACTCCAGCAACATAGCTGCGAACACCAACATTCAGCGAATCGATCTGGCCACGCTGCTCTTTAGCTGCATTTCCGAGCCCCTTCTGCTTTTCAACAAGAACAGCACCCAATCCGGTAAGTTCAGCAACCTGATTGCCAAAACTGCTCTTATTTACAGCATTAAGTGAAGCGACACGCATAGCATAAAGCTGAGCAGTTACCTTTTTGGCCGCTGCTAGGATTGCCATAAAGCCAGCAGTTCCAGTAGTAGCTAGAAGAGCGATCGGCGCGACAAGTCGACCAGTTGTAGATTTGCTCATGTCCTCTAAGAACTTAGCAAAAGGAATAGCAGCATCCAAAACGCCACCCAGGCCACCAGCAAGATTGCGCGAAAGTTCTTCACCAAGGTTCTTCACACTATTCTGGAACAAAGTAATCTTAGCGTCAAGATTATCTGTCGTCTTCTCAAACGACTGACTCAAGAAAATGCCATCTTCATAAGCAGAAGTAGCATCATTCATAGCCTGATCAACAACATTCAAGTTCTCAGCCAGACGCACAAGAGTGTTACGTTCACGAGTCTCAGTCAAACCAAGCTTATCCAGGGCTGCAGTCATGTCGCCAGTAGCCTTCAAGCCACCCAACATCGAACGCAAAACCTCATACGAAGCACCATCAGTGCCCCAAGCCTCTTTAAACGACTCAGCAGACATACCAGAAACACGAGCATAATTCTCTAGCGAAGCGCCACCCTCGCTAACAGCACGATCAATCTTCGAGAACACACGCGTAAATACACCACGAGCCTGCTCAGACTGAATACCAACCGAAGCCAAAGCAGTACCCATACCGATAATCTGGCCAGGAGCAAAACCAGCCTGCTCCGAAATAGCCGCAATCGACTCAGAGAGATTCATAATCTCAGAATCGGTAGCAACAGCGTTAACGCCAGCAAAGGCTACAGCGGAACCAAGATTCTCCAGCTTAGAATAGTCAACGTTAGCAAGTTCAGCAATACGGCCAAAGCTCTGTGCAACAGTATCTGCACTCAAGCCAGTAACACTAGAGAACTCTGCAACAGTACGAGTAAACGCCTCAATGCCCTGAGCACTAACACCCATCTGAGCACCAAGAGTAGCAATCTTTGACAACTCTTCAAAAGTAACAGGAAGTTCAGTAGCCATATCAGCAAACTGATTCTTCAAATCAGTAACCTCATCAGTAGCCGAAATAACTGACGGACCCAACAACTGCATTGCACGTTCAACACTAGTAAACGCTGTCTCATACGAACGGTAAGCTGCAGTCATTTCAAAAATACGTTGCGAAGCAAAGAACATGCTACGTGCAACATTCTGCTGTGCATTAGCAACATCATACAAAGCATAACGTGCAGTAACCCAGCTACTAATAAGGGCCTTGTTTGCGGCTTGAGCCTGCTTAGCTGCAAGTTCTTGCTCTTTCAGCGACTGCTTGATAACATTCGAGGCTCCACGTGTAGTGTGGGACTCGTCAAGCATCGCATCAATCTGTTTACGAGTGTTGTGGACTAGCTTCTCTTGAACGTCCTTGCCGCTGTTTTGCTCTGCAACAAGTCGCACAGTCGCAGCTTCAAGAGCGCGGCTAGCGTTGACCAACTGCGCCTGCTCGGCTTCAAGCTTTGCGACAACACCAGCTTGCGCAGCGTATTCGGAGCGCAATGCAGTCTGAGTCTCAAGCTGTTTAGTTAGCTCTTCGTTACGTGGACCAATAAATCCTGCACTACGTTCGCGGCTCATCTTCGCGAAAACAGCCACATCTTCAGGGGTTTTAGGCGTAGGGCGAGCAGGGACAGCCTTAGCGGCTGCAGAACGCATTTGGTCAAGCTTGGCGCGTTCTGCAACAAGCTTCTCTTCAACCTTTAAGATTTGAGCAGATCGCTCAACCTGATCTGAATTTCTCCGAGCAGCATTAAGCTTGCCAATAGCAAGCTCACGCTCATGCTCAGTCAAACCATTGAGCATCATCATAACTTCACGCTCAGAATGGTAAAGCTTCATCAAATTGTCGGCACGTTTTTCACCGGCAGGATCCGGCTCAGAAGCTGCCGCCGCTGCAGTAGGAGGCTCAACCGGTGGCACACCGCTACCGCCGCCAGCGGCAGTCTTAGGTGCAGAAATAATCGGCTTACTGCCTGTAACAAGATATGAGCTTAGCGAGCCGCCGAGCTGCTCAATAAACCGCATGAGCACAATCGAGGCGATGTTGTCGGCTTCAGCAACGTGAGGCCCGGTTTCCTTGCCGCCCTTAACGGTATAGCTAAG
>JACCDI011335928.1_pt1 | contig 11669 bp, 9 predicted proteins | sample 7442791 | NCBI WGS metagenome assembly JACCDI01 (sample SAMN15323434, study PRJNA562643) | freshwater metagenome | isolation source: river surface water | place: USA:Blue River Watershed | collected 2017-08-15
AGCTCAGCTGGTTCAGAGCATCTGCCTTACAAGCAGAGGGTCACTGGTTCGAATCCAGTAGCCTCCACAAAAAACCCTCAGTTATAAGCTGAGGGTTTTTTATTTTACGATTCAGTTAAGCCAGAATCTGTCACGAAGGGTATACTTAATTAAGCTTAGTATTGATCAGCCAGTAGAAAGGCGCTCTTGTGTTTTGCATAATGGATGTTTACCCTACTACCATTTTCAACTGATCACATATTTTTGAGCCGTCACAATCTCACATACTCCTTCCCCACTTATACTTAATTACTTAAACCTCTTATGTAAACATCAGTAGTATTATTGAACCAACCCATGATTCTCATACCTGATGAACTATATGTACTGTAAACTCTGTATTGCCCTTTCGGAATCACGCTACCCGTATAATTGATTAAATATGAAGATAACTGTGGATTAGTATTTACTGGGGTTTGGGTATTGTTACCACTTGATACCATTCTTGTACCATTCCAGGCATAAAGAGCTATTCTATTTTGTCTTTTTGTGTCATCTTTCATCGCTGAAACTGGGATTACAACCAAGATCCATGCATTTTCGTTAACACTGCCTTTGGGGATTTTGACAGTAGTAAAGTTGTATGCGGTTTTAGGGTTACCATAGGCATCAACCCCACCGCTAATCTGTGGTATATCTGTCTGAATTACTTTTGGTTGAACACCATTTGTCCAGAACGGCATACTCAAGTAATTAATAAAATCATGATAGTTAGTTTTTTGTATTCCCACACCTGTCCAGCAACTATAAAATGGGGTGCTTGTTGAATTTGGATTTCTCGGAACTGTCTTTAGGTAATTAACGACCATACTAAGACGACTTTGTCTTTCAATAAAAATGTAGGCTTTAAAATTTTGCTCTGTATTTGAGCTTACTTGGGCACTAGTTGCTTGAGCCTCAAGTGTATTTTTTACGGAAGGCTCAATAATAGATGCTTTCTCTTTAGAGCAGGATACCATAAAGATTAGCATCAGGGCTGTGAATAAGATTTTAATGTTCATTTTTGGGTTCTTTTGTAGTTCAAAGCTATTGAAAATCATTGAGTTAAAATTAAGTTTTGATTATTTTTAGTTATGAAAGTTTATCACAACCTTACACAGGAGGAGTAAAAGTTCTAAAACTTCTAATAACATATTTATTAAATCGCTCATTGTTTGCAAAAACACTAAAATAGCCTTTAGAGCTAGTTAGAAAGCACGATCTTATCTGCCTTACAAGCAGAGGGTCAAGGTTCGAAGAATTAGCCTCCACATTCAAGATTAAGCACTTAGGGTATAAGTAGGTGCTTTTTTGTTTATAGCATTTTTTCAAGACCTCATTTTAGAGGTTTTTTTAAACATTAATAGAGTGTTTTTTATAGGGATTGCTTAAAAAATCATCTGCGATAGAGAAACTCACATTGTTTAGAACAAAATTTTGGAGCATCTCCTGAGCAGAAATAAACAGATCCGGATTTAATTAAGCGCAAATCTTGTTTAAGATCATTGGCCCACTGGGTTATTGCTTTTTCTTTTCCAATAAATGCTAGAGCTAATCCTACCATTGCATTCCCATAAGCCGAAACCAAAGGATCTTGAGTGTCTTGTACGGTTTTAATTCGAGATGAATAAAACTTATTGTAAGAAAATTGCTTACCACACCAATTACACTTAGCAATCGCTTTAGAACATACCGCACCCAATTTTTTGTTTGGGTCTATATTCATCTTTAGAACTTGTTTAAAGTAAGATTTTTCAGATGGAGTAAGTCTGTTGTATATCTCATCAAATATAGATGAACTAGGTTTGGTTGAAGAAGAATTCCCACTAATAGTTTCAGTATTTCGGCTACTACTACTGTTAGTATTTGAAGGTTGTGGTGTAAATTCGTTTAACAAATTCTCATTAGATGATTGATTCTTTGCAATGCTATTACCATCTTTCCATTCCCCTTCAAATTGCAGATTGCCTGAGTCATCATAAGCCTTACCACTGCCATTAGGTGAACCATTAATTAAATTCCCTTCATACTGTAACTTTCCATTGGTTTCATGAAATATTTTCCCAAATCCTTCAACTCTGCCCTCCACAAAATTCCCTTCAAATGCTAGTATACCATTGCTAAACCAACGTTTGCCTTTACCTTGTAAGTAATTGTTAACAAAATTCCCCTCTTGATATAGACTGCCATTTTCTCTATATGATGTACCATATCCATCTCTTAAATCGTTGATAAAACTTCCCCTAAATTGTAAGATGCCATTAGAGTAGTAATATTTTCCCTCACCATTGAATTTTGAGTTTTTGAAATAACCCTCATACTCAATTCCCCCATTTTCTAAGTAGTATAGTTTTCCTTGGCCATCGTATAGACCATCCTTAAATTGACCTTCATACTGGAGCGAACCATTTGGGTAATAAATTTTCCCAGTACCATTATAATTACCATTAACAAACTCACCTTCATAATACAAACTCTTGGTTTCTTTTCCGTATATTTTTCCAAATCCATTTGGGTTACCATTTCTCAGCTCTCCTTCGAACGCTAATCTCCCAAATTCATTGTAAAACTTCCCCAAACCGTTTGGCAGATCATCTTTAAACTCTCCTTCATAATAAATAACTCCTTCTTTATTATAAATTATGCAATTACCCTGAAGCATGTTATCTCGGTAAAAGCCTTTTGATGAAATAATATCTGAATTTAAATGATAGGTAACACCATGACCATTACGTACTATCATTGTGCTCTCGGTTTTGTCAGCTGGCTTATAGTATGTATATTCCCCTTCATATACCCTTCCATCTGGAAGCTGAATTTTTGAACTACCTTTTAGGTAGCCGTACAAAGACTTGGTAGAGTCCCATATACTCTCAAGCTCAGAAACAGAAAGAGATCTATCATAAACATAAATTTTGCTCACAAAACCTGAGAGATTTTGTGATTTCCCAGTAGGCCATCTGCCGATCTCAAGAGTAGAAGCATAACTATCAATGATACCAGATTTTTGTATAACTTTTTTATCCTGTACATTATTAACAAAAATTTTCATTGTGTTCCCATTATATGTACATGCTACTTGATACCAGATATCTGGAGAGAGTTCTATTGAACTGTTTAAGGCAGTCAATTTTCCATTAATTGACAAGTTGAACTGTGGTTTATTAAATGGTGAATCATCAGACATTTTGAGTGAATATTGCACATAGGGCAACTCGAGTAAGTTGTACCCTTTTGATATTATATTCTGATTTGTGTATAATCCATTCAATTTAAACCAAGAAATAATCGTAATTCCTGTGCTTGGGTTTAGTGAAGGTGAATTTGGTATTGATACAAAATCAGATACTCCATTAAAATACAGAGATTGTATAGCTTGATTTTTGAAAACCTCAAGTGGTTTATTCTCTAGTTTACCTGAATTGTTAAAGCCAGATAAATCTATCCAATTTTTTTTGGCATTGGATTTTTCATCAAAAGCATCCAAATGTAGAATTAAACCATTAGTTGGTAAGGAGCTTGTTTGCGAAAAAGATTTGTGCAAAGTCGCAGTTAATAAAACTAACGCCAGTAAAAATTTAATGTTTGTCATAATGAATAGGCTTTATTTTATTGCAATTCGATTTTTTACCTTACGATAAATCATCCAATTATTCACACTGTTATTTGCTATTTCTCAAATAGTAAAATTACTTTTTTAAGTATAAATCATAGAAATAGATAATGTTTTTATAAAATGATAATACAATAAAACACTTTTACCTGTAACTTTTATAAATACTAAAGAAAGAATCATTTTATCCTAGTTAAATTTTAGCAATTTGATCTACTGATTTAATGTACAAGCTTATCAGCATTATAAGCACAAAAGGGTCAAGGTTCGAAGAATTAGCCTCCACAAACAAAAATCCCTGAGCAATTAGCTCAGGGTTTTTTGTTTTTTACTTATACACACCCCTGCGCCAACATGGCATTGGCTACCTTAACAAAGCCTGCAATGTTTGCCCCTTTTACATAATTTATTTGATCACCATCCTTCCCAAATTCTACGCAAGATTGATGAATGTTCTGCATGATTGCCAACAGGCGTTCATCCACTTCTTTTCTGGTCCAACCCAGTCGTAAGGAGTTTTGGCTCATTTCTAAACCGGAGGTTGCAACGCCACCTGCATTAGATGCTTTTCCGGGGGCAAACAAAACTCCCTTTTTAATGAATAGCTCGGTAGCTTCAAGTGTGGTAGGCATATTGGCGCCCTCAGCTACTGCGATAAGCCCATTTTTAATCAATTCTTCAGCCGATGGAAGATCTAGTTCATTTTGGGTTGCACACGGAAGTGCGATGCTACAAGGGATAATCCATGGCTTTTTCCCGGCGTGGTATTCACAGTTGTATTTATCGGCATATGCTTTAATACGGCCTCTTTTCTCATTCTTTAACTCCATTAAGAAAGCCAGTTTTTCGGCGTTAAAACCATCTTTATCGTAAATAAATCCATCTGAATCGGATGCGGTAATAACTTTACCTCCCAATTCGATGCATTTTTCGATGGCATATTGAGCTACGTTTCCTGAACCAGATACGCAAATGGTTTTTCCTGTTAAGCCTTCACCGCGGGTAGCGAGCATTTCTTGTAGAAAATAGACGCAACCATAGCCAGTGGCTTCGGGTCGGATGAGTGAACCTCCATAGCTTAATCCTTTCCCGGTTAGTACACCTGTAAATTCATTAGTTAATCGTTTGTATTGGCCGAATAAAAATCCAATTTCTCGTCCTCCAACACCTATATCACCTGCCGGAACGTCGGTGTCTGAACCAATATGACGGAACAATTCGGTCATGAAACTTTGGCAAAACCGCATCACTTCATGGTCTGATTTTCCTTTCGGATCGAAATCTGATCCACCTTTACCACCACCCATGGGCAGGGAAGTAAGACTATTTTTAAAAACCTGCTCAAAGGCAAGAAATTTCAGGATACTCAAGTTTACCGAAGGGTGAAAGCGCAGTCCGCCTTTGTAAGGGCCAATGGCACTGTTCATTTGTATTCTAAAACCTCTGTTGATGTGGAAGTTCCCTTTATCGTCTTGCCAAGGTACCCGAAATATCAAAACCCGCTCAGGTTCGGTCATCCGATCCAGAATTTCTGTCTCCTGGTAAATTTTGTGATCCTGAATAAATGGGATCAGTGTTTCCGCCACTTCTTGTACTGCTTGCAAAAATTCGGGTTCGTTTGGGTTACGTGCAATTACCCGGCTCATGAAACGATTTAGTTCTGTGTTTGAACTCATAATTAGCTGATTTACAAGTACAAGCTAGCAAAAAAGAGTGCTAGACTGATCCAATTACTTACTAATAAATGTTGGTAAGTATGCAAAATGTGTGCTCAATTCGTTAATTTGGTCGTTATTCTATACCACTAAACATGTCAACTTCCGAGCAATTGAACCAAAAATCAGCACTATTTCAATCCACACAACAAAAACTAGAAGACCAAGGTTTTCAGATCGATAAACTTGATCAAGAACGACCATGGGGTGGTTTTTTTGTAATCAATGAAGAGCAGGCACAAGCTTTTGCCGATTTCTATTTCGGCGGTCTGGATGTTGATCAATTGCGGATATCCGGAAAACTGAGTCCTAAAATTTTGCTGGTTGCTCCACACACCCGTTTGTCTTGGCAGTACCATTTCCGCCGTGCTGAGATTTGGACGGTAGTGGAAGGAACCGTTGGCATTAAAACTAGCCCTACCGACGAGGAAGGTGAATTGAAAACCTTGCATACAGGCGATACCATTACCTTGCAGCAGGGTGAACGCCACCGTTTGGTAGGTTTAGACGGCTGGGGTATTATTGCAGAAATCTGGCAGCATACTAATGCAGCCAATCCATCAGATGAAAACGATATTGTTCGTGTTCAGGATGATTTTGGCCGCTAATGCTATTTGTACAAAACCAAGTAGCTCCAAGGGGCTAGATTTAGTACATCACCGCCTTTAAGCGTGTACGTTTTATTACTGAACAGCTCGGTATAAGTTCCGGTGTAGTAGGTATCTTGAAGTTTTACCTGTTGGGTTTCAGCACTGAAATTGATTATTGGAAGTACTACTTGTTTGTTCTTCTCTCGTACAAATGAAATTACGTGTTGGGGTTTATCGTTGTCTATTCGTACCATTTCACCGCCCCAGGCACCATTCCACAAAGCTTGATTCTTGTGTTTTAGTTCAAATAGTTTTTGAAAAAAGTCGTAAAATTCGTGGTCTTTCCACTCGATTTCGTCTTTATCGAAGAATTTGAGTGATTTATTCAAACCGGCTTCCTGTCCGCTATAAACCAAAGGCATACCGTTTACGGTACAGGTAAAAACCATTGCCGCTTTTAATCCATCACCAAAATTGATAAAAGGGGTATTGTACCATGAATTCATATCGTGGTTATCTGTAAAGGTCATTCGGTAAGCATTTCTTGGGAAGGTGTTCACATCGTGAGCCATGTACTCCACCAGCCCGCCGGTTTGGCCTTTGGTTGCTTTTTCAAGTTCTTTGAACAAACTCCAGGCATAGGTCATGTCAAAAGCCTTTTTATGCAGATCTCTCGATTCCCATTCAGCAAGCATAAAAACAGGTTTGATTTCGTCCAATTCGGTTCGTACATTTTCCCAGAAATCTACTGGGATGAATCCACCTACATCACATCGATACCCATCTACATCCAAATCTTTTACCCAATATTTCATGGCATCGGTCATGTATTTTCGCATTTCTGGTTTATTGTAGTCAAAATCGATTACATCGCTCCAGTCGTACCACGGTGTGGGCTGAAAATCGCCACCCTTGGTTTTGGTGTACCAATCCGGATGTTCTTTGGCTAGTGGATTATCCCAAGCAGAATGATTGCCTACCCAATCCAATATGACGTACATACCCATACTGTGTATCTTATCTACTAAGGCTTTAAAATCTTCTTTTGTTCCATATTCTGGATTTACCCCGTAATAATCTTTTACAGAGTATTCGCTACCAAGGGTTCCTTTCCTTTTTTCCATACCAATGGGATGAATAGGCATTAACCAGATAATGTCTATCCCCATTTTTTTTAGCCTTGGCAAATGATTTTCAAATGCCTTGAAAGTGCCTTCTGGGGTATATTGACGAACATTTACTTCATAAATTGTCGCATTTTTTGACCATTCGGGATGTTGAAGTTCAACGTACTCCTTGGGTTGGTACCGGCTGTCATTAGTAGATTTCTGGATACAACTCACGAGTAGGGCTAACACTAAAATAAGTAGACAAGAATTTTTCATCTCTGGTTCAAGTTTATGCTTAAGAATTACGGTTAAACTTATTATGAAATTACTTGAAAAACAAATGCTATTGTGTACTTTAGGGTGCACACCAAACTAATAGTACTATGGCTAAAGCCGATATTTTTTCTAGAGTTCCGGAGCTGAATTATACTGAACCTGCTGTTGCTACCGATTTTGAAGCCTTTAAGGCTGTAGTGAATAGCCGCAGAAGTATTCGAGTTTACGATGATACTCCGATTCCAGAATCGGTAATGCGTGAATGCCTAGACTTGGCACTGTTGGCACCCAATTCTTCTAATCTTCAAACCTGGGAATTTTTTTGGGTACGCTCTCCTGAGAAGAAAGCGGAGTTGGTTCGTTTGTGTTTATCGCAACCTGCAGCCAGAACAGCCCAGGAGTTGGTGGTGGCCGTTGCCCGTCCGGATTACTGGCGAATTAACCGAGCTCGAATGCTGGATCTGCTCACCAAAAATGGAGAAAAAGGTGCCGGATACCAATACTACAACAAGGTGGTTATTTTAGCCTATTCGCTTGGGTTTTTAAACGTAATGGGATTCTTTAAGAAACTTTTCGTGTACTTCAGGGGCTTAAAAGAAGTAACTCCCCGCATTCCCACCTCCTCTGCCGAACTCGAAACTTGGGCACAAAAAAGTACCGCATTGGCTTGTCAAAATTTGATGCTGGCCTTGAGGGCAGCAGGTTACGATTCTTGTCCGATGGAAGGAATGGACGGTGTGCGGGTACGGAAACTACTTGGTTTACCGCGTACGGCCAAAGTTTGTATGGTGATCAGTGCCGGCAAGCGTGGCGCCAATGGGGTTTATGGTCCCCGTATCCGCTTTGATAATAGCTATTTTCTTCACGAGGTTTAGTAGTTTACTCTTTTAGCATTGCGGTACAGATTTTGATGTATAAACATCAAACATTAGGTTATGGCAAAGCGTATTCTTATTTGTGATGACGATACTGACATACTATCCATTTGTGAGTATATTTTAAGTGAACTGGGCTGGCAAGTATATACCCGTACCAACTGTAACGAAATCGTAAAAACCATTCGTGAAATTCAACCAGACCTCATTTTAATGGATAACTGGATTCCCGATTGTGGCGGAATTGTTGCTACACAACAGTTGAAAAACGATCCTGAACTGAGAAAAATTCCTTTAATCTATTTCTCTGCAAATAACGACATTAAAAAATTGGCTCAGGAAGCAGGTGCTGATTCATTTTTAGCAAAACCCTTCGACATCAAAGAGTTGGAAAATGCGGTAAGCGCTGCAGGTATTCACTAAGCACCAGATGTATCTTTTTTAGTATAGGTTGTATTTTTTTATCGACATACTGAAAACAAAAGTTAAACAGTATCGTTTAACTTTTATTGTGATTTTTTATGGAAGATATTAATCCAATTCAACGGAGAATTCGGGAAGATCATTTTACTGATTTAGCGGATTTAATTCCAATAATGATTTGGAAAGTAGATACGCAGGGCTCAGCCACTTATGTGAATAAAACCTGGGTAGATTTTACCGCAATGACTTTTGAAGAAAGCTTGGGATTTGGTTGGGGTAATGCGGTGCATCCAGATGACCGTGATAAAGAAATCGGAATTTTTATGTCGGCATTTGAAAAACGAACGCCATTTCAGTCAAAATTTAGAGTGCGTAGAGCCGACGGGCAGTACCGTTGGGTGTTGAGCCAGGGTAATGTATTGTACAATCCAGATTTTGCTGGTTATATAGGCAGCTTAACTGACATCACCGATCAGGAATTAGCGCAGCAGGCTACTAAAATTTTGATGCTGAAAAAGGATGAATTTATGAGCGTAGCAAGTCATGAATTGAAAACGCCTATTACTAGTATGAAAGCTGCATTACAAATTGTTGAACGCCTTACACTTAGCGATGCACATTCCAGTCAGGTCAAAACCTTTATAGAAAAAGCCAACAAACAGGTAAACAAGCTCACAGATTTAGTAGAGGACTTATTGGATGTGACAAAAATACACGCGGGTAAAATGATTTTTAGTTCTACAGATTTTTGCATAGATGAAGTAGTACGAGATTGTGTGGATCAAATACAACACCATTCCAATTCGCATAAAATTGTAATTTCTGGAGCAACAGATGTAGCAATTTGTGCGGATAAGCACCGCATTGAACAGGTAATTATTAATTTTTTGTCTAATGCGATCAAATATTCTCCAGAGGCCGACCGAGTATTAATCCATTTAGAGAAAGAGTACGATTTCCTTAAAATTTCAATTACTGATTTCGGCATTGGTATTCCTGCGGACAAGATTCATTACATCTTCGATCGTTTTTTTAGGGTGCAAGAGTCCTCACAAAAATTTTCAGGCCTAGGCTTGGGGCTTTTTATCTCTTCAGAAATTGTAAAACGACACAAAGGAGATATCGGCGTTGAAAGTAAGGAGGGAGCAGGTTCTACATTCTGGTTTACTTTACCCTTGAGCAAAAAACAGAAAGTGCCTGATAATCCATTAATTGGTTAACTAAATAATTCTGCCAGTACCGTTTGTGAGCGGATCTCACCAAAATTCTCGGTGTGCAGGCGGTAATAATCCAGCAGGTATTCCAGAAGTAATTTTCTGTTCGTTGAATGGATGTTCAACTCTTCCAAATTTTCAAAAGAACAGGTAATTAAATGATACCAAATCTGACTTTGCGGGGGTTCAATTACGAAATTATGCGGGGGCATTTGCATGCTAAAGGCGCCACTTTTTAAATCAAAATAAGCATTATCGCGGTAGGAGTACTGATCAGGGAAAAAGCCTAAAAAACGGGTAAGTCGTACTAAAACGTGCAAATGAAAATTAGCTAATCCCTTTTCTGTTCGATCAAGTAGTTCGATAGCGTGATACAGGAAGTCAAACAACAACTCATCTTTGCTTTCCAAACGCACTGTTTTATAGATCACTTCGTTGAGAAAAATCGTTAAACTACTTTTAATAATATCGTACGGAATACTTTGAAAAACCGGCATTTGCCGAATCTCTGATACCCGTTGAATATTGGCATTGGCCTTATGATACACCACCATATCCAGCAGGTGCAGGGGCTGCAGCATATTGAGTGTAATTTTGGCTTTTTGCTTCCTTACCCCATTAATTAGGTACGACTGCAGGCCAAGTTTTTCGGTAAAAACCTGCACAATAACACTACTTTCTGCGTAGTTTGTTGTTTTAAAAACAATCCCCCTGGTTTTGTGCAGCATGTACTTAATTTAATTCGGCTGCTGCCAATTTAGGAAAATTTGTAGTTTTACACCGCCAAAACAACCATTAAACCGCCAAACCATGTGGGAAAAACTGTCCAGATTTATTTTAGCTAAGCGATACTTACTTCTAGCTTTTTTTCTGCTGGCTACGGCATTAATGGCATGGCAGGGTAGTAAAGTCCGTTTGTCTTTCAATGCCGGCAAAATGTTACCCTTAACCGATTCGGCATATATCCGTTACGATCAGTTTAAGGCACGCTTTGGCGAAGACGGTAGTGTGATGGTACTCGGTATACAGTCTGATAAACTGTTTCAACGCGATTTATTTAACGACTGGCTTAAACTCAACGATGATATTCAAAAAATCGAGGGTATTAAGCAGGTGGTATCTGTTGGTAAGCTTGTTGAATTTTCGAAAGACACCCTAGAGAAAAAATTCGTGGTGAAGCCTGTTGCCACCTGGCCGGTTGCTTCGCAGGCCGATATGGATAGCATTAAACTTAAAATTGCTAATCTGCCTTTTTATAAAGGCTTGGTTTACAATCCTGATAAGAAGGCCACCTTAATGGCCATTACCTTTACCGATTCGGTTTTGAATTCCTCAGATCGTATTGGCGTAATTCAAACTATTGTAGATCAGGCTGAAGCCTTCAGTCTAAAACATAAAACAACGATTCATTACTCGGGTTTACCTTATATCCGTACGGTTATATCGGATAAGGTTTCGCAAGAATTTGCTTTATTTATTGGCCTATCCATCGCGGTAGCAGCCCTGATATTATTTTTATTTTTCCGCTCTTTTTCAGCGGTCTTTTTCCCATTACTGGTTGTGCTTATCGGGGTAGTTTGGAGTTTGGGTATCCTGGTATTATTCGGCTACGATATTACGCTGCTTACCGGGTTAATACCACCGCTAATTGTAGTAATTGGAATTCCGAATAGCATTCTGCTTATCAATAAATACCACAATGAATTTACTCGTCATAGCGATCAGCAAAAAGCATTGAAAACCGTTATTGAACGTATTGCTATTACAACATTTATTGCTAACCTAACTACCGCAATTGGTTTTGGGGTGCTCTATTTTACCAATAGCGAATTACTC
>JACCDI010708363.1_pt1 | contig 11668 bp, 9 predicted proteins | sample 7442791 | NCBI WGS metagenome assembly JACCDI01 (sample SAMN15323434, study PRJNA562643) | freshwater metagenome | isolation source: river surface water | place: USA:Blue River Watershed | collected 2017-08-15
CCAGCTGTTTTCTCTTCAGCAGCGGCAGGCATAACAATTACCCTGTCGTGTAGCGGGGGAATGTTTAATTTTTTTGCCGACCTCTTAGCCATAGTTTATCTTTTTAATTGATTAATAAGTGTTGTAAAGTAAATAGCCATAACCATGCCATCTGCCTTAAAAGCAAATCGATAGGTCAAAATTTCAGTCCAGGTTGCTATTTTGTTACAAGGAAGCAAATTAATGCCAAAAATGTCAGTTTTAAGCATTTTTATTATAGATTTGCAACCCCAATAGCTCTTATAATTATGATGAACCGAAGAAATATCCGAATAAAAGTAATGCAAGTCATGTATATGTTAGATGCCCAAAATGTGGCAACTGCAGCAGGCTTACTTCAAAGGGAGTTTGACAAAACCCGTAATTTGTTCGTTTATATGGTTCATTTAGTGCATCAAATAGCACGTTATGCAGAGATTGAGGCCTTACAAAGAGCTTCAAAAAACCTTCCCAACCAAGCCGATCTAGAAGTCAATATTAAGTTAGCAGGCAATAGCATTGTTTGGCAAACCCTAGAATCCGAGAAATTTAAGCAAGCTGTAGAAATTGTAAAGCCACAGCAGTGGATTGACAATGATATGGTAAAGTCTATCTTTCGCCAATTAGTGGATTCCCCAGAATACAAGCTATATATTTCGGAGGAAAGTAGAGAAAAAGCCAAGGAATCTGCCATCTTAAAGTTCATTTTTGGTCAGTTGATCTTGAACTCGGAGAATGCGGTAGAAACAATTGAATCACAGTTCTCCAATTGGGACGATGACGGAGATATGATTGTTGGTTTTATGTTGAACTATTTCCAAAAGCCAGGTTCGGTTGATTTCATCGATTTAGTAGGGGATGAGAAGATGAAGTTTGCGAAGGATTTATTGCGCACAGTCATTGAGAAGAAGGACGTGACCGAAGGTTTGATCGTGCCTAAATTAAAGAACTGGGATCCAGAGCGTATTGCAGTAATTGATATGATCTTATTAAGATTGGGCGTTTGTGAATTATTGTATTTTGATACCATTCCAACCAAAGTTTCTATCAACGAATACATTGATTTAGCAAAGGAGTATAGCACGGAACAAAGTGGCCATTTTGTCAACGGCATTTTGGACAATATTCATAAAGAATTGGTCTCTACAGGTAAAATTCAAAAAATAAGTCACAAAGCAAAGTAATTGGTTTACACTATCTTTGTAATCAAGTTTAAAAACATAAACACAACAAAATGACACAAATTTTATTACAAGCACCACAACAAGGTGGTACTTTTCAATTGATCATGTTAGGTGGTATCATCTTGGTTTTCTGGTTTTTCATGATCCGTCCACAAGCTAAAAAAGCAAAAGAGCAAAAGAAGTTTATTGATACAATGCAGAAGGGTGATAAAGTAGTTACCATCGCAGGTATCCACGGCACAATCAATAAAGTAAACGAAGACAATACCATTCAATTGGAAGTGAGCCCAGGTAGCTATTTAAAGATTGAAAGATCTTCTATTAGCTTAGAATGGTCTCAAGCAATGAACAAATAATTCCATTGTTTAAATGATATAATCCGAAATTAGCCTCCAATAAAATGGAAACTGATTTCGGATTTTTTTTGATAGGATAACATGACAAAAATAATTGGTTTAACAGGGGGGATAGGATCCGGAAAATCGGTCGTAGCAAAAGTATTTGCTACACTGGGTATACCCGTGTTCAATGCCGACGAAGAAGCCAAGCGCATCATGCAGGCAAGTCCAGTCATAAAAGAAAAATTGATCCAACAATTTGGATCAGAAGTCTACAATGAATTTGGATTGCAAAAAGAAAAATTAGCAGCTATTGTATTTAATGATCCATTTCAATTGCAATTGCTCAATGCGATCGTGCACCCAGTGACGATTCAAGCTGCAAAGGATTGGGCTGCAAAACAAACCAGCCCTTATGTGATTAAAGAAGCTGCATTAATTTTTGAATCTGGCTCTGCAGAAGGATTGTTTAAAGTCATTGGTGTCACAGCTCCATTAACTATTCGTAAACATAGAGTCATGCAGAGAGATGGAATTACAAAGGATCAGGTAGAAGCGCGCATGCGCAATCAAATTGCTGATACCATCAAAATGCGTTTATGTGATTACGTCATTCATAATGACAATCATGAAATGGTCATTCCACAAGTTTTGGAAATAGATAAAGCTATTAGAGTAGCAATTCAAGAAGCCTCAAAATAAATACCACAACTTCAATCTTTATAAAAGAGCTTAAGTTGTTTAAGCTGGCTTTATAATTTTATAACACCAACGTTTTAATCTTCCTTCAAAATCAAATGGGGTAGTCGCTTTTGTGATATCTTTTATTTGATCTGATTTAATTTGCTCAGTATCTAAAATAAACTGGGTGAAATTGGTGCTAAAATAAAGGATCCCTCCAGGCTTCATTGCTTTTAGCATATCATTGATCAATTCCACATGGTCTCTTTGAATATCTAAAATATCCTTCATTCTTTTACTGTTGCTAAAAGTAGGCGGATCCATCACCACCAAATCATAATGATTCATGGGCAATGTTTTTAAATATTGCTTCACATCGGCATGTACAAACTGGTAAGCGCTAGTATTGGGTAATTGATTTATTTTAAAATTTTCCTCACTCCAACTTAAGTAAGTTTTTGATAAATCTACCGAAGTCACTGTTTTTGCACCCGCCTTTGCAGCATACACTGAGAAGGAGCTGGTATAGCAAAATAGGTTTAAGAAATTCGTATCCTTTGCTTCTGCTTGCACCATTTGCCTTGTGACACGGTGGTCTAAAAACAAACCCGTATCCAAATAATCGGTGAGGTTCACTAAGAACTGCAAACCATTTTCTTGCACAGTAATGATCTTAGATTCCGTGACTTCTTCCTTTTCATATTGACCTTCTCTGTGCGACATTCTTTTGCGCAGTTTTACATACATATGGTCAGTAGACACACCCGTCATATCGGAAATGATTTTTTTGGTTTCAGTAAACCAAATTTCATGTTCCTCATCTGTTAAAGCATGTCTACGATTATACTCCGCGATATAAATATATTCTTCATAGAACTCAACACAGATAGGAAATTCTGGCAAATCATGGTCATAGAGTCTCCAACAAGTTACATTGAGTCGCTTGGCTTGTTTTAATCGATGCTTATAGTTTTTAAGCAAGCGATTTTCAAACATTTGAAATTTTTCTGGAGTCATGATCGGGATAAAATTACGACAAAAAAAGAAGCGTTACAAGTGTAACGCTTCTTTTACTATTTCAAATAGGGATTAATTCAATTTAGCTAAAGCTTCTCTGATTCTTGCCCAAGCTTTTTCGATATTCGGCATGCTGTTGGCAAAAGAGAAACGAACACAATTAGGCTCTCCAAATGCATCCCCCATTACAGAAGATACATGTGCTGTATTCAATAAGTACATACTAAAGTCTGCAGCATTGGCAATGGTTTGGGTGCCATCTGATTTTCCATAATAACTACTCACATCTGGGAATACATAGAATGCACCTTCTGGAGCAAAACATTTGAATCCAGGCATAGCGTTCACCAATTCTAAAGTTTTAGTACGACGACGTGTAAACTCTTCGGTCATTTCCATAGATGGTTTTAAATCACCCACTAAAGCTGCAACAGCCGCTTTCTGTGTGATAGAACAAGTGCCTGAAGTAAATTGACCTTGTAATTTTTCCATCGCTTTAGCCACCGTTGTATTCGATGCGGTATAGCCTAAGCGCCATCCAGTCATGGCAAAGCCCTTGCTTAAACCATTGATCAAAACCACTTGGTCTTTGATCTCGCTAAATTGAGCAATGCTTTCGTGTTTGCCAACGAAGTTGATGTATTCATAAATCTCATCCGATAAGATGGTGATTTGAGGATATTTTTTGAATAGGTTAGCTAATGCTTCTAATTCATCCTTGCTGTACACTGCACCTGAAGGATTACAAGGAGAAGAAAACATAAATACTTTCGTCTTTGGCGTAATCGCAGCTTCAACTTGAGCAGGTGTTGCTTTAAAACCTGCTTCTACAGATGTTCTAATTTCAACGACTTTACCTCTTGCAATCTTAACCAATTCAGAATAAGTCACCCAATAGGGTGTTGGGATAATGACTTCATCACCTTCATCTACTAAAGCTAAAAGTGCATTGGCTAAACTTTGCTTAGCACCAGTAGAAGTGATGATTTGATCAGGGGTATAATCTAAGTTATTGTCTCTTTTTAATTTCGTACAAACGGCTTCTCTTAAATCTAAAAATCCAGCAACAGGGGTGTAGTGACTCCAGTTATCATTGATGGCTTTGATTGCTGCATCTTTAATATGCTGAGGGGTATCAAAATCGGGTTCGCCTAAGCTTAAGTCAATTACATCAATGCCTTGAGCTCTTAATTCACGACCTAATTTGGCCATTTTTAAAGTTTCTGGTTCACTAAAACGGTTCAATAGAGAAGATAATTCCATGGTGTATAATTTGAGATTCAAATTTCGCAAATTATTGCCAAAGCACCACCAATTTTACATTGCTTTTGGCATTAAATTATGCCCCAATTGTTAATATCTACTCTAAACTCACTTACATTTGTTTTGTCTATGGAAAAATTTATCTCGGTATTTGATATGTTTAAAATTGGTGTAGGACCTTCTAGTTCTCATACGCTTGGACCTTGGCTTGCGGCAAAACATGTGATTGCAAGGGTTGCAGCAACAACGCCTATCACAAACATAAAAGCGATCCATGTTTACCTCTTTGGTTCCTTGGCAAAAACGGGCAAAGGGCACGGAACAGATACGGCCATTTTAATGGGATTATTGGGAGAAGACCCAGTAACCACAGATACAAGTTTGATTACTAAAAAAGTACAAACTATTAAAGAGAATCAGTCCATAGCTATTGCAGGATTGCATTCAATCCATTTTGACTATGCCCAACACTTAGTTTTTTTCAAGGATAAGAGTTTGCCTTACCATCCCAACGCCATGCAATTTGTGATTGAATTAAATGGTACAGTGAAAACCTATACCTATTATTCTGTTGGGGGTGGATTTATTGAAACTGAAAAATCAGAAGATGGAATGGAATTAGGTCAAATAATTGAAGATAAAAAAGAAGCAAATGTAGAAGTACCTTTTAATTTTTTCCATACCGATGATTTAATTCATTGGTGTATTAAAACTGGCTTGCCAATTTCTGATATTGTAAGAGAGAATGAAAAGCAATTGCATACAGAACAAGCATTATCCGATGGGCTGGATCGTTTATGGACAACCATGTCGGATTGTATTTTTAAAGGTGTGCATGCCCAAGGGATATTGCCAGGAGGATTACAAGTGCGAAGAAGGGCTTTTGATTTGAACGCTAAATTGTTGACAAAATCCGAAAGTGAAAAAGCATCAACTGTAAAGGAGTGGATGAAAGAAATACAAACTGGGGGGAATGATTTCACCACTATTTTAGATTGGGTGAGTTGTTTTGCACTTGCGGTGAATGAGGAGAATGCAAGTTTTGGTAGGGTAGTCACAGCACCCACCAATGGAGCCGCAGGTGTGATTCCAGCGGTATTAATGTATGCCATTAATTTTTGTAATAAGGGAAGTCAGGCGGATATTCACCGCTTCTTATTAACAGCCAATGCGATTGGTATATTATTTAAAAATGGGGCCACTATTTCTGCAGCAATGGGTGGATGTCAGGCAGAGATTGGTGTTTCTTCTGCTATGGCTGCAGCAGGTTTAACAGAATTATTAGGGGGGAACCAACGACAAGTGTTAATGGCAGGAGAAATAGCGATGGAACATCATTTAGGATTAACCTGCGATCCGGTGGGTGGCTTAGTCCAGATACCTTGTATCGAAAGAAACACCATGGGTGCGATTAAAGCGATCACTGCTGCACAATTGGCATTACAAAGTAAACCAGATTACGCTTTAGTCAGTTTAGACAAAGTGATTCATACCATGTGGAATACCGCATTGGATATGAATGTGAAATACAAAGAAACAGCAGATGGAGGTTTGGCCATTCAAATCCCAATAGGTCTAGCTGAGTGTTAATTGATTTAATAGTTTGACTTGAATTAAAAATCAGTCATAACTACGCTTCAATGGCTGCTTCATCTACCAAACTAAAATCTTGAATCACATTGTATAAAGTACCTCTTTCGATTGGGGTTCTTTTTGCTTGTTTAATTAAACGAACTAATTCCAATGTAGACATCGCAGGATTTTGTTCCTCACTACCCGCCATGGAATAAATTTTAGTCGTATCGTCAATTGTGCCATCAATATCATTGACACCATAACTTAAAGTCAATTGAGCTACCTGCCTTCCTAACATTGGCCAGTAGGCTTTGATGTGCGGGAAATTATCTAAATACAATCTAGAAATGGCATACATTTTCAAGTCCTCTAACATGGTAGATTCTGGAACATCATTCATTTCATTGTCCTTGTTACGGAACTTCAAAGGAATGAAAGTGTTAAATCCTTTTGTTTTATCTTGCAATTGTCTTAAGCGCTCCATATGGTCTACACGGTGTTCATATTTTTCAATATGGCCATATAGTAAAGTGGCATTGCTGTGCATACCCAACTCGTGCGCTGTTTGGTGAATTTCTAACCAGCCAGTTCCATCTACTTTGTCGTCACAAATAATGGTACGCACATCTGGATGAAAAATTTCTGCACCACCACCCGGTAAAGAATCTAGTCCGGCTTCATGTGCCAATTTCATACCTTCTTTAACAGACACTTTTGCTTTACGGAACATGTAATCTAACTCCACAGGCGTGAAGGCTTTAATATGTAATTCGGGACGATGTGCTTTAATTGCGCGCATCAAATCCAAGAAAAATGCCAAAGTTAATTTTGGATGTACGCCTCCTACAATATGTACTTCTGTAACAGGTTTGCCATCGTATGAACGTACGATATCCATCATTTGGTCTATCGTTAATTCCCATCCTTCTTCTTTATGTGCGTATAATTTGGAGTAGGAACAAAACTTACAAGAGAAGACACAGACATTGGTCGGCTCTATATGAAAATTGCGATTAAAATAAGTATGGTCTCCGTGTAATTCATTTCTTTTCCAGTTAGCCAGTGCACCCACATAAGGCAACGAAGCTTTTTCGAATAGTGCTACACCATCTTCGAAACTAATACGTTCGTTTTGGATAATTTTTTGACCAATTGCCTTTAAGACAAGATCGGCTTGCGCATCTACCACCACTTGAATTTGTGCCTGTTTCATAGACTGAAAATTAGGACACAAAGTTAGTCAATATCGGTTGATTACAACCTTATGTTTAAGGTCAAATTTAAAAAGAGTACTTTACTTTAACGAGGATTCAATTAGCCGATTAATATACCTGCAATACTAGCAGATAAGTAAGAAGCCAATGTTCCCGCTAAAAGGGCTTTAAGGCCTAATTCAGCAAGGTCTTTACGACGTGAAGGTGCTAATTCTCCAATACCACCAATCAACATTCCTACACTACTAAAATTCGCGAAACCACAAATAGCAATACTTACAATCAACAATCCTTTTTCTGTTACAATAGGGATCACTTTACTTGTTAAGCTCTTGAACGCAACAAATTCATTGATGGTTAATTTTTGACCTAAAAGGGTAGCGGCACTTTGTACATCTACATTAGGGATACCCATTGCCCAAGCCATCGGGTAAAATAATTTACTAAAAATATAGTTCAAGCTTAAATCTAAGTTGGCACTAAAAAGATGACCAATTTTTAATAAGCTCCAATCAACCAACGCAATTAATGCAATAAATCCAATCAACATGGCAATGACGTTCATTGAAATTTTAAAACCATCACTAGCGCCATGTGTAATAGCGTCAATAGTGTTGCTATATTGACTTTTCACTTCTAAAGTCACTTTACCCATGGTTTGAGAGGGTTCAGTCTCTGGGAACAAGATTTTTGCAATCACCAATGCACCGGGTGCAGCCATCAAACTTGCAGTAATTAATTTAGGGGCTAAATCCATGCCCGCTTGTGCACCCATATTGGCATATACAATTAAGATACCTCCAGCGATACAAGCTAAACTTCCACTCATACTTGCTAAAATTTCACTCTTAGTCATGGTAGGTAAATAAGGGCGGATCATTACTTGCGCTTCTACTTGACCCACAAAAGCACTCGCAACGTTGCTTAATGCTTCTGCACCACTTACACGCATGATAAAATTCATTGCCTTAGCAATTACGGAGATGATACGTTGCATGATACCAAAATGGTAAAACAAAGCCACTAAGACACAAACCAAGATAATGGTTGCAGTGACATTGAAAGCAAACACGAATCCGCCATTGGTAAAATCAGTTACACCGGCAGGGCCCATTGCCGCAACTCCACCATATACAAATGCGGCACCTTGACGCGCAAACTCCTCTATTTTACCCATGCCTTTACCAATCACCTGAAAGAAACTAGTAACAGCTGGAATTTTTAATATTAAAATACCGATGGTTAATTGAAGGGCTAAACCACTTAATACTAAACGATAGTTGATTCTTTTTTTATTGTTAGAAAACAAAAATGCGATCATTAAAATCAATACGATACCTATCAAGCCTTGAAATCTTGCCATGGGGTTAATTTAGGGGAGAAAGGTAATTAATTTATTGTTATTTTTTAGGGTTCAAGGGCATAAAAAATCCCGCTCAAGGCGGGATCTAGAAAGGTTTTGGTTTAGAGGGGGAGCCCATCTAAATCCAATTACTCAAATTTATAAGTGAGATTGAATCTTTTTGTCCAATACCGCTTTTGGTACAGCACCAATTTGCTTGTCTACTACTTGACCGCCTTTAACAAAAAGGATTGCAGGAATAGAAGTGATACCAAAATTCATACTTAAAGTAGGATTTACATCCACATTCACTTTACCAATATTCACTTTGCCTTCGTATTGCAAAGCTAATTCTTCAATAACTGGCCCGATAGCACGACATGGACCACACCATTCTGCCCAAAAATCGATTACACTTAATTTGTCACTTTCAATCACTGTTTGTTGAAAGTTCGCGTCTGTAAATTCTAATGCCATAATTGTATATTTAATTTTCTTGTTGTTATGTTGTCTAGTACAAAATTAGCTCCAAACTTTAATATCTGCCATCTTGACTTTTCCACCTTAATCTCATTTGATGGGGACAATTAAGTGGCTAGCTTCACTTGAACGTTCCATTCAGGGTTTTTATCTAGGAATTCTACAAATTCATCGTTTACCAAAAAGCCCTTGTCAATGGTCAATAGGCTTGCGACAATCTGCTCTCTAGGTTCCACGAAAGTGATTTTAAGTGAGGTTCTTCCTGGGTTGGCTTTAATATTCTGTTCTAAAAATTGAATGGCTTCTACTTTCAGGTTGGCAGGATGTAAACTCAATTCCACCGTGCGTGTTTGAAGTTGCTTCACTGTTTCCAAAAGCGACATAGTTTGTAACTTGAACTCAAAATTATTAGGTTGATTGAATCTGTTTCTGAATGATCCATTGATACAAACTTTTTGTCCCACTTCTAAATAGTTCTGGAATTTTACATAGTCCTCGCTCCATAAAATAAAATCAGTCTTGCCTGTAAAATCCTCAATGGCAAAGGAGCCAAAGTTTTTACCGGTTTTGGTAATTCGATGTTGCACTTCGGTGACTAGCCCTGCTAACTTAAAGTTCTTACCGAGGTTATTAGGGAAATTAATCAGGTTGTCTTTTACCTCGTTATATTCGTTGATAGGCGTGAAAGCGTAATGCCTTAGTTCAAAATTAAAATGATCTAATGGGTGTCCACTCATGAACATGCCCGTGATGTCTTTCTCGTGATCTAGCTTTTCTGTCAGAGTCCATTCTTCACATAGGGCCAATTTTGGAATAGGTACTTGCATGGCAGAAGGTAGGTCGCCAAATAAGGTATTGGTGGTACCTGTATTCATAGATTGAATCGCTTGTGCATACGCAATTAATTTCTCCATACCATTGGTACGATCGCCATCGCCCGTATGAAAATACTGTGCACGATGGTATTCAGGGAAACAATCAAATGTGCCTGAGTAAGCTAGACTCTCTAATGATTTTTTATTGACAGCTCTAGATAAAACACGTTTGATAAAATCAATCATGGTTTCAAAATGACCTGCTTTATTACGCTCTAAAATAATGGCATCAATTGCTGCTTCACCAACCCCTTTTAATCCACCTAAACCAAAACGAATTTCTCCATTTTTATTCACAGAGAAACCTTGTAGGGATTCATTGATATCTGGACCCAATACTTTAATGCCCATGCGTTTGCACTCTTCCATGAAGAAGGTGATTTTATCAATACTACCTGCGTGGTTTAACACCGCAGACATGTATTCACCAGGATAATGGGCTTTTAAATAAGCAGTTTGGTAAGCTACATAGGCGTAACAAGTTGAGTGCGATTTGTTGAATGCGTATTGCGCGAAAGCCTCCCAGTCTGTCCAAATTTTATCTAATGCTTTTTCTGGATGACCATTTTTCATTGCACCTTCCACAAACTGCGCTTTCATCTTATCCAATACCGACTTTTGTTTTTTACCCATTGCTTTACGCAATACATCGGCATCACCTTTGGTAAAGCCGCCAATTTTTTGACTGAGTAACATTACCTGCTCTTGGTAAACAGTGATACCATAAGTGTCGGCCAATATTTCCTCCATAATAGGTAGGTCATATTGGATGGCTTCACGACCATGTTTACGTTCAATAAAGTTGGGGATATACGCAATCGGACCTGGACGGTACAGGGCGTTCATGGCAATTAGATCGGCAAATTTATCTGGCTTTAATTCACGTAGATATTTTTGCATACCCACACTCTCAAATTGGAATGTGGCATTGGTTTCTCCGCGTTGGTATAAATGAAAAGTTGCTTCGTCGTCTAAAGGGATGGTATCTAAATCGATGGTGACACCATGGTTTTGTTTGATCAATTGCAAAGCAGTTTTCAAAATGGATAGGGTTTTTAAACCCAAGAAGTCCATTTTAATTACACCGGCTTCCTCAATGACAGAGCCTTCAATTTGAGTGACCCATAAATTAGAATCCTTGGCGGTGGCCACTGGCATAATCTCGGTCAAATCACTCGGTGCAATGATGATACCTGCTGCGTGAATACCCGTATTACGAATAGAACCTTCTAAACGTTCTGCTTCATGTAAAACGGTAGCTCTTAAATCATTCCCTGCATAGATCTCTCTAAGCTTTTTAATATTGTCAATATCGTCTGACTGATAACCTTCTTTTTCTGCTAAGGATTTTTCACCTTCTTTTACCGTGATAGGCGCGTGTAAGCAACGGTTTAATTCTGTACCTGGTTTGTCGGGAACAAGTTTGGCTAATAAGTTGGATTCAGATAATGGCAAATCCATTACACGTGCCACATCTTTGATACTACTCTTGGCCGCCATCGTACCATAAGTAATAATTTGTGCTACCTGTTCCTTGCCATATTTTTCAACTACATAATCGATTACTTTCTGACGGCCTTCATCATCAAAGTCCGTATCAATATCGGGCATGCTCTTACGATCCGGATTTAAGAAACGCTCAAAAAGTAATTGGTATTTAATTGGGTCGATATTGGTGATA
>JACCDI010964313.1_pt1 | contig 11668 bp, 9 predicted proteins | sample 7442791 | NCBI WGS metagenome assembly JACCDI01 (sample SAMN15323434, study PRJNA562643) | freshwater metagenome | isolation source: river surface water | place: USA:Blue River Watershed | collected 2017-08-15
ACTGGTCTTTCTCCAGAGGGAGTAATGGTGATGAAAAGTCAATCATACCTATCAAACTATGAATCTACAAATTAAATAGTAAATCTTAGCACCTCATACCATTGAATACCTCCTCACAAGCCCTTTCTCTAATTTTTTACCTTTGCTTGCAATGACTGTGAATACTCTGAATCTCTCACCGAAATATATAATTGCAGTTCATCCTTATTTTAAAATCTAACTCCAAAGCTAGTGAAGAGGATAATGGCAATAAGCATTAAGCCAAACAAACAAATTTCAGATTATTATTGAAAAACAGCTGAAAAAGCAATGGGTACTTTGCAAGAAATGGGGGCCTGGAATATGGTTGACCATAAAGACATTATGCATGCATGAATGTCTTTAGTGGAATTTTGGCCTTTGAATGCAAGTGATTTCCAAATGAAGCAGTAATGAAATTCAAAATCTTGTTTTTTTGCCTATGGTGATCAACAGCTTGAAGGGATTGCTTTGTTTGAGAACTTTGTATCTGTTTTCCAATGGACCAGAGTTTGGCATGTGCTTTTTTTGAGAACCTAGTAAACCTGAGGTCAAAGCAAGCTGATGACACATCTGCCTTTCATTATGCTAATCTTGGAGAAGATAAGAAATTGTTTAATCAACCAAATTTTGGTTTCAAGATATGAAATTCCAATTGAAAGTGCAAGGTTGTCTGCCTCAAGAGGAGTCTCTATTGTTTGCATGAAATTTTTGAACCCTTTTGAATCATCTCACTGAAAATCTTGGAGATGTTGTCTACCTCAAGATCTGTTCAACTTTTGATACCTGGTAACTGCTAAGAAAGACATTGTCATCTATGAAGTTTATGATCCAATCTTCTGGTGAAGGAATGAGAAGGATAATGTTGATCTGGCTCTTCACTTGCATTCTAAATCAATTTGTGCACATAACCACATTATTGTATGTCATGGTTATATTCCTATTAACCTTGAGAAGAAATAAGTTGTCCTTGATGTATGAGAGGCATGAATAAAGGTACCTTCATTTGCTAGGACAAAAGACTTGGACAAGAGGGTGAGGCTGATGGACCAGTCAATGTTTTGCAACACTTACAGCACTATATTATGAATTTCACTTTGTAAATAATGAATTAAAGTGCTGTGATGATTTTGCTGAGTACAGTGCATATACAGTTTTTTGCTTTGTTGAAATGACACATGGTGTCACTACACTGGACAAGAATACAGCGAATTTTGCTACATGGAAACATACTTGTCAATAACTTGTGGAATAATCTTGAGTTAAACGCAACCCTTTTTGTATTTTCAACTTCAGGGAGTGATTATTTTTTTGATGATCAATTGAGTTGTATAGATATCAATCCTATATTTCAATTTATATGATTAAAACATCAAAAGATTTTGAAATTAATTGACAATTTTCGTAAAAAATCACTTCACTTAAACTGAAAAAACAATTTTTGAGTGCTATCCCTGCTTGCCATGGTGTCAATAATATTTTTTGTGTTCCCATTAACAAGCTGGTGTTAGATATTTTGTGGAGGGAAACAGCTATAATGAATTTTGAATAATGAAAAAAGACATGAAATGAAAAGATTTGAGTTTCAAGTCTGTCAAGTGTTAATGTGCTAGATTTGATATGGTCTCATTATGTTTCAATGGTGTTATCAGTGTTGACTGAGTTGATAGTGAAGGACAGATGTTGGTGTAAACCCAACTGTGTATGATCAACAGAAAAATTTCAAATATTTATGGCTGCCATTATGTTGGCAAGATTAAATGTTGTTGAGATGATGTTTCTCACACTACTTTGTATGGCTAACAAAGAAAAATAATAAAAATATACAGATCAATCAATTTTGGATTTTATGACCAAATAAAACTCTTGAAGCTAGTTGTCATTCTATAAATAATAACATAGATATGGGTTATGCATTCTATGAAATAAATTATTGAATCAGGAATGAGTTCTAGAATTTCAAGAATGTTCTAAAGAATCAAAAATAGTGTTCTCTGAGAATCATAGTTGTTTTCAAAAAGATCAGAATCATGAGTAACTCTATCAAGATAATAATCGATTCTAGAAGGACTTGATCTGATTTTTCAATTACAGGCAAGATATCAGTTTATTTGATAATTACCAATATTTTGCTCTTACATAAACAATAAAGTACAATCGAATGAGACTGTCAACATTCCCTTTCAAGCATCTATACCTAAGAGAATCATCCCATCAAATTCTTCCTGTCATGTTCAAAACCTAGTTTAGATAGTCCCATGGTGAATAAACCCCAAAATTTCTCAGTTGTAAATCTCTTTAGAAGCTTCATTTCAACCATCACAATCTCTTGTCAAAACCATACATGCATTGCATGACTGTGATGGCTTCAAGGTGAAAATTAAGGCAGGAAAAGATCTTTAGCATTGTCTTTGTGGATTGAAATTTGAATGGCATCTTCCATCATCAATAGGAAAAAGTTTGTCACAGCTATGAGCTAACACAGCAATCTAAGCTTCCAAAATAGACAGAGCAGTCTCAGATTGCAACTTGAACTGCCACATATTAGGACAATTAGCAATCACACTCCATTTATACTCTCAATATAAACAGGATCTTCCACTTTGTGCCCCTATACATCCCCACTTAGCTGGCATCCAGGAAACCATTCATTCTTAGAATTTCGTGAGAAAGCTTATTAATCAATCTCTTATCAACATCATTTAGAAATCAAATAGCTTCTTTGAGATTGTGTTTGTGCACAAACCTGGGCAGAACACATGTCTAGCAACACAATTGACAGTTCTTAAAATGTCAGGGAGAGAAGATTGGCATAAGGCTTCCATTGAAAAGGTTTTATTTTTTCATCAGTAGTTCCAATATTATGACCAAGAAATTCTAACATGTGCTTAATCACGCTTTTCTATTTCAAGTTGAGAAATCCTTTCTTATCATATTCAATTTGAACTTCAAGCATTCCAGAAGTTTCATCGTCTTGCTCAAAATTTCTTCTAATCAAAACTTTGCAGTCTGATTCAAAATGTTCCTTCGTTCCTCATAAATATAAGGTCATCATCAAAGAAGATATCAACAACATTTTCAGCAGTTAAGAAACAGGGTTCAAAAGGAGCTTGAGGTATTAATCAACTTTGGAATTCCTTAGTGAGATATTTTCAGAAGGCACAACAACTCTGAAGCAAACTACAATGAATTTAACTCAGACAAAATACATCACTTTCCATTGGAGCATTACTAATTAAAACTAAGACTCATCTCTGCAGAGACAGTCTCATTTTTCAAGAGTAGCATAAAGTATGACAACGGTGATATTGGCTTGTTATCACTTGAGGTCAAGTAGGGTCTCAAGAATCAGCATGAGAAAAATATTGTCCAATTGGATAACTAGCACATAAGTAAATTATTCAATCCTCTGCAGTGCTGATAACCACAGTGGCACAGATGCAATCTTTGAATAAAAACTTTAGTTTCTTCACTTTTTCATTTAGATATTGCTAGCTCTTGAAGGTCAATATTGCATCAATGGCATTTATCTCATCTTTATACTCAACATATCACAAACCCCCATTCCTTCCAAAGTGTTTCCTTCTCAGCTGCTTTCCAGTTTTTTCACTAATGGTTTAATGAAACTTTGATGTCAGTTTGGTAGATTTTTAGCCTGAGGCTTTGTTTCCAGGAAGAAAGGATAGACTACAGCTATAGAGATTTTCACAGTCATTATAAGCAATAGTGATGGCCAGAGAGAAGTCTTGTACTGCTCCAAATATGATATGGTCAAACTAGCTCAAAAGCTAATAAACTAGTGAAATGATAAAATAGTTTTAATAAATAAACAGTTTCTGATTTTATAACCAATTAGGATTTGGTCGAGCTTTGGCTATCCTTCCAAAACTTACAAGATTGGTCTTGGTTCTGCATTCCAAGAACAGGTTCTTGAATCAAGGTTTGAGTTTTTGGAGCTTTGGGAATGTTCTCTAGAATCTACAATTATGTTCTTAGAACATAATAAGTCGATTCTAGAACATGAGAATCATTTCAGGGTGGTTCTTACAGATATGAATCAATTCTGGAAACACATGTACATAGAATATCATTCTAATCTTGGCTGAATTGATGATTTCCAATACTTCCCTTACATGTACAAATTTGACCAAAACAAAGAATATCCAAAGTGACCATCAATATTGAGGTATTCAATTGTGAGTTCATGAAAACATGGCATTTAGCATAGAATCACAAATCTCATTGAAACATGGTTAGGTTGGTTGCTCTCAAGCTTTTTGTGGAGGAGCTGTATGGTTCCATCAATTTGCATGTGGGTAGAAATCATTTTTCTTTCATCAGAATCAAATGTGGATTGCAATGGTTTGGATGTCTTCTTTTTGTCAATTGAAGATGTGTCAAGTCATTCTCTATTCTTTCTTTGCACCAGACACAATCCATAAACACCTCCTGCAAAAAGAAATCATGTCCATTGCACTTTGTGTTTTAGTTCCTTTGAGTATATTGCAATTTTTGACATACGCCAGCTCTTTTCCCACCAGCCTTTGTGAGCATTGATGAGGCACAATGAGTTTTGAATGCCCAGATATCTTTATCATAAGATGAATCATGTCTACACTAAATTAATTCAACTCAGTCCTTGAGTTTGTCTTTAATTTACTTGCAGATACTCTTGACAACTTCACTTTTGAAAAAAATCTGACTCTGCCTTGCTTTGTTGCATATCTCTTCTTTTAACTCCAATGAATTCAGTGTATTTCTTAACTAGAAACACACACAACCAACATGCATTTCCTATCATAGTTCATGGTGTCCCAATGATTCATTGAATTTTTACCATGTGGAAAATATCTGTGCCTTGGTTATATCAAGAAAACATTCACAATGGTATGAACAAATTATTCTACAAAAACCAGAAAAAAGGGTGATACTCACAGATCTAGTTCTACAACCATGCCCCCCTGACTGCATCAGATTAATGTCACTTATCTGACTGAATCTCTTTTTTGATATTTTTGAAAGCTTTTCATGTGGCAGTAGCTGCAAAAAACTGTACCTATCCTGTTTTTTCGAAAAAGTCTGTGTGATTTGCCTGATTCCAAATTAATATAGAAGTTGCATCTGGATCAAGATACGAATTAATTTCATCAAAAGGCTATATTATTTTGTGACTTGAGATTCTTTGCTTCCTCATCCAGCCAAGTGGAATCAGAGCCATTCTGCTCTTACAAATTGCTGTATTCTTAAAAATCTTGATAGTGATGGTCTTCCATGGCTGTATCTGCCTTGTTGCCAGTAATGTCTTGTGTAGATTTCCACATGAGTTTATTGGATCTGCCTGATTACACATGGTTAGAGAGGTGACAACTGGATTGACAATTAAATTACTTGTGGCCCAATTCTATGCCATTTTGTGAGTTGAGATCCTTCTAATTCTATTTCAAAATTTGATGGTGATCCCATTTTAATGTGGGTTAAATTCCAATGGAGATTTCAACTTTGATGTGGTCAAAGTTCTGAAAGTGGTCACAATTTCTTGTCAAAAAGTATATTTTTTGAGGTGATTTTTGTCTAGATCAATCAAAATTGGATGTAGTATTACAAAATTGTTGAATCAGTTTGATGACTGATGACTTTGAAAATCTATGGAAATATGAATAAGTATCTTACATCTTACATAACACCACATCAGCAATATGAATCATGATCATGGAAACTTCTGAACTCCATAAGGATGAAACTAGTTGATATCTTAGGATAACTGGAGTTTCTATCAAAATATAAGCTCATAATTCAAATTTTCAAATCATTAAAAAGTGACTGCAATAATTCACTGACATCTTCTAGCATTTTCAACAATTTCCGGGGCAGTTGATAATACAATACATTTCAAACTCTTAAAATTTCCCCAAATGTGATGGAAGTTCCAACTCAGATGGAGGTACTGATCCCAGTGGTAGTTCCAATTCTGATGGTGGTTCCAAATAAAATGGAGTTCACAAATTGATTGCATTCACAAATCCAATGACAGACCTGAATAGTGGTTTCAATTTTGCTGATGGTTCTATCAGATAGCAGTTCTGATTCCTAAGGACATTTCAATTTTTATGATGGTTTCAATTTTGATACATTTGGTACAAAATAAATAGTATATCCAATTCTTGTGTCAATTCAAAGTCCTATGATGGATCAAAACCCAATGATGTTAAAGATGAAAATATTTTCATCATTATACATTAGCTTGTAATCTGAAATAGTTACAAAAATGTTTGTGAAAATGTGTCTAGAAGACAAATCATTAAGATGATCAAGATGAAACCATGATCTTGAACTTTCACTGATATCAGTTTCTGGTGCCATGAAAAAATGCTACCACACCTACAATCAAATTTTAATTATTTCTAGCATTTTGGATGAGAACAACCTTTTTATTTACAGTGTGAGAGTTTTAGCCACCAATGGTGATCTGGTCCAACACTACTAAAGTGTTTTGTACTTTTCAGACTTGCACTCTTGATGCAGATTACAACCCTTTTTAGTACTCTTGATGAAGCATTGGGGCCATTCCTGTAGGATATGGTGTTCATAGTTGTCGTATACTATATACCCTGTCTTCAAAAAATAGATCATCTTTTTCTGTTTCCTTTTTGATTTTGTTGAGATCTATCTATGTGCATGCTGGTTAGTGTGGAACATTCTATTTTATTAATTACCTTGTAAAAAGTACCAACAAGAATTTTCCTTGTTATCATCATCAATCTTATCAACCTATCATCAACTGACAATCATCTTGAAGTCTTCTGTAGCTATTAAGAATTCTATCTTTTACCATGTCCTGTGCACAACTGTGACTCCTATAAGAGTTTTTCTTACTCTCATCTACTATCAAGCAATTGAATCTCCTCTTCATCATACCTAGCTTTCATTTTATCCATGAATGGTTTCTCACAGCTTTCAAGACTCCATTCTTGTCTATGTTATAATGTTTTGCTAATCACAAACCATTAAAATCTGAATTCTTTAAATTTGAAAATTGCAACATTCCAGTCTATCATCTGTGATCAACAAAAAGTCAATGAAATCATAAGAATTGGATCCACAATTCACAAGTTCTTTGAAACCAAGAACTGAAACATATTTCATTCTCAAGTGTCACATCATCTACCATTATCAGTAGTTTTCCTTTGGAGTCCTAAAGTCTTTCTTCAATGTTGAATTTAAAAAATGTCACTTCAAGAGACTGAGTTCAAATTTTCCTAACCAATCAGATGTCTTTGAGTCAAACAATAAAATATTCAAGTGCAACATGCGCTAAAGCAGAGAAGAAGAAGTATGATTCTCTCTGGGTGTCAAAGTTAGTTTTTACTGATACTATCATTTCACTGATGCCCTCATTGTTGACACTATTCCAACCAAAGAATTGTTTGTCCATTAGTTGGAAGTACAATATGGTGTTACAAAATTAACTACTAGTCTTAGTAAATCTCACATCATCATGAAAACACAAAAAAATTAATCTAGGGTGTTTGTAACAGCCAATAACATCAAAATTTGCAGAAACAATTGCAAATGACAATGTTATGATCACAAATAATTCATTAACACCTGAAAAACACTTTTACCAACAATTTGTGTGAAAAACACAACTCTGATGAATGTCAATTGTCTTGTATAACAAGAAATTCAAAAGTAATCTATAAAACAATGTTCTGTCAAAAACACAAACCAATGATTACCCACCATGTCATTCAACTATGACACATGTAAATTTGTAGCTGTTAGATTGGCATACATTATTATCTCACCCATCTCTCCTGTAAATTAGAAATAAATCAATGTAAATGAAAAATGAAAAAATGTCTCTAAATATAGTTCCACATAGTTTTCTGCATAAATCTATGGTTGTTGAAGAGTATAAAGTAGCATTGACAAAAGTCCATTTTCACCTTCATTGATATTAGTTGCTATAACTTGCTAAGATTGTTTGCAGTAATAAAGATCTCACAATGGAACAACATCGGCCAGAGAATTGACCATGGTAGACTTCCCTGCTAAGTTTCTGGTACACAGAGAGAGAGCCTATAGTGGTTACAACAGCAAAAATGACATTCCCACATGAAGAGAAAAAGTGACACCATAAGTCATGAAGTCTTGTTCATGCCTCCTTCACACAACATGTGAATATGTTGCTTGCAAAGCAGCACAGTGGAAAAGGTGACTGTTTGGTTTCAGCAACAACAAAATAACTGATTGTCGTTTTTTAATTTATTTTCCTCCCTCATTGCCATGTGTTTCATGGTCTGTCACATCTGAAATCATCAAGCTGCTCCAGGATCCTTCTCTCAGTCAATCACTGTTCAACAGAATTGAGAAACGATCCATTTAGTGAAATATGGGATAATTTGAAGGGATGAAAACTCAAAAAAACATTCTCAGCATCATAGCACATACAAATATTGAGGTTGACCATGGTTTTTTACCACTTACATTTATCCAGAAGACAATACAAAAGACCTCAACTAATTCATCTGAACACAACAATCAAGTAGTTGTTCTAATGAACCTCTTATACTGCTCCAAATATGATATGTCAAAAAAGCAAAAAACTAATAAAGTATTGAAATGACAAAATAGATGTGATATAAACACAGTTTTGGATTTTATGAGCTATTTTGACTATCTGAGAAATGAATTGCGCTTTCCCAGGTGATAAGGGGGAAAGGGAACCAAAAATAGATCAAGGAACATGAAGTATATGTTCAAGATCTTCAATCAAATCTTTTGGATCTTCAGATCTTCAATTTCTACAAAAAACCTGGTATTTCACATGTAGGAATCGATGCTGTGATGTACAGAATAGATATAAAATGATCCTGGAACGTTTCTTTACCATCTGGTTTGATTCTAGATGCATAGGCAACCTCAAGATCATTCCAATCTCAGCTGGATTGATGATTGCACATACTTCCCGTTTTCATGCAAATTCAAACAAAACAAATAACATCCAAAGTTGTAGAATGGAAGCAAGAGGTTACAGCAAAGGACTAGACTAAAAAAGTGCTTTGTGTCAGATGCCTTTCAGCCTTAGTCTGTATCATGTCTTTGTTTACAATGTTTGTTGCAATGAAAGAGTGAATGTGCAGATGTAGTTAACATATTTAAATCTTTAAACTCTTTACAGGAAAAATATGACCTTTCAACCACTCACCTCTGTCTTGACCACATTTACATTTTTCACTTTGTGGTAGTCTAAATTTCTTACACAACACACCGTGACCACCACTCACAAGCCTGAACCAGGGATAGGGTCAATTGCCAGAAAAACGGCATGCTTTGCCCCATCATTTTGGCAAAGAGAGGAGGATTGGAATAACATGGTTAACTGTGAAAACTGTACGTTAGAGATTGCTTTCTTTTTTCATGATGTTTAGTTTCTTGATTATTGTTTGGTTTTGATGCACTTGTTTTCATACAAAACAATTGGTGGTTTTGACTGGGATGGTGAGTTTTACATTCCAAAAGTTGGAATTGAAACAATGCACAATCCACTAAATAAAAATTTTCTACAAGGTTGGCAATCGGCAAAAATGTGTTTCTGTCACTTTTTTTGGGCTGTGTCAAACCATGGTCACATGCATGAACAGTCCAAAAATAAAAATTAGTTGAACATTTCTTTTTAAAATACCAACAACAAACCCAGTTTGTTGTAACATTAAAATCTCATGACAATGTCATTTCCAACTAAGTGAATTTTTCCTAATCTAAAATTTGCTGTTGATTTCTTGGTACTACTCCCATGACCAATATGAGGACTCAGCACCTTGGAAAGATCTTCTTTGGGGGCACTGGAAGCTTGCATGTATTGCATCCAAGATGTTGCAAGACCTTTTTATCCTTGCAAATTTTCTGGAGTTACAAACTGCCTTTTGCTGTCACCTCAACTTTTGAGTCTATTACAGACCTCAAGTTACCTCTGATGCGCTTGAGTAACTATAATTCAGAAAACAAGAAGGATGATACAGTAGGCAACTTGTCATGGCAACAAAATTGAGACAAGATTGTAAGGCCAAGAGAAGCATTGGAGTATGTGTGTGGAACATTCTCATGATGTCACCAAACCACATATATATAGAATGCATGGGAATCTGCAAAGATGTATTTGCAGGAATCCAGTGAGGAATAACTGGAAATAGTACTCTCCATTTCAATAATTGATACAAAAATTCATGGCATCTTCAGCCTTTTTACTTCAATGTGGATTTTTGAAATGGCAAAGTATGTCAAACATCAATGTATTCCAAAATTTCAGACTGCAGACAAATTGTCACATCTCTGTTTGAATGGGGTTTGATAACCTCAAAGGTTCCAGAAGTTCTTGGTTAAAATTTTCCTTTTATAGTTTTGTCATATTCAAGGACTTTTGACTGTTCTGGTAGTAATAATTGATGTACTTATGATTTGCACATATAAATGATCCAATGACAGGCTTTTCTCTTATGGTAAGGATAGCATACCAATTGACAAGAAGAGAAACATTAAGGAACATGCCACAAGAGAATACAAGTCCTTCTGGTATGGCATGAAATTAAGTTGAAAATTTGCAACATAGTTGCAACTATGTTGCAACATAGGGCATGAATTGCAGTGGTCAAGGCACCATCATCAGACCATGAATCATTGTGCTGGATGTGAGGAGGGGTTTGGGCAAGCACAATTCTCTTAAACATTCAAACTATTGCTAAGTCTGATTCATTTGTTTGCAAATAACATTGGACTGTCAAGCATTGTTGTGCTAATTACAAATTCAATACTAAGTATATGTATAACAGATGAGGAAATTCAAACTGGTAAATTCTCCCCATTGGCATTAATGACTCTTATTTATTTTGGAAGCAATATGAAAAATAGATTTCCCAAAAATTTATGTGATTGTGTCAAGATTTGTTGTTGTGTCAATGCAAGCAAGATTATAGAATGAAATTTCACCATAAAATGTTAGAAAATACCACAAGCTGATAAAATCAACAGTGAATTTCCTCCCAAGGAGCTGATGCAATATCCATGACTGGTAGCAGAAAATATCTAGAACCAAGTTACTTGGCTTGTATCCCCCCTATTTCATTCCCTCCTTGTTCCCCTTTGATCATGGAAAATTTGTTTGCCTCATTTTTTATCAAAGACAGCCCATAAAAAGAAACTGACCTGATACACCCCCCACCTCAATTACTTATTATATTAGTTTTCAATCTGGTGTAAAGACAACCACACCCTCCTTGATATACAAATGGACTGCAGAAAGTGGTGAAAAATTTCAAATAACCTTTTTTAAAAGTTTAATTACTTTTGATCAGGGGCATCACTCTCCTTGATGACATGGAGACAGGAACAAGGGGGTAAAAGGATTTAGATGAGTTTAAGTTTCATCAATATCAGCTCTCCTTGATAGTTCATTGACAACAGCAAGGGGCAAAATTGTTCCAGATGACTTTTATTTATTTGTTTATATTTTTCAACTTGAGGCAATGCCAATATCTGGTCTTGTTTATATGCTGGCATCTAGGGGTTCAGCATTTCCAGGTGAGTTTATGCTACTTATATTTTTTCTGAATTTGATGCATCTATGATACCTGCGTTCCTTGATATGCTTGTC
>JACCDI010479831.1_pt1 | contig 11666 bp, 12 predicted proteins | sample 7442791 | NCBI WGS metagenome assembly JACCDI01 (sample SAMN15323434, study PRJNA562643) | freshwater metagenome | isolation source: river surface water | place: USA:Blue River Watershed | collected 2017-08-15
CGCGTTTTGGTTGAAGGTTCGCGCAACAGTATCAAAACTAGTTTTTTGGGTGATGAAGAAGTAAATATTAAGTTTTTTCAGAAACCTGGCATCATCAAATCCATCATTTATTCGTTTTTCAAAGCCACCAAAGCCAAGCGCTCGTTTGATTATGCTAATTATTTGATGGAACACAGTATTTTAACTCCTTTTCCGATGGCCCATGTGGAAGAGCGTACTGGCTTCGGACTTTTAGGAAATAGTTTTTACATCAGTCAGCAAGTGAATTGCGATTTTACGTTTCGCGAGTTAATTCACAATCCAAAATTTCCCGAACGAGAAGAAATTTTGAAACAGTTTACAGCATTCACTTATAAAATGCATGAAGCTAAAATACATTTTCAAGATCATTCACCAGGAAATACTTTGATTGTAAAAAAAGAGAATGGGTTGTACGATTTTTATCTGATTGATTTGAACCGAATGAAATTCGAAGAATTATCGTTAGAGCAACGCATGGACAATTTTAAAAAGTTGTGGTTGTCCAAACAAATGATTCAGATTATTGCTAAAGAATACGCACAATTGATTCAACAACCCGAAGATTTGGTTTTGAAGTTACTTCACGAAAAATCAAGACAGTTCAAACAAAAAACAGCCCGCAAAAAATACATTAAACGATTTCTCGGGAAAAAAGTAAAGTAGTTTACCGCGTTCCCCATTCCCATAAACCAAAAGCAATTTTCTTGTCAATCGGATGTCCGGATTGTTTCAAACACATTGTAATTTGACCGCGATGATGACTTTCGTGCGAAATAATATATCCTAAAAAAGCAGTTGGATGTGGTTTAAAACCTTTCAATTTTCCCTCGGATAGCGCTTTTTCAATCATTTTTGAAAGGGCAATTGCGCTTAAGTTCAGTTGATTAATAAGAAGTTCTTTGGTTATACTTCCTTTCTCAATTTTTTCGACTGTAACTAAAAGATCGGGCATACCCGATTGCAACCACATCAAACGTACATTGTGTATGTGGGCGAAATGTTCTGCAACCGTTCGCCCTTTGCTTAATGAAACTGAGGATAAATGCGTTTCATCAATCGAATTCAATAAATACAGATTGATTCGGTTGTGAATTTCCCAAGTCTCAATAATCTCTTTCATTGTTATTGAAATAAAAAATTAAACCGCAACATTGTATTCTCTCAACGCATCATTGAGCGATGTTTTCAAATCGGTTGATGGTTTGCGTTTCCCGATGATTAAAGCACACGGAACTTGGTATTCGCCCGCTTCAAAATTTTTGGTATAACTTCCCGGTATTACTACTGAACGCGCAGGAACAAATCCTTTGTATTCAACAGGCTCACTTCCGGTTACATCAATGATTTTTGTAGAAGCAGTCAAACACACATTCGCACCCAAAACGGCTTCTTTTTCTACACGAACACCTTCCACAACGATGCATCGTGAACCAATAAAAGCGCCATCTTCTATAATTACTGGAGCAGCTTGTAAGGGTTCTAAAACACCACCAATTCCAACGCCACCACTTAAATGTACGTCCTTACCAATTTGAGCACAACTTCCAACGGTTGCCCAAGTATCTACCATTGTGCCTTCGTCTACATAGGCACCAATGTTTACATAACTTGGCATCATAATTACGCCTTTTGAGATGTATGCACCATGGTGCGCAACAGCGTGAGGAACCACACGAATGCCTTTTTCGGCGTAACCTCTTTTCAACGGAATTTTATCGTGGTATTCAAAAATGCCTACTTCAAAAGTTTCCATTTTCTGAATAGGAAAATACATTACTACGGCCTTTTTTACCCATTCGTTTACTTGCCAGCCGTTTTCAGTAGGTTCAGCAACACGAAGTGTTCCAGCATCCAACAAATCGATGACTTCTCTAATGGCTTTGGTAGTGGTTTCTTCTTGTAATAAAGCGCGGTTTTCCCAAGCTTTTTCTATGGTAGATTGTAATTCGTTCATATAAATAAATTTTCACAAAGATAACGGATTTGAAGCATTCATAAAACAAAGCATAATAAGATTTCTTATTTCAACAATTGTGAAGAAAACCTCAATTAAATTATTTATTTTGCTATTTTATTTTAGATTTGTTATGAATTTAAATAAAAATTGCTAGAATGAAATTTAAAATTACACTTTTAATCACTTTTATAACTGTTCTTGTTCATAGCCAAACTCTTTGCAATAATGGATTCGCAGGCGTTTACCCATGTAATAATGTAGATTTATTGGCACACATGGATTTTCCAGTTATTGGAGGAAATACAAATACCGACGGAAATGATTCTTGGGGTTGGACTGACCCTTTGGATGGAAAAGAATATGCTATTATGGGTTGTACTAGTCATACAGCATTTATTGACATCACTAATCCCACCAATCCGATTTATCTAGGCAAAGTCAATTCTCATAATAATATCAGTAGTGTTTGGCGTGATATTAAAGTATATAATAACTATGCATTTATTGTTTCTGAAGCAAATGGTCATGGTATGCAGGTTTTTGATTTAACTCGCTTGAGAAACGTAACTACTCCACAAATTTTTCTTCCAGATACTCGTTATCCAGGATTTGGAAATTGTCATAATATTGCCATCAACGAAGCAACAGGTTATGCTTATTGTATTGGAAGTAATACTTTTTCGGGTGGACCACATGTAGTGAATATTCAAGATCCACTAAATCCAACGTTCTCTTTTGGTTATTCTACTGAAGGGTATACACATGATGCTCAAATTGTAAATTATACGGGTCCAGATTCTGAACATGTTGGAAAAGAAATTTACTTCGGATGTAATGAAGACAAAGTAATTGTGTTGGATGTAACCAATAAGTCCAATCCAATTTTAATTTCTACATTTTTTTATTCAAATACAGCTTACACACATCAAGGTTGGTTGACACAAAATCAAAAGTATTATATTGTTGGCGATGAATTGGATGAATTGGATTTCGGTTTCAATACGCGTTCAGTAGTTATTGATATGTCGGATTTGGACAATCCAGTATTGAAATTTGACTATTCAGGTACAACTCCTGCTATTGATCATAATGGATATACAACTAACGACAAGTTTCACTTAGCCAATTACAGAGCCGGTTATCGAGTGATGGATATTTCGCAAATTGATAACGAAGTGATGACAGAAGTTGGATTTTTTGATACGTATCCAAACAACAACAATGCACAATTTAATGGCGCATGGAGTGTTTATCCTTATTTTGCAAGTGGTACAATTGTAGTGAGTGATATTGATAGAGGATTGTTTTTAGTTCGCCTAAATGCAAGTTTAACTACTATCAATCAAGAGAAAAAAGATTTTGCCATCGTTCCAAATCCGGCTCATAGTCATTTTATCATTCGCAGCCAAAACACTATAGAGACTATTGAGATTACTGATGTTTTAGGAAAAACAGTATATCAAAATCAAAATGTTTCATTAGATGAATGGATGGTTGATGCGAGTCAATTTCAATCGGGAATGTATTTTGTTAAAGTAAATAAAACGAGTATTCAGAAACTTCTAATTGAGTAAAAGACTATGAAAAAGTTGCTATTATTAGGAATAATTCCGTTGCTGTTTTCTTGTTCGAAAGACGAAGATATCCAAACACAAAACACGACAGGAACATTAGCTTGGGCTAAAACGTTTGGTGGTTCGTTAGACGAAGCTACCACAGGTGTTGTGTCTACTCCAGATGGTGGAGTAATAGTAGTAGGTTATTCTAAAAGTTCGGATGGTGATGTCAACAAGCAATATGCAGGAAACGATATTTGGTTGACAAAATTAGATGCTAATGGAAACGTTGTTTGGAATAAAACCATTGGTGGTTCGGGTGATGATTACGCAATCAATATTATTAAAACCAACGATTCCAATTATGTAATTGCGGGTTATTCTGGTAGCGCCGATTTTGATGTTCCGCGCAATTTAGGGATGCACGATTTTTTCATTATCAAAATAAATGAAAGTGGAAATACCCTTTGGTCTAAAGTATACGGTTTCAGTAGTCACGATCATGCACACAAAATCATTCAAACTCGTGATGGCGGTTTTTTTGTAGCAGGTTATGCTGATTATGCTGGTTTGAGTGGTCAACCTGATAATGGTGAAGGTCATCAAATGGATCGAAATGGATACAGTGTGCAACATGGAGTAGGTGAGTTCTTCGGAATTAAATTGGATGCTCAAGGTGAATTTCAATGGTATCGTTATTATGGCGGAACTCAAAATGATCGCGTGAATGATATTGTAGAAGCTAATGATGGCGGAATTGTGATGGTAGGTTATTCTGAAAGTAGCGATTTTGATATTCATGAAGCCAGAGGAAGTTATGATTATTGGGTAATCAAAATTGATCAAGACGGACATTTACATTGGAAGAAAAACTACGGTGGAAGCGACATCGATCAGGCGTATGGAGTTGTAAAAACGGATTATAATTCCTATCTAATTGTGGGTCAATCGAACAGTACCGATGGCGATATTTCCAATCCCAGAGGCAATAGCGATGTTTGGGTGATTCATATTGATGATCACGGTCATTTGATTTGGAATAAATCGTTTGGAGGAAGTCAGTTTGAAACGGCGTATTCGATTAAAAAAATGCCCAACAACCAATTCATGATTGTTGGACACAGCAGAAGCAATGACAATCAAATGGAAAACAAAGGTCAGAATGATGTTTTTATGATGACCATTGATGCACAACCGAATTCGGTTTTGCTATGGCAAAAAACATTTGGCGGAAGTAACTTTGATTTGGGTTATGATTTAACTCAAACCAAAGACGGAAGTTGGGTTTTGGTAGGCGATACGCAAAGCAATGACAACGACTTTATTCTAAACAAAGGAATGACCGATCGATTTGTATTGAAAGTAAAATAAATATAAAATCCCAGTTTTTAGCTGGGATTTTTTTTACGATTGAGTTTTCAATTCCTGATTTTCTTCAGTAGGATTGGATTTTCTTTTTTTCATCAAAATCAATGAACAAATAGCGGCAACTATAATTCCGAGTGGCAAAATTTCCACAAAAGTCAGAAGAACGATGTAAATTGGGTTTTTGTACCATTCTTTCATCATATTGACTTCGGCTAGTTTAGCATCAATTTGTTGGGCTGTTTCTCCCGCGGCTTTAGCATCATCAACTATGCATTTACTGTACAAATCCATAAAATCGGGTATAAAATTGTAATACAAAATCAACCACGCCAAAACATAACAAGTAGAAGCAACTAAGGCAATCAAAGAACCAATTTTAAACGCTTGTCCAAATGAAATTGCTCCGTTATTTTCATCTTCTCGGTACTTTTTTATTCCCACAAAAATAAAAATAAAGGCAATCAGCATTCCGGTAAAACCATACACCGCGGTTGGTTTAAAATCGGGATCAGTTTTCCATAAATAAGTTGAAATAATCATAAAAAGTACTACAATAGCACCTGAAATGAGTCCGTTTTTGAGAATTGTTTTTTTCATATTATTTGATTTAGTTTAGGTTGCAAAGTTGAGTCTAATTGTGCAAAATCAAGTCATACTTTGGTATGATTTTAATCCAAATAACACAAAAGTACTACGGTAAAAGTTGAATTTTTTTGGCGGTTTCTATGGCTTGAGTTCGGCGTTTGACTTCGAGTTTTTCGAACAAATTGGACGAATGTGTTTTGATGGTATTGAGCGAAACAAACAGGCGATTGGCAATTTCTTGATTACTCAAACCTTCGGCCATCAATTCTAATACTTCAAGTTCGCGTTTACTGATTTTACGTTTTTCTAACTCTGCTTGATTGATCGAAAAATCCAAGTTTTTTTGAACAATTACTTCTTTTTCAACTACGATGGTTTCGACTTTTGGTTTGGATAATTTCTGTGAAGCCCAAATTCCTAATAAAGTAAAAAAAAGCGCTATAATTCCGATGTAGAATTCGGTTTGACTTCTTAAAAAGATAAAATGATACTCAGACCAACGCACAATCAAAAGCAAAAAAGCCATTGCAAAGGCATACCCGATTAGTTCTCTATGTTTTTTTATAAAGTTCAAAGAATGATAGTTTTTTAACCAACTTAAATTTTGTGCATCCACTTTTCAATAATCAAAAGTAATGCTTCTTTTTGATTTTCTACCGATTGAATATCATTAAAAGTTACTATTGCTCTGTCGTTTGCTGCCCATTTTAACAAGAATGATTAATTCTCTATGAAATGTTCTTTTAATTGATTTTTGTAGGAAAACTAAATAATAATTGTAAATTTACGTTTATTCTTAAACAAAAAAATCAAATCATGAAAAAAGAGGATTATTCTCAACTAAGCATGGAAGAACTGACAAAAAGAGAAAAAACCGCAAAAACAGCTACTATTGTTTTGGGAGTTATACTAGCGCTTCAGTTTCTGATTGGATTATTTTTAACATTCAAGCAAGGCTTTAGTGTTTTTACTATTTTACCCATCACTTTTTTGCCTATTCTGATCATCAATTTATCGACAATTAAAAAAATCAGAGAAGAAATTAATTCGAGAAAATAATTCTTTTTCATCAATTGTTAATACCATAATTCCTCTAATGAAATCATTCTTATTAGGTTTAATTCTTTTAATCCCGAGTTGTTTTATTGCACAAAATCAACCTACTACTCAGTCAATTTCTACTTCAACAACAAAACATAATATAACCATAAATGACGATTATTCTTGGTTAGAAAAGCACAATAGCAGTGAAGTTTCTAGTTGGGTTGGAGCGCAAAATGAATACACCAATTTGCATTTTGAAACAATAAAGAAAAAGTATTCACTTGAGTTTAAAATCAAAGAATACGACGCACTTTCAACTAATGGTTTACCATCAAAAAGAGGTAAGTATTATTATTCGATGTATCGAAGAGACAAAGACAAACCGGGAATTCTTTTTTATCGTAAAGATTTAAGAGATCTATCGGTGGAAGTTTTTAATCCATATAAAATCTATAAAAGCCCAACCACTTCAATTGCTGGGTATTATCCTTCTAAGAATACGCAGTTCATGGCGGTTTTGTTGACTATAGACGGAAGTGATCGAAAAGAAATGCGCTTTACCAATATGAATTCACTCACTACTAATGATGAGGTTTTAAAAGACATCAAATTTTCAGGTGTGGTTTGGAAAGGCGATAAAGGTGTGTATTACAAACGCAATTCAAATAAAAATGTCATCGCCAAAGATTCAACCTACCAAATTTATTATCATCCGTTGGGAAAAAGTCAAGATGAAGACGAATTGGTCTACGATGCAACCAAAAGTGATGGGAGAGTTAGTTTTTTTAAAGCTGAAAACAGATTGATGATCACTGAGTTTAATTCAAAAGGAGTGAGCTATAAAACCATCGATTTGGACTCGGATTCCCATGAAATCAAGGACTTAATTGTAAACGACACTACCGATTTTGTTTTTCGATTTTTTAAAAACAATACACTGTATTATTCGAGCAAAGATTATGATTGGGGCGAAGTTCGATGCAAGTCAATGTCGAATCCCAACGAGGAAAAAGTGTTGATTCCTCAAATATACAACCATCTGTTGTTGAATACTCATTTTAATGACAAATACATAGTATGTGAGTACCGAACGATGGGTAAAAATTACATTTCTATTTACGATTACTCGGGCAAATTCATCAGAAAATTTGATGCGCCACACGGTTGTGATTTTGCCATTAAGTTTTATGATGATGAAACTGAAGACCTATTTGTTAGCTTCTATTCGTACACCATTTCCTTTCAAAATTTTAAACTGAACATTCGAACGGGAGACATCAATTTATATTACAACGATTACATACTACCTAAGCCAACTATTTTTCCATTAGATTACTTTGAAACTAAAGTAATAACGTTTAAAAGTCGAGATAATAAAGACGTTCCCATTACTATTGTTCACAAAAAAGGGATGAAGTTAGACGGTAATAACCCTACATTATTGAGTACTTATGGAGGTTATGGCATAGTTTCGAATCGCAGTTTTGATTCGGCTTTGCTTTGTTTTTTGGAAAAAGGAGGCATTTATGCACGAGCAGAGGTGAGAGGAAGCGGAGAGAAAGGATTGAAATGGCACCGAGATGGGAAAGGATTGAAAAAAATGAACACGTTTAACGATTTCATTGATGCAGCCGAGTTTTTGATTAGAGAAAAGTACACATCACCATCTAAATTGGCAATTACGGGTGGTTCAAATGGCGGATTAGTAGTTGGTGTTGCAATGACACAACGTCCCGATTTATTTAAGGTGGCAATCCCAGAAGTTGGTGTTTTTGACATGACCAAATTTTCAGATTTTACGGCTGGAACCTATTGGAAGGATGAATATGGTGATACGGCTAATAAAGAATCTTTTGATTATATTTATTCGTATTCTCCTTATCACAACATCAAAAAGGAGGTAAATTATCCGATTACATTAATTACAACTGGTGAAAACGATGATCGAGTGTTGCCTTTTCATTCGTATAAATTTGCCGCAAAACTTCAGAATAATCCAAGCCAACAAAATCCAATTTATTTAAAGACAGAATACGATGCTGGACATAATGGAAGAACTTCTACTTATCAAGACAGAGTAAAGGAAGAAGCAGAGTTTTACGCTTTCTTGATGTATCATTTGATGGGTGAATAATCGTTTTGAAAGAATTCTGTCTTCAGAAGTGAATACACAACAGAATCTTCCATTACATCATCTTTTAAATAATGACTGCGATGTACTCCTTCTTTGGTAAAACCAAATTTTTCAGCCAATTTTTTGGAAGCCGTATTTTTTGTTCCGATAAATGCTTCTACGCGATTGAGTTGCATTTGATGAAAACCATATTGAAGTATTTCTTTCATTGCTTCGGTCATGATTCCTTTGTTTTTCAGCTCTTCATCAAATAATCCGTAACCGATTTCGGCTCTAAAATGATCCAAATACCAAGTGTGATAACCGCACCAACCGATGATTTTTTCAGATGATTTTTCAATAATTTGAAAATAGAGAAACGATTTATTGTGAGTGGTTAATCCTTTTTCGAATTTATTTTTTTCAACTGTTAACTGGTTTTCATTTTCCAAACCAAAGAAAACAATCAGTTCTTCATCGGAATAATTAGCATAAACATATTCCAATGTTTCAGGTGAAAGTTTGCGTAATCGTAATCGATTTGTAGTTAGGATTTCGAAATTCATTTTTTACTTTTTTTAGCCATCGGATTGAAATCCAAACACAATTGCAGCCAATACTCTAAATCTTTTTTGGTTTTTAACCCACTTTCAATAACGTAAACATAACCTTTCATTGCTTTTCCTGTAAATTCCATCGGGATGCAATGATCGTTTTCTAAGGCTTTTTCATACTCTTTTTCACCAATTCGGCACATTAAAACGTCTTCATTGTTTTTTTTATCGATGTGAGTTCCACAGCACATTTTGTCATCCACCATAAAACAAATACCGCTGAACATTTTCTTTTCAGTAAAGAGAATATTTTTTGCATAAAATACGTTTCGAATGCGAATGGCAAAGTTTTCGTTGTACGGCATAATTCAGTTAAATAATAGTAAATGTATAAAAAAAACAGAGACCGCCAAAGCAATCTCTGTTCGCACAAACTATAACTAACCACAGTTATTCACACCAAACTACTAATGTGATTTCAATAATTCCGTTGCTGTTTACTAAACTTTGCGAAAGTGTTGCGGTTTCTGAATTGGTTCCGCAGAAATAATCTTGGTACGATCCGAAAGTATAGGTTCCTGGAGCTAAATTGTAAAAACAATTGCCTTGACCATAATCTTGATCGTTTGGATTTCCTGGATAAAAATAGTCGCCAGTGGCATCGTTTTGAGCATAAAATCCGGCTGTATATGTTGTTGGATTGCCATTATAGTCTACTGTTTTGATGCAAACGGTATAGGTTCTAATTGCATTTTTTATCGCTTCGATTTCATTGATGATGTATGCCGCTTTATTGAATTGTTTGGTCAAGGCCGAACGAATGGGTTGAACCAAACTCAATGCTAATGACGTATTGTTGGCATTGATGGCAGCTGTCATTTGCGCTGTTAATCCAATGATGATGTCATTTTGATTGACCAATTCATTGCAAGCGTTTACGATTAATGTAGAAGAGAAAGGAATGGATGAATTGCTTTGAGCTAATCCAACAAAATACTGCACATCGTCTGAATTATTCAACACCGAATTCACATGATAATTCATTTTTGATTCGAATAATACAGCGTTTGGATTGCCTAAAACCGTTAATTGCTTTACCAATTGATTCACCGCTTTACGAGCAGTGGTAATTTCTTGCTGTACATTTTCTGCCGATTGAATGGCTGAGTTCAAATTTTGTTCAGCAACCGATTGTGCCATCGATGTTCCGAAAGCAAATGCACTAAGCGTACAAACCAAAAGAATAATTTTTTTCATGATTAGATTTTTTAAGATTAATAACAGTACCAAAGGTAGATTTGGCAACTGATTTAGTCTCTTTTTTTGAATTATCTAATCGTTAAAAATCACACTTTTTGAATGAAATAGTTGTTGATTTCTAAATGTTTATGTAAACGAATTTTAATGTTTGAGATTTAATTTTGTGAGTTTAAAATTGATTGTCAAGTGACTTCTTGATTAATACTATTTGCCCTAAATGATAGTAACTGTGTTCGATCATTGCGTCGATATTACGTAAATAAGAACCGTATTTTTCGTCTACAAAAGAGTGATTGAGTTGATCATCCGACATTTTTTCAACGAATGAAGCAAATTCTTCGGAATCGTTCCAAAATTTTGATAAAAAAGTTTCCCATTGTTCTTGGGATTCGATAGGAGGAAAGTCGAAGCTATATGCATCCCGAATCTCTAATTTTCCGCCTTTAAAAACGCTATTTATTCCATTAGTGTAATAATGAATGTGTTGAGCCAAAACCGCAATCGTGTTGAGCGACCCTATTTTGGTAGTAGCAATTTGATATTCCAAATGCTCCAATTGATGTTTAAAATTGGTATTGGCAATCCAAGTTCCGTTGAGAATGACTTCTCGAAAACGATTTGCGGTTTGTTGAGCGTTATTCATTTTAATAAATTTGAATAGCTAATGTACGAAAAGTAGCATACAGAATTTATTTGCCCAAAGTTTCTTTGATGATTTTTTCGAGTTCGTCACCAAAACTGTTTTTCTCGATTACTTTCCCATTGGCATCCAAAAGATAAAGAGCAGGTGTAGTTGCGATATTATAATTGGAAACGACTGATGATTTTTTTATTGGAACCAATTCACACACATTTTTCCAATTTTTATTGAGGTTTTCAACTTTCAACCAGTCTTCTTTTTTTTCATCCAAAGAAACCGTATAAACTCCCAAACCTGCATTTTTATATTTCAAAAACACTTCATTCAGTTTGGGTAACTCCGATTGACAACGCACACACCAACTGAGCCAAACGACTAAGAGTGTTACTTTGTTTTTGCTGCAATATTCCCGAAGTGAATTGTATTTTCCGTCTTTATCAGGCAGCGATATTTCGGGAGCCAAACCACCAATAGAAAGCGCTTGCATGGTTTGTAATTTTTTTAATTCTTCAAAAGGTAATTGGAGCGAACAAGCATTTCCGTAGTTTTCAATGAGGTAATTGGTTAG